>Ga0209407_1000340_pt1 | contig 62791 bp, 57 predicted proteins | sample AD_JPNHG3_MetaG_FD_184410 | JGI IMG/M metagenome (GOLD analysis project Ga0209407, IMG submission 184410) | Active sludge microbial communities of municipal wastewater-treating anaerobic digesters from Japan - AD_JPNHG3_MetaG (SPAdes) (version 2) | ecosystem: Engineered > Bioreactor > Anaerobic...
TGGACGATCACTTCCCTCCTCGCACCCATCGAAAGCCTCACCCGTCCTTCCCCCTTCCTCCAGGGTCATGCCCCTTGAAGGAAGATGCTATACCCTTCGGCTAGATTCTTAGGTGAGGCAACGTATCACTTTCGTCTAGATTTTAGGTGAGGCAACTCGAGGGGTTGACAAAGGGGCGAAGGCGAGGTAACTTATAAAAAAGTTTGGGCATGCTAACTTTTTGGAACGATCAGCCGGGAGGTTCTTCACGATGACGATGCTCTGCGCGTTGGCCAATGGACAGACCGCGAGAATAACGGCCCTTCCCCCGGGCATGAGCGGGAGGAGGCTCGAGGCGCTGGGGCTGCGCCCCGGCAAGATGGTGACCAAGGTCTCCGGCATGCCCTTTTTCGGCCCCGTGACGATCGCCCTCGACGGAAGGCAGATAGCCATAGGTCGCGGCATCTGCTGCAAGGTCTCCGTGGAACCCCTGGCGGAGAGGAACGCGAAGGGGTAATGCTGTTCAACAAATGCGCCGGCTGCCCCCTGGGTGAGTGCCCGGGCAAATGCCCCTTCTCCACCCTGGAGATCGGCGGCGATACGGACAACAAGAAGGTCCTCCTGGTGGGGAACCCCAACGTGGGGAAGAGCGCCCTCTTCACCCGCCTCACGGGGGTTCACGCCTTTTCTTCCAATTACCCCGGCACCACGGTGGGCTTCACCGAGGGCTACCTCCGTTTCGACGGGGTCCGCTACTGCCTCATCGACGTGCCGGGCGCCTACACGCTGGAACCGACCAACGAGGCCGAGGACGTGGCGAAGCGGATCCTCGAGGAGGGGGCCGACGTGGTGGTCATCACCGTCGACGCCACGGCCCTGGAGAGGAACCTCAACCTGGCGCTGCAGGTCCTGGAGATGGGGCTCCCCTCGGTCATCGCCCTGAACATGGTCGACGAGGCCCGCCACGAAGGGATAAGTATAGACGTCAAGGTCCTCGAAAAGGCCCTCGGTGTGCCCGTGGTGGGTACCGTGGCCGTGACGGGGCAAGGGATCAGCGAGCTGATCTCCCGGCTGAAGGACGCCAGGCCCGGCATCGCCGTGCCCGCCGAGGAGCGCTGGAGCCGCATCGGCGAGATCGCCGCCTCGGCGCAGACCATCGAGCACCGCCACCACACGGTGAGGGACCGGATCGAGGACCTTTCGGTCCACCCCGGGTGGGGCGCCCTGCTGGGCGTTTTCGCCATCCTGGGCAGTTTCGCCGCCGTCCGGGTGATCGGCGAGGGGCTCATCGACTACCTGCTCGACCCCCTTTTCAACGGCATCCTGATGCCCCTTTTCCAGTGGCTGGGCCCCTTGCTCGGCGGCGAGGGCTCCCTCCCCTTCCGGGTCCTCCTGGGGATGCTCGTCGAAGGACGCATCGACCCGGAGCTGAGCTTCGGGCTTCTCACGACGGGCCTTTACGTCCCCCTAGTGATGGTGCTCCCCTACGTGGTGGCCTTTTACGGGGTCCTGAGCTTCCTGGAGGACGTGGGCTACCTCCCCCGCTTCGCGGTGCTCTTCGACGCCCTCCTCCACAAGGTGGGGCTCCACGGCTTCGCCATCGTGCCGAACCTGCTGGGGCTCGGCTGCAACGTCCCGGGGATCATGGCCACCAGGATCCTCGAGTCCCGGCGGGAACGCTTCATAGCGTCGACGCTGATCTCCGTGGCCGTCCCCTGCGCCGGGCTCCAGGCCATGATCATCGGCGCCCTGGGCGACCTGGGCGGCCGCTACGTGCTGGCCGTCTACGGGACCCTCTTCGTGGCCTGGGTCATCCTGGGGAGGATAATGCACAAGTTCCTCCCGGGGTACAGCCCCGAACTGGTGGTGGAGATCCCCCCCTACAGGCTCCCGGCCTTCAAGGGCATCGGCATGAAGCTGTGGTTCAGGATAAAGGGCTTCCTGATGGAAGCCATCCCCATGGTCCTGGCGGGTGTCCTCGTGGCGAACCTGCTCTCCACCTCGGCCTTCATGGATGTCGTCTCGGCCCTGCTCTCACCCCTCTTCAGGGGCGTGCTGGGCCTGCCGCCGGAGACGGCCGGGCCGATACTGCTGGGCTTCCTGCGAAAGGACATAGCCGTGGGGATGCTCATTCCCATGAGGCTGCAGCCCGGCCAGATGGTGGTCGCCGTCGTGACCCTGGCCATGACCTTCCCCTGCATTGCCACCTTCATCGTGCTGTGGAAAGAACTGGGGGTCAAGGACATGCTCAAGACCATCGGGATAATGGCCCTGGCGGCCCTGGCGGCCGGCGGGGTGCTGAACTTCCTCTTCGCCCTCGCGTCCTGAGCCCCGGGCCCCTCATCAAACCAGCGGAAAGGCGGCCCTGAACCCCCCCGATAGTTCCTCCAGGCTCCACGGGGTCTGAAAGACCTCGGCCAGGAGCACATCGTCCACGGCCCTCGGTGACGGGGGCTCCAGCAGCAAACCATCTTTCAGGAAAAGGACCCTGTCGGCGAACCGCAGGGCGTAGTTTATGTCGTGGAGGGCCACGAGGATACCCCTGCCCTCTCCCCTGAGCCCGTCGAGGAGGCGGAAGACGGCGATGGCGTGCCGGGGGTCGAGGGCGCTGACGGGTTCATCCAGCAGGAGCACTTTCGTCTCCTGGGCGAGGGCCCTGGCGATGGCCACCCTCTGGGCCTCGCCCCCCGAGAGGTCCGTGACGAGCCTCTCGCCGAAGGAGGAGAGGTCCACCGCCTCCAGGGAGGCTTCAGCCGCACGGCGGTCCTCGGCGGTGAGCCTGGAAAACCTCCCCGCCGATGGGAAGCGCCCCATGAGGACCGTCTCCATGACGGTGAAGGGCGTCATGAAGCCCGTCTGCTGGGGCACCACGGCTATCCTCCTGGCCGCCTCCCTCCTGGTGAGGGCGTCCAGGTCGTCGCCCTCCACCAGGACCCTGCCGGCATCTTTCCTGCCGATGCCCGCCGCTGCCGCCAGGAGGGTGCTCTTGCCGCTCCCGTTGGGGCCCAGGAGCGCGACTACCTGGCCGGCGGCGACCTCCAGGTCGATCTTTTTGAGGACCTCCCTTGAACCGAGGGTCACCCTAACGCCCTCGAGGGAGAGGAGGCCGCTCATCTTTCCCTCCAGAGCAGGAAGCAGAACAAAGGCCCCCCGACAAGGGCCGTGATGACCCCCACGGGGAGTTCCCCCAGGGAGCGGGCCGCCATGTCCGCCAGGAGCAGGAGGAGGGCCCCGCCCAGGACGCTCAGCGGCATGAGCCTGCGGTGAGCCGGTCCGACGACGATCCTCACCAGGTGGGGCACCACGAGTCCCACGAAGCCGATGACGCCGCTCATGGAGACCACCATGGCCGTCGCCAGGGAACTTCCCAGGAGGAGCACGCCGGAGGTCCTGCGCTCGTCGACGCCCAGGGAGGCGGCGTCGGCGCCGGAGGAGAGGATATCGAGGTCGCGGGCCCAGAAGAGCCCCAGGGCCAGGACCACCGCCGCCATGGCGGCGCCCCGGGTGGCGTGGCCCCAGGTGGAGAGGGAGAAACTTCCCAGGAGCCATAGGACGATCGCGCCCACCTGCTCCCCCGCCAGGGCCTCCATGAGGGTGATGACCGAGCCGAGGATGCTGCCGACGATGACGCCGGCCAGGATGAGGCGCGAGGGCGAGGCCCTGCCGCGGCTGCCCCGCCCCAGGAGCCACACGAGCCAGAGGGCGGCGATGCTGCCAGCGAAGGCAAAGGCCGATATGAAGGGCAGGCCCAGCGTTATGGCCGCGGAGGCCCCGAGGGCGGCCCCGGCGGCCACGCCCAGCGTGTAGGGTTCGGCCAGGGGATTGAGGAGCACCCCCTGGAAGATGACCCCGCTCCCGGCGAGGACGGCCCCGGCCGACGCGGCGGCGAGGGCCCTCGGGAGGCGTATGGCGAGGACGATCTTCGACCGGGGGTCCGAGGCGGGCACGCGGCCCGTGATCACCCCCAGGACGTCGCCCCCGGGTATGGGCACCTCGCCCACGGTAATGACCCAAAGGAGCGCAACGGCCAGGAGGGCCGAAAGGATGACGAGGGGGAGGGCCAGCCCGCCCCGGGAGCTCATGGCCCGCCTCCCTCCGGAGGATGGGCCCCGCCCGCTACCTCCCCGCGGAGCCGGGAGGCCCGGTCCAGGACCCTTTCGGGGGTGAAGCCCGACTCACCCGCCAGGAGGGCAGCGCCCGAGGCCCCCGCCCCGTCGGGGGTCTCCCCCAGGTCGACGGTCTGGGTCTCGAGGTCAAGGAGCGCCGAAAGGTCGCCGAAGGCCCCGCCGAGGTCCCTTTCGGTCCGAGCCGTGACGGCGAGGGAGAACCGCCCCTTCTCGCCGAGGTCCCTGAGCAGCGCAGCAGCGGCGAGCATGGGAAGGCCCCCCGAAAGGAGGACCTTCGCTCCCCCCATGGCCCCGGCCGCCAGGGCCGCGGCGACCACCATGGCAGGGTCTCCCAGCTCCGAGGCGGCCTTGAAGCCATGACCGATGAGGTCGCCGGGGCGTATGCCCAGCCTCGACGATGCGGCCTCCCAGGGGTCGGGCCCTTCACCATAGGACGGGAGGTAGTCCAGGGCGGCGCCCTTGTACCCCAGGGCCTTGAGGAAGAACCTGGCGGTGACCTCGTCGCCGGGACAGGTACTCCCGATGACGAGGCGGTCGTCAAGGCCGGCCAGGAGCCTTCCGAGGCTGAAGCCGCTGTCCCAGGTCACCCCGGCGCCGGGGAGGGCCGGGCCCTTAGCGGGGTCTCCCCCCGTCGGGACCCCCGTTTCCATGTAGGGGCACTTTGGCATTGACCTGGAACCGCAGCGGACCACCAGGGTGGGGAAATCGGCCAGGAAGCGGGCTGCCCTGGTGACCAGGACCGGAGGGGTCGGGGAGCCGCCGGAAAGGGCGGGGACCATACCGGGGTCGGTGATCCCCCACCAGGTGAAGTCGGCCTCGACGTGGGAGGGGAAACGGCCGGGGGAGGCGCTCCCGGCTTGGGAGTCCCCCGTCAGCAGGATGAACAATCCCCATCCTCCTCTTCGACCAGTGAAAGGGCGGCCCGGAGGTGCTTGCAGTCCCCCCGGTTCCGAAAGCCGGGGCAGCTGCAGGAGCGGTGCTTCACGTCAACGGCGTAGTCGGCGGTGCCGTGGGCGATGAAGATCGTCGGGGATACGCGCTCCAGGTCACCCCGTGGGAAGGAAGACGACCCTTGGCCCGGTGAGGAGAAGGCCCTGTTCGTGAGGGCGTCGGCGGCGGCGTTCCTCTCCCGGGGGACCCACTGGAGGACGGCTCCTGTAGCGCGGGCCAGCTCGCGGGCCCTTTCGGCCAGGGGTCGGAGGCGCTCCTCGCGGACTTTCCAGAGGCCCTTCACCTGGGAGATGACCAGCCGGCTGTCGCCGTGGACGGTGACCTTCTTGAGGCCCCTCGCGGCGATCTCCTCGAGGAGCATTATCAGGGCCTTGTACTCGGCCTCGTTGTTGGTGCCGATGCCCAGGGCCCGGGAGCACTGCCAGGCGACCCGGCCGTCGTCGTCGATTATGCAGGCCCCGGCGGCCGATTCGCCCGGGTTCCCCCGGGAGGCCCCGTCGAAATAGGCTGTAATCATGGGTATTCCGTCACCTCGCCCCTGTTCTTGAAAAAGTATAACAGAGCCAGGGCTTTGGGGTCAGACCTTGAATTTGAGCAATTGTATACGAAAAGGGCAAAAAACGTGAACCCGTGAATCGTAAATCGTGAATCGGGAATCGTGAATCGAGGGCAAGGAACAGAAGACCAAAGGGCGTAAGACCTAAGACGGGAGACGGTAAAAGCGGAAAGCAAGGGGCTGGAGATCGGAGATCGGAAGGGGCGAAAGCCAAGGGCAAGGGTGAAGAGGCGGGACGAGGGCGAAGGGCGGGAGGTGGGGGGTTACGGGTAGAATAGGGGCGAAGGCTTCACTTTTCCGATCTCGCAAGGGGGGAGAGAGATGTTCGGAAAACTTCTGCACGTCGATCTTGGGACGGGGGCCTTCGGGGATCACGTCGTCCCCGAGGAGGCGGTGAGAAAGTACATCGGCGGGAAGGGGCTTGGCATCTACCTGCTGGATTCGATGACGGTCCCGGGAACAGGAGCGCTGGACCCGGGGAACGCCCTTTTCTTCCTGACCGGACCCTTCACAGGGACGATATTCCCGACCTCAGGCCGTTTCGTGGTGGTGACCAAGTCGCCCCTCACCGGGATGTACGTGGACAGCCACAGTGGGGGGCACTTCGCGAAGGAACTGCGGCGGGCCGGTTACGACGGGATCATCGTGACCGGCAAGGCGGAAAGGCCGGTCTTCCTCTGGATCGAGGACGGCAGAGCCGAACTGCGCGACGCGTCGACCCTCTGGGGGAAGTCCGTGGACGAGACGGTATCCGCCGTCAGGGGGATGACCGACGATAAGGCCCGCGTGGCCGTGATAGGGCCCGCGGGGGAGAACCTGGTGCCCCTGGCCACCATCACCGTCGACAGCGACAGCGATCAGACCAGGGCGGGCGTGGCGGGCAGGGGCGGCGCCGGAGCGGTCATGGGGAGCAAGAACCTCAAGGCCATAGCCGCCAAGGGCACCGGGGCCATAACCGTCGCCGAGGAGGGCCCTTTCAGGGAGCAGGTGGCGGAGATCGTCAAAGCCATCAACGCCAACGACCAGGTCCACACCAGGCGCATCGTGGGGACCTCCTCGCTGGTGGAGTCCATGAGCCGCACGGGGATCCTGCCCACCTACAATTTCCAGCAGGGTTACTTCGTGCCCATCTACGGGATCGTCTCCACCAACATGAGGCATTACACGAAGAGGGACGTGGCCTGCTCCAACTGCCCCATCATCTGCGGCAAGGTCCTGGATGACGAGGGGCACGCCGTAAAGATGGAGTACGAATCCATCGCGCTGCTGGGGAGCAACAACGGCGTGGGCGATATGCCGTCGCTGGCGCGGTCGGTGAGGGTCTGCAATCAACTCGGCCTGGACACCATCTCGGCGGGGAACGTCGTGGGCTTCGCCATGGAGTGCAGGCAGAGGGGGATCCTTCCCGAGGCGCCCGAGTTCGGCGACGCCGATGGGCAGGCAGAACTGCTGGAGGACATGGCCTACAGGAGAGGCCTGGGGGCGCTCCTGGCCGACGGGGTGAAGGCGGCCGCCGAAAGGGTCGGGAAAGGGACGGACCATTTCGCCATCCACGTCAAGGGGATGGAGCTGCCCGGCTACGAACCCAGGGCGACCTGGGGGATGGCCCTGGCCTACGCCACCTCCGACCGGGGTGGATGCCACCAGAGGGCCTGGACGGTGCTGGGCGAACTGGACGGGTACCTGCCCCGCTTCTCCACGGAGGGCATGGCGGCGACGGTTAAGACCATCCAGGACGAGAGGGCGGCGGCCTATTCTCTCGTGGTCTGCGACTTCGCCCCCTACGAACAGGAGAGGGCCCTGGCCTGCCTCAGGCACGTCACGGGGTGGGACATCACCGAGGAGGAGTACCTGGCCGCCGGTGAGAGGACCTGGAACCACACCAGGCTCTTCAACGTCCGCGAGGCGGGCGTCTCCAGGAAGGACGACGCCCTGCCGCCGAGGATGCTGGAGGACCCGCTCCCCATGCCGCCCAGGGGAGAACAGAAGGTTTCCCTCGGGCGGGGGGAGTTGGACAAGATGCTTGACGAGTACTACGAATTAAGGGGATGGAACCGCGACGGGCGGCCCAGGACCGAGACGCTTAAGAGACTCGGGATCGAGGCGCGGTCATGACGGGAGGTGCTTTTCAAGATATGTGGGATTTGGGCTTGGTGGGTTTCGGAAATGTTGGGAAGGGCCTGGCGAAGATCCTCGATCAGAAGCGGGACGCCCTGCGGAGACGCTACGGCTTTGAGTACAGGGTGACCTTCATAGCCACCGGCAGCCGGGGTTCGCTGCTGAACCCAGCGGGGATCGACCTGGGGTCGGCCCTGGCGGAGATCGGTGAAAAGGGGAGCCTCAAGGGGCACGCCGACGCCACGGAAAAGGGCGCCCTCTCGCTGATAAGGGGCAGTCACGCCCGGGTGGTGGCCGAGACGACGGTGACGGACCTCAGGACGGGTGAGCCCGGGCTCACCCATATCCGGACGGCCCTCGAGGGGGGGATGCACGTGGTCTCCACCAACAAGGGGCCCGTGTCGGTCGCCCTGCCGGAATTGACGGCCCTGGCCGAGGGCAAGGGGCTCTCCTACCGGTTCGAGGGCGTGGTGATGAGCGGGACCCCCGCGCTGAACCTGGCCCGCGACGCCCTGGCCGGCTGCGGCATCAGCGGCGCCAGGGGGATCGTCAACGGTACCACCAACTACATCCTTTCCCGAATGGAAGAGGGCATGGGCTACGGCGAGGCCCTCGAAAAGGCCCAGGAGCTGGGCTACGCCGAAGCGGACCCCACGGGGGACGTGGAGGGCTGGGACGCCGCCGTCAAGGCCCAGGTGCTCGCCATGGTCGTCCTGGGGGAGCCGCTGCGCCTCGAGGAGGTGGAGCGCGTGGGCATAACGGGCATTACGCCCGAGGATATTGCCTCAGCCCGGGCGAAGGGCGCCAGGATCAAGCTTATCGCCGAAGTGAGAAGGGACGGCGGGAAGCTGGCCGCCCGGGTCACGCCGGAGGAGGTGCCCTTGACCCACCCGCTGGCGGGCGTCATGGGCGCCGCCAACGCCCTTACCTTTTACACGGACCACCTGGGGGAGGTCACCATCGTCGGGCCCGGCGCGGGGGGCGTGGAAACGGGGCAGGCCCTGCTCACGGACCTGCTGGCCCTTCACCGGCGGCACGGGAAAGCCTAGAGGGGACCCGAAAGGGCCGGGAGGACCGAAACCACCTGGGGGCGGACGCCCTTGCCCTGGATGATGTTTAGCAGCAGCCGGGCCGAAAGGGTGCCCAGTTCGAAGGCGGGCCAGTACAGTTTCCAGGCCCCGGGGGGGACCGCGGGGCAGCGCCGGGTGGCGCTGATGACGAGGGTATCACCGGGCGAGGTCCCCTCCCCCGTGGGGAGGAGGCCGTCGTAGAGCCTGACGGTACCCTCTTTTTTAGGGGCGCCGCCGGGCAGGAGGGCGCCGATGCCCGGGAAGAAGGGGTTTCCCCCCTGGAAGAGTTCGACCGCCCGGCCATCGGCAAGCCGAGCCAGCTGCGAAGCGGCGGAGCCCAGGTCCACCGAGACCGTGTAGCCGCTCTCCCGCTTGGGGCCCACGATGACGGAGGGGATGTCCGCCTCCGGCGCCGGGCCGTTGTCGAAGAGGATGAAGCCGTCGACCCTCCTTGAAAGGAGCCCCGACAGGGCGTTGTGCCTCTGCTGGGGGTCGCCCCCCGTCGCGCGGGGGATGATATCGACACCGTGGCGGGAGAGGACCCTTTCGAGGCCCGCCAGGTACTCCGCAGCCCAGGGGAGGGAGATATCCTCCAGGAAGACCCCTACGGTGTCGCTCCTGCTGCTTGAAAGGCCCCTGGCGATGGCGTCGGGGCGGTAGCCCAGTTCCTTTATGGCGGCCCAGACTTTCTCGACCGTGGCGGGGCTTATGCGAGCGTCGCCCCGGAGGACCCTGCTGACGGTGGCCTTGTTGACCTGGGCGGCCCTGGCGACGTCGGACATGGTCACGCGCATGGCGAAGTACCGTGAATCGTAAGTCGCGGGTCGTGAATCGTGAACCGCAAACTGTGGACGGTTTTTGGTCTACTCAAAGCACCCGCCCCCGATGAACTCGCGGAGGATTGAGTTGTCGGGGACGAAGTCGGCGGGGATGTAGGGTACGAACCGGAGGATGTTGAGCAGGCGCTGGGCCTCCCCGAACTGCTTGGAGTCCTCCCTGACGGTCTTGAGCATCGGCTCGGCGTAACCCTTGAGGACGGAGAGTTCGAAGACCAGGGCCGAGTTGAACATCTCGTCGGCCAATTCCTGGTAGGGGAAGATGTACCGGTGGGCGCCCCGGATGACCGACGGCCACTGCGCCAGGGTCGTGCCCGCGCTTTTTCCCCTGAGCCGCCGGTCCCTCACGAGCCTTCTCAAGAGCCTGTTGTCGGTGGTGCTGGTCCTGTTATGCCTGTCCAGGCTTATGCCCGTGAGGGGCGAAACGTAGACGCTGAACTTGAGCTCCGCCGGGACCGAGCTCGAGATCCTGCTGTTGAGTCCGTGGATACCCTCGATGATGAGGATTTCGTCGGGCCTCATCGTGACCCTGGGGCCCTCTTCCCGCCTGCCCGTGAGGAAGTTGAAACGGGGCAGGGTGACCTCCCTCCCGTCGAGCAGGTCTTCGAGGTTGCCGTTTATCAGGTCGAGGTCCATGGCATCGATGGTTTCGAAGTCGTGTTCGCCCCGGGAGTCGCGGGGGGTCTTGTGGCGCTCCAGGAAGTAGTCGTCCAGGGAGACGACGATGGGCCTGGCGCCCATGGCCCTGAGGTGGATGGCCAGCCTCATCGCCGTGGTGGTCTTGCCCGACCCCGAGGGGCCGGAAATGCGGACCAGCCTTACCTTTCGGTTTGAACTGATCCTCTCCGACATCCTGTTGAACTTCTGGCTGTGAAGCGCCTCGCTTACCAGCACCAGCTCGGCGGCCCTCTCCTCGATGACTTGGCCGTGGAGGTTCTCCATGGTCCGGACTCCCAGGATCTGCAGCCAGCCGCTGTACTCGTTGAAGACATCGGCGAGCTTCTCGGCGGGGGTGAAGGGCGGCAGGACCAGGGGGTAGGCGACGGTGGGGAACCGGAGCACCATCCCGTCGCGGAAGGGGACCAGGTCCCAGGAGGTGAGGCTCCCCGTGGAGGGCGCCAGGGGACCGTGGAAGAAGCCGTAGACGCCGTCGCACCGGTAAAGGGTCACGGGGTCAACGCCGGCGTACTTGAGGAGGTCGGCCGTATCGGGCTCGTTCTGTTGGTGCAGTATCCTCTCCGCGGCGTCGATGCTGAGGATCTCGCTTTTTATCGGGAGGTCCCTGCGGACGACCTGCTCCACGGCCTGGCGGACCAGGCCGGTCCGTTCCGCCAGGGCCGGCCCTGACTGCAGTTCACAGTAGTAGCCGTCGCTGATGGAGTGCCGGATGAAGATGTCCTCCCCCAGGGCGCGGCGGCACGCCAGGGAGAGGGCGAAGGTCAGGGTGTCCCTGTAGACGGACATCCCCTCGAAGGAGGAGGTGTCTACGAAATCGACGATGGAGTCTTCCCTGAGGGGCCAGTCGAGGGGCCTGAGGTAGCGGTTGACGTGCCAGGCCACGATCTTCCTGTCGCGACCGGCGCCCACCCTCTCAAGGAGGTCCTGGCCGGTGGCCGGGGGATCGAGGCTGTAGACGCCCCCACCGGCTACCTCGACGGAAATGGTCATTCCCTAGGAATTCTGCCCTTCCGCGGGGGTCGCCTGGCAGGGCGGCCCCTCAATGGCGATCTCTTCCTTCCCGGGACCGCCGGGGTCCCTGCCCTCGACCACTTCGAGATCGGGGGTGCCGGCCCACTCGTGGAAGGAGGAGTCGTAGTTGCGGGCCTTGCCGTAACCGGCCATCCTCAGGACCATCACCAGGTAGGCGGCCCGCACGCCGGCCGTGTCGTAGACCGTGATCTCATCATCGGGGCTTAGGCCGTAACTCGAGAAAAGGGCATTGAGGTCGGCCACGTCCCGGACGGTCATGTCGGGCTTGAAGACCGCGTCCCAGGGGATGTTGATCGCCCCGGGGATGTGTCCCCCCCTGCGCTCCTGGAAGATCCTCCCGCCCTCGTACTCGAAGGGGGTCCGGGCGTCCACCACCTTGATCTCGCCGAGTTTGGAAGCGAGCCAGGGCGTGGTGACCTTGTAACCTCCCTGGAAGGCCTTGATGGAAAAAGCCACGGCCTTGGGCTTGGCGGCCGTGGTGGAGGCCTTGCCGCCGGCCGCGAGCCAGGCGTTGTACCCGCCGTCGAGGATGCGGACGTTCTCTATCCCCGAAAGGCGGAACACCCAGGCGGCCCAGCCTTCCTGCCCCCAACCGCCGCAGTCGCCGTAGACCACGATGGGCTGCTTCCCGTTTATCCCGAGGGCGCCTATCTTCTTGGAGAGGGTATCCTGGGGGAAGATCTCACCCCAACCGGGGTTCCCGGGCTGACCCTTCACGTTGGCGAAGTAGGTCCACTCGGCGTTCACCGCCCCGGGGATGTGCCCCTTGGCGTAAAGCGACGAAGCCCTGGCGTCGACGAAGATCAGTTTCGAGGCGTTCTCCTTGACCCAGGAGGCGTCCACGAAGAGGGTGGTTTTCGAGAGGGCCGCCTCCGCCCCGAAAGCGGCGGGGGCCAGGCACAGGAGCAGGGCGAGGGCTAAAAGGGGGGTCTTTCTCAAGACTATCATCCTTTCCTTTCGGTGTTGGAGGGCCGGGGCGCGAAAGGACCCCGACCCTGTTATTCTAACCTGCCGGGGCTCTCCGGTCGATGGGAATTGGGGTCAGACCTTGAATTTGAGCAATTGTATACGAAAAGGGCAAAATCCGTGAACCCGTGAATCGTGAATCGTTAATCGTGAATCGGAAGGGCCAAAGCAAAATCTCAAAGGCGGGAACTGGAGACGGAAGGGCAAAGGCCGGGAATCGGAGGGGCAAGAAACCAAAGGGCGTGAGAAGTTAGATGTAAAAGAAAGGCGCGGGCAATAGGAAAAACGAAGGGCATGGATCGGCGGAGCCAAAGGGTTTCGCGTACCATGCCCTTAAGTCTTTTGCAGTCTGTCACCTTGTGTCCGCTTTTTTAGGCCTTGAGTTCTTCCTGCCTCCTGACGACTGACGACTGACGCTTTGTCTTTATGTATACAAATGCTCAAATTCAAGGTCTGACCCCAATCACTTGTTGTTGGGATCCCACTTCCTGGCGAGGCCCTGGGTGATACGGTCGATGACGATGCCCATGATCACGATGGATATGCCCGCCTCGAAGCCCCGACCCACGTCTATGCGGTTGATGGCCATGAGGACCTCCTGCCCGAGGCCCCTGGCCCCGATCATGGAGGCGATGACAACCATGGCGAGGGCCATCATCGTGGTCTGGTTGACCCCGGCGAGGATCGAGGGCATGGCCAGGGGTATGCGCACCTCCTTGAGCAGTTGCCACCGGGTAGCCCCGTAGGCCCTGGCCGCCTCCTGGGCCGGTGCCGGGACCTGCCGCAGGCCCAGGCAGGTGAGCCTCATCACCGGCGGGAGGGAATAGATCAGCGTGGCGATCACCGCCGGGACCTTCCCCAGGCCGAAGAGCATCATGGCGGGGATGAGGTAGACGAAGCTGGGCATGGTCTGCATGGCGTCCAGCACCGGCTGGATGAAGCCCGCGAAGAGGGGCAGTTCCCCCATGACGACCCCCAGGGGTATCCCGATGATGAGGGCTATGGCCACCGAGGTTATCACCAGGGCGAGGGTCTCGATGGCCAGCGACCAGAGGCCGAAGACCCCGATGATCAGGGGGAGGGCCGCAAGGATGATTGTGGGGAGAACCTTTTTCGTGGCTATCCATGCCATGAGGGCTACAAAGACCAGGTAGGCCCACCAGGGGATGACGACCAGGACGCCCTGCACCCGCAACAGCAGTCCCAGTATGCAGGAGGAGAACCTGTCGAAGGCGGACCCGTGGGTGTTGAGCAGCCACTTGATGGCGTGATTGACGCTCTTCGCGACGGAGTATTTCAACGCCTCAGGAAACATCGCCGACTCCCGCCCTTTCCGCCTGGGACGCCGCCATGGCGGCCATCTGCTCGTCGGCCCTGCGGATCTCATCCCGCTTGTCCTGGACGAAGCGGGCCACGTAATCATCGGCGGGCCGGGCGAAGACCTCCGCCGGCCTGCCTATCTGGACGATCTCGCCGTTGCGCATCACGGCCATCCTGTCGCCGAGCCTCATGGCCTCGTCGAGATCGTGGGTGACGAAGAATATTGTCTTCTGGTACTCCTGCTGGATCCTCAGGAGTTCGTCCTGCATCTCGCGGCGGATGAGGGGGTCAAGGCCGCTGAAGGGCTCATCCATCAGGAGGATCGGGGTGTCGGCCACGAGAGCCCGGGCTATGCCCACCCTCTGGAGCATGCCCCCGCTCAGGGAAGCCGGGTAGTAGTCGACCCAGTCCTGGAGGCCGACCACCTTCAGGCTCTCGTAAGCCCTCTCATGGCGCTCCTTTTTAGGCACGCCCCGAAGCTTGAGGCCGAAGGCCGCGTTCTCCAGGACGGTCTTGTGGGGGAGGAGGCCGTAGTGCTGGAAGACCATCGCCACCTGGTTTCGTCGGAACTCGGTGAGTTCCTTCAAATTCATGGCCGTGACGTCCTGACCGTTTATCCAGACCTCGCCCCAGGATATCTCGACCAGCCTCAAGAGGCACCGGATGAGGGTAGATTTGCCGCTCCCGGAGAGGCCCATGACGATGAAGACCTCCCCGGGTTTGACGGTGAAGGATACGCCCCGGACCGCGACGACCGTTTCGTTGGACTCGTCCAGCGCCGCGATCAGGTCCCGGTCGTCCACGTCGAAAAAGACTTCCTTGTCCGAGTAAACCTCCCAGAGGTCCTTCACTTCGATAATATTATCCATCACGGGTTTCTACAGTTTCGCCAGGGCTGCCTCAACCTTCCCGGCCACGTCGCCGGGGAGCCATGACTTCCAGACACTCTTGTAATTGGTGAGGAACCAGGCGGCGGCCTCCTCGACGGTGGCCTCCTCCTGTTCCATGTAGGCCAGCACCTCGTTGTTCTGGGCCAGCGTGGTCTCGTACTTTTCCAGGAACCCCACGACCTCGGGGTGCTTTTCGGCGAACCTGGTGTTGATGCCCTTGTGCACCCTGGCGGCGGGGAAGGCGCAGCCGTAGTCCTTGCCCTCACCCCACCGGTCTGGGTCGTAGGGCGGTTCCTCGAGCATCACCATGTCGAGCAGCCCCATGATCCACTCGGGTTCCCAGTAGTAGGCGAGCACGGGCTGCCCCTTTTCGTAGGCCGATACGATGGCCGTCTGGAGGGCCATCTGGGAACCGGGGTCAAAGACGGTGTAACTGTCGGTGAGCCCGTAGGCCTCGAGTTTTTTCAGGTTTATGTCGTGCACCACCCAACCGGGGATAGCGTTGTAGAAGCGCCCCTTGCCGGGCACCTCGGGGTCACGGAAGACCTCCCGGTACTTGGGTAAGTCGAATACGGACTTGAGATCGGGGGTCGTCGCCTTTATCCCCCGCTTTTCGTCCCCCTTGATCATGTAGGCGGGGACGTACCACCCCTGGGGCGCGTCGGGGAAGATGGAGCCCAGGTCGAGGACCTGGCCGTTCTCCTCGACGGCGTCATGGTACCACTCAAGGGTGTTGTCGACCCACATCTCCATGGCTATATCCACATCACCCTGCTGGAGCCCCGTGAGGCCGGGCACCGACTCGGCGAAGAGGTACTCCGGTGAAAAACCGTAGCCGTGCTCCAGTATGAAGCCCGCGATACGGTCGTGGACCTGTACGCTGCTCCAGCTGAAATCGACCAGTACTACCCTTTCGGCTGCGATTGCGGCGGGAACTGAGGTCAGCCCCGTCACGACGGCAAGAACCAGTGCCAGGATCAATGCGCCTTTTCGTCCTGCTTTCATGACAGAATCCCTCCTTCGAGTTGACGCACGCCGAACTGTCCTTCCTGGGACGCAGTCCCCGGCTGATACCGGCCCTTGGGCCGGTCAAAACGCACGCTCTCCGCGGGGGGTGAAGGGGGAATTGAAAGGGGAAAACCAATTGAAAGGTTCACCGATGGTCCCCGGGAAGAGCCATGATATTACGCCGAAGAAAACCAATAGAATATTAAATTTTTGGTTCTGCGCCCCCAGGACCGGGCAATAATAATTGAACCGAAGGTAGCTGTCAAACTTTTGTATGCAATCCCCTCCGCTCCCGGCGGGAATCTTTTATGAAGTCTGAACATTTAGTCTTATTGCGAACTCTTGCACAAAAGGTCTACCTGGTATATAAAGTATACTGGGTGGTCCAGCGGGGAGGTCGGCAAATGATCGAAAAAAGACTCCGCCATACCAGGATCTACGAGCAAGTCGTCGAGGAACTCAAGAACCTCATCGCTTCCGGTGAGCTCCTGCCGGGAGACCCCCTCCCCCCCGAGCGTCAGCTCATGGCGGAGATGGGCGTGAGCAGGAGTTCCCTCAGGGAGGCCTTCAGGGTCATGGAGCTGCTGGGGCTCATCGACAGCGTCCCCGGCAAGGGTCGCTTCGTCCGGAAACCCAGGGGCGAGGCAGCCGATTCGCGGAACATGCCCCTCGAGGACGAGGCCGTGCTCGAACTGATGGAGGCCCGCAGGGTCCTCGACCCGGCCATCGCCGGGGCCGCGGCGATGCACGCGATGCCCGCGGACCTGATGAAACTGCGGAAAGTCCTCTCCAGGACCGAGAAGAACCTGGAGGATATCGAGAAGCGCTCCCAGGACGATTTCGACTTTCACCTGGCGCTCTCCGAGGCGACCCGGAATTTCGTCTTCATAAACATCGTGAAGATGACCTTCAACCTGATCATGGCCACCCACGAGAGGATCTACTCGCTCCTCTCCGACAAGGAGGCTTTCCTCAACGAACACCGGGCCATCTACGAGGCGATCACCGACCACGACGTGGCCGCCGCCCAGGCGCTGGCCGCGGGTCACATCGAGAGGATCTACAAAACCTTGCAGGAAGCGCTGGCCCTTGAGGTCAAGTAATTGATAGAGGCGCCAGAATTTCAAAACACCTATTGGAGGGATTTAGCATGAGAGACAGGATCGTGAAGGTTTTCCCGGAGATCGACTGGGTCCAGGACAAGGGGCTCAGGGAAAAGGTGATCGCCACCATCGAGGACGCCCTCAAGACCGGCGGCTGGGAGCCCGAGGATATGGAGAAGATACCCTTCACACTCCTCATCCCCGACTGCCCCGCTTCCCTTAACGTCCACAACCGGGGCGTGACGAGGATGGCCAAGGCCATCTACGATGAGTACAACCCCCTCTACGAGAAGAACGGAGGTTTCAAACTCGACCACGACACACTCATCGCCGGCGCCATCCTCCACGACGTGGGCAAACTGGTGGAGTACGAGAGGAAGGACGGCAAGGTCGTGAAGTCCCAGATGGGCAAGGACCTCCGGCACCCCTTCTCCGGCGTCGGTCTGGCCATGCGGAACGGCATCCCCACCAGGATATGCCACTGCATCGCCGTCCACGCCAAGGAGGGCGACGGCGGGTACCGCTGCCCCGAGGCGGTGGTCATCAACAAGTGCGATTTCATCAACTTCGAGACCATCAAGTCGTTCCTGGGGCTTCTCTAACAAGGACGACCAACAAACAGGAGGTGCATGACCCATGGGCAAAACGATGATCGAGAAGATCATCCGGCGGGCGGCCGGCCGGGAGGTCAAGGTCGGCGAAAGGGTCTGGTGCGATATCGACCTGTCGACGGCCCGCGACTTCGGCGGGGCCAACTGCGTACTGCAGTTCGAGGAAGTGACGGACAAAAAGGGCAAGGTCTGGAACCCCGACAAGGTGGCCTTCACCTTCGACCTCCAGGCCCCGTCCCACTCGGAAAAGGTTTCCAACAACCAGAAGATCATCCGTGAATTCGCCAAGAAGCAGGGCATCAAGAAGGTCTTCGACGTGGACTGGGGCATCGGCCAGCACGTCCTGCTCGAGAACGGCCTGGTGAAACCCGGCGACGTGATCCTGGGCACCGACAGCCACATGAACCTCCTCGGCGGGGTGGGTGCCTTCGCCACCGGCGTGGGGAACACCGACATAGTGGCCTCCTGGTTCGAGGGGACCAACTGGTTCCGCGTCCCCGAGACTATGAAGGTCACCGTCACGGGCAAGTTCAAAAAGGGCGTCTGCATGCGCGACCTGCTGACCCACATAGTGGGGGACCTCGGCGCCGCCGGGATGTTCTTCCTGGCCACCGAGTTCTACGGGGAGACCATCGAGAACTCGTCCCTGGCCGAGAGGATAACCCTCTGCTCCATGGTCACCGAGATGAGCGGCAAGGTGGGGCTCATCATGCCCAACGGCGAGGTCCTGGACTGGCTGGTCGGCAGGGCCGGCGACGAGGTCAAAGAAAGGGTCAAGACCCTCGCCGCCGACGCCGACGCCGTCTATGTCAAGGAACTGGAGTACAACGTGGACGACCTCGAGCCGATGACATCCTGCCCCGACGCGCCGGACAATGTTAAGAAGGTCCGCGAGGTCGCCGGCGAGCACGTGGACCAGGTCCACATCGGGTCCTGCTCCAACGGGCGTTTCGAGGACATCACGGCGGCTTTCGAGGTCCTCAAGGCGGGCGGCTTCAAGGTGGCCCCGGGCATGCGCGCCATTATCACTCCCGCCACCCGGGAAGTCATGCTGCAGTGCGCCAAGGCCGGTTACATCCAGAAGTTCCTCGAGGCGGGAGTCATCTTCACCAACCCGACCTGCGCGCTCTGCACCGCCGAGCACTACGGGGCGCTGCCGAGCGGCGACGTGGGCATGTCCACGACGAACCGGAACTTCATCGGCAAGGTCGGCAAGGGGAGCCACACCTACCTGGCGAGCCCCATGACGGCCATGGCTACCGCCGTGCGAGGCAAGATCACAGATCCCAGGGATATCCTCGGATAGGGAGGTTGGGGAAAAATGGAAAAGAAGATCCTTCGCGGAAGGGCCTGGGTGTTTGGGGATGACGTCGACACGGACCTCATCTACCACAACAAGTACCTGGCCGAGACCGACCCGAAGAAGATGCCGCAGTATTCCTTCGAGTACTACCCCGGCAAGGAGCACTTCGCGAAAGAGGTGAAGGAGGGGGACTTCATCGTGGCCGGCACCAACTTCGGGTGCGGCTCCTCCCGGGAGCACGCCGTCTACTGCCTGAAGTACGCCGGCATACCCGTCGTCCTGGCCGAGTCCTTCTCGCGCATCTATTACCGGAACGCCATAAACAACGGGTACCCGGTCCTCTTCGTGAACGGCCTGAGCCAGGCCATCAAGGACGGTAAGATCAAGGACGGCGACGAGCTCGAGGTCGACCTGGAGAAGGGCGAGATCAAGGACCTAACCAATGGCAACTCCTTCCACGGCGACGCCGTCGCGGACCTCGAGATGGACATCATGAAGGCCGGCGGCCTCATCGAGTACCTCAAGGAAAAGGCCGCGGGCAAGTAGGAGGGGGTCGGCATGGGAAAGACATTCGCTGAAAAGGTACTCAGCAAGGCTGCCGGCGAGCCCGTTTCCGCCGGACAGGTCGTCATCGTCGAGCCTCACTTCTGCATGAGCCACGACAACGCCGCACCCATCTGGGGCACCTTCGAGAAGATAGGCGTCAAGAAGGTCTGGAAACCCGACCACCTGGTGTTCATCCTGGACCATGCCATCCCCGCGCCGACGGACAAGCACGCCGAGAACCACATGAAGATCCGCCAGGTGGTCAAGGAACAGGGGATCCGGTACTTTTACGACGTGACGAGCAAGGGCGGCGTCTGCCACCAGATCATGTGCGAGGAGGGCTTCGCCCTCCCCGGGCTGGTCGTCGTGGGCAGCGACAGCCACACCTGCACCTATGGCGCCTTTGGCACCTTCTCCACGGGAATTGGCCGCAGCGAGATGGCCGCCACCTGGGCGACGGGGCAGATCTGGTTCCGCGTCCCTGAATCGATGAAGATCACCGTGACGGGCAAGTTCAAGAAGGGCGTCTCCGCCAAGGACCTGATCCTCAAGATCGCGGGCGACATAAAGGCCGACGGCGCCGACTACATGTCCATCGAGTTCCACGGCCCCGCCATCGAAGAGATGTCCCTCTCCGAGAGGATGACCCTCTGCAACATGGGGATCGAGGTCGGCGCCAAGAACGCCGCCTGCCCCCCGGACCAGAAGGTCCTGGACTTCATCAAGCCCATAGCGAAGACGGACCAGTGGGAGGCCATCTGGGCCGACGACGACGCGGTCTACGCCAAGGAACTGCACTACGACCTGGGAGACCTGGTCCCCGCCGTCGCCAAGCCCCACACGGTTGACAACTACGCCCCCATCGACGAGGTCAAGGGCACGCCCATCCACCAGGCCTTCCTCGGGAGCTGCACCAACGCCCGCATCGAGGACCTGCGTCTTGCCGCGGATATCCTGAAGGGCAAGGAAGTGGCCGTGAGGACCATCGTGCTGCCGGCCTCCTGGACGGTCTACCGCCAGGCGCTGGAAGAGGGGCTCATCGAGGTATTCCTCGACGCCGGGTGCGTCATCATCAACCCGGGGTGCGGGCCCTGCATGGGCAACCACGAGGGGATACTGGCACCGGGTGAGACCTGCATCTCGACGGCCAACAGGAACTTCAAGGGCCGCATGGGCAACAAGGACAGCTTCATCTACCTGGCCAGCCCCATGACGGTCGCCGCCTCCGCTTTAAAGGGCGAGATCTCCGATCCCAGGGAGGTGCTTTAGCGCCATGAAGATCACCGGAAAGGTATGGAAGTACGGCGACGACGTCAACACCGACGTCATATTCCCGGGGAAATACACCTACACCGTCTCGGACCGTAACGAGATGGGCAAGTACGCCCTCGAGGACCTCGACCCCGAGTTCACCAAGAACGCTCAACCGGGCGACATCATCGTCGGGGGCAAGAACTGGGGCTGCGGCTCCTCCCGGGAACAGGCTGTCACCTGCATCAAGATGCGGGGGATCGGGGCCATCATCGCCAAGGGTTTCGCCAGGATTTACTACCGCAACGCCCTGAACGAGGGCTTGCCCATCGTGGTGAGCCCCGAGGCCGTCGATGCCCTCGAGAAGGGCGACGAGGTCACCGTCGACTTCGACAAGAGCGAGATCGTCACCCCCAAGGGGACCTTCAAGTTCCCGCCCTACCCCGATTTCGTCAAGGGCCTGATCGAGGACGGGGGGCTGATACCCCACGTGAAGAAGAGTTTGGGGCTGTAAGGGCGAAAAAACCGTGAATCGGGAATCGTGAATCGAAAGGGCAAAACCCGTAAAACGTGAATCGGAAATCGTGAATCGAAAGAGCAAAGGCAAAAGCGAAAGGCGAAAAGCAAGGGCAAGGACTGTAAAACTTTAGGGCAAAGGCGGGTCGCAACACGAGAAGCGGGAGAGATATCCCAGCCGGCGGTGAGAGCACGTCTCCGACCCGCCTTTGATGAAACCAGGAGGGGGAAGCGCACATGGCAAGAAACGTGATGCAGGTGAAGGAAAAGAAGGACCGGTACCAGGTCTGCTATATCCCAGGCGACGATTCCGGCTTCGACGTGATGGAAGCCGCCATGATCGTCATGCAGGCCCTGGACCCCCCCATCGACTGGGTAAGAGCCGACATGGGGTGGTGCATGTGGGAGAAGTCCTGCAAGGAGTACCCCGAGGGTGACAAGAGGAGGAACACCGTACCCCAGGAGACCATCGACAAGGTCAGGGACACCGACGCCACCTTCATGGCCGCCATCACCTCCAAGGCGGGCGTGAAGGGCTTCAAGTCGGCCATCCTCCAGATGAGGCAGATCTTCGACCTCTACATCAACTTCCGCCCGGCGAAACTGATGCCGGGGCTCGAGTGCCCCCTTAAGGGCGACCCGAAGATCGACATCAAGATCTTCCGGGAGAACACCGAGGATCTGTATTCCGCCGTGGAGTGGCGTCCCCTCCCCCGCGAGATGTTCGACCTTCACCCGGGGATGGAGCGCTTCAAGGACAAGGAGGAAGTGGCTGTCTCCTGGCGGGTCTACTCCAAGGAGGGCTGCGACAGGATCATCAGGGCCGCCTTCGAGTACGCCAAGGCCAACGGCCTGAAGAGCGTGGTCAACTGCAACAAGGCCAACGTCATCAGGGCCACCGACGGGCTGATGAAGGAGCGCTTCCTCGAGATCGCCAAGGAGTACCCCGACATCGTCGCCCGCGAGGAGAACGCCGACGCCACGGCGATGTGGCTCATCAAGAACCCCCAGGACTACCAGGTCATCGTCACCTCCAACGTCTTCGGCGACATCCTCTCCGACGAGGCCTCCCAGCTGGTCGGCGGCATGGGCTTCGCGCCCAGCGGCAACATCGGTGAGAACGCCGCCCTCTTCGAGCCCAGCCACGGTTCGGTGCCGAAGTACGCCCACCAGTACAAGATCAACCCCAGCGGCCTACTGATCACGGGAGTCATGATGCTCGAGTACCTCGGCCTCAAGGACCACGCCGCCAGGCTCGAGAAGGCCATCGGCGACGTGCTCGTCGAGAGCAAGTACCTCACCTACGACATCTGGCGCGACGACAAGGCCGACAAGGACTGGGAGAAGAAGGCCGTCTCGACCCTTGACATGGCCAAGGCCATCGCTTCGAAGATCGACCCCGACTTCGACAAGAAGGCCGACGCGATCTGCGCCAAGGCCCGCGAGATGTGCGCCTGGGAGCACCTAGTCCAGAAGTAGGGGCTGCATACCGGGAACAGCAATTACTTGGGAAAAGGACCTTGAGCCCGGGGCTCACCTTCGGGTGGGCCCCGGCGCTTCGGGGCGACCGATGGGCATTGACCCAAATGATACCGACCGGGTTAGGGCTCCCTACCCCACCCCGGTCCCTGGAGGTAAGAATATGAAAACTGCCCAGGCAGGGACCCTCGAGTCGATGGACTGCATCGTCACCGTTACCGAAACGGAAAAGGGGCGAGGCATATCCATCGTCATGGAGGGGGCGAGCGTCGTCCGCTTCGGCGAGGCGATGTTGAAGGCGACAAAGGACACCCTGAAAGGGCTGGGTGTCCGCGATATGGCCGTCTCCATCCAGGATAACGGGGCCGGCGACCTGGTGCTGAAGGCCAGGGTCGAGGCGGCCGTGAGAAGATTTACGGGGGTGAGGACCCCATGAGGCTGAGAAGGACCAAGCTGTATCTACCCGGGAACAACCCCAACATGCTCCTCCGGGGGCACCTCTTCAATCCCGACGGCGTCATCCTGGACCTCGAGGACGCCGTGGCGATGAGCGAAAAGGACGCGGCCAGGATCCTCGTCAGGGATGTCCTGAAAAGGGGCGACTTCGGCGATTGCGAGGTCACCGTGAGGATCAACGGCATGGACACGGAGTACTGGAAGGCCGACATAGAGACCGTCGTGCCCTGCGGCATCGACGGCATCCGCATACCCAAGGTGGAGGACCCCAAGGACATCGCCCTGATGGACGAGGCCCTCTCCCATATCGAGAGCAATGCCAGGATACCGGTGGGCAGGACCCTGATCTTCTGCCTGCTGGAGACGGCCCTGGGCGTTTGGAGGGCCTTCGACATTGCCAGGGCCTCGAAAAGAGTGGCCGCCATCTGCCCCGGGGGGGAGGACCTCCGGGCGGACCTGAAGACGACCCGTTCCGAGAACAGCGAGGAGCTCATCGGCCCTCGGAGGATGATAGCCCTGGCCGCCCACGCCGCCGGCGTCGACGCCCTGGACACGGTCTACGCCGACATCACCGACGACGCGGGGCTGAGGCGGGAAACGGAGTGGGTCAAGCAGCTGGGATTCCAGGGCAAGAGCGTCATACACCCGAACCAGATCCCGGTAGTCCACGAGGTCTTCACGCCGACGGCCAAGGAGATCGAACAGGCCAAAAAGATCGTCGAGGCCGCTGCCGAAGCAGCCGCCAGGGGGCTCGGGGCGGTCCAGGTCGACGGCAGGATGGTCGACAAGCCCGTGGTCAAGAGGGCGGAGTACACCCTCCAAAGGGCTGGTCTGAAAGCCGGAGGTGAGAAAGCATGACTATAAACGCCGCGGGACGCAATGTACCCGATACGATACCCGGTTACGGGGAGGTCCGGCACTTCAAGGGCCACGACAGGAGGCCCCCCGAAGGGTGCCGATTCGGCAAAAAGAACAGGGCCGCCTTCAACACCAGGAGGGACAAGACCCTGCCCGACCTCAAGGCGGCCATAAGCGCTTCGGGGCTCAAGAGCGGGATGACCGTGTCCTTCCATCACCACCTCCGCGACGGCGACTACGTGGTCAACGCCGTTATCGACGCCTGCGCCGAGATGGGCATCCGCGACCTGGTGATCTTCCCCACGGCCCTCTTCAAGGTCCATAAGCACCTGACAAAACATATCCAGAACGGGGTCATCCGCCAGATAATGGGATCCGTCAACGGGCCCATCGGGCAGCTCGCCTCCGAGGGCGGGTTCAGCGTCCCCGTCGTCCTGAGGAGCCACGGCGGGCGCCCCAGGGCCGTGACCAGCGGCGACGTGGTCATCGACGTGGCCTTCATCGCCGCCCCCACGGCGGACAATTACGGCAACCTGACGGGGGCCGTCGGCAGGTCGGCCTGCGGGTCCCTGGGGTACGCCCACAGCGACGCCCATTACGCCCAGTGCGTGGTGGCCGTCACGGACAACCTGGTCAACTACCCGGCGCCCTGCATCCAGATCCCCCAGTTCTTCGTCGACTTCGTGGTCCCCGTGGACAAGATCGGGGACCCCGCCGGCATCGTCAGCGGTACCACCAGGGTTACCAGGGACCCCATGAGGCTGCTGATAGCCCGTAACGCCGCGAAACTGATCGAGGCGACCCCCTATTTCAAGGACGGCATATCCTTCCAGACCGGGGCGGGGGGCATCTCCCTCGCCGTGGCGGCCTACGTCAGGGAAGCCATGCGGGAGCGGGGCATAAAGGGCAGCTTTGGGCTCGGAGGCATCACCGAGTTCTTCGTGGACATGATGAAGGAGGGGCTCTTCGAGAGGCTGCTTGACGTCCAGTCCTTCGACCTCGCAGCGGTGAAGTCCATCGCCGAGAACACCAACCACGTGGAGATCTCGGCCGACTGGTACGCTAACCCCTGGAACGCGGGGTGCGCCGTCAACATGCTCGACACGGTGGTTCTTGGCGCTACGGAAGTGGACAGGGATTTCAACGTGAACGTCAACACCGAGGCCGACGGGGCGATGCTCCACGGAATCGGGGGGCACCAGGACACCGCCGCCGGGGCGCAGCTGACCATCATCACCACCCCGCTGCTCCGCGGGCGGATACCCTGCGCCGTCGACTCGGTCTACACCGTCAGCACGCCCGGCGAGGTGGTGGACGCCGTGGTCACGGAGTTCGGCGTCGCCCTCAACCCCAGGAGGCAGGACCTCATCGACGCCGCCAGGGAAGCAGGCGACGTCCCACTGGTCACCATGGACGAACTGGTGGAAAAGGCCCAGGAATTGACAGGGCCGATGACCCCCGTCGAGACGGAGGACCGGATCATCGGCGTGGTGGAATACCGCGACGGCACCGTCATCGACGTGGTGAAGCAGCTGAAGAAAAAGTAGCATCGTGGATCGTGGATCATGAATCGTAATTCGTGAATCGTGAACCGAAAAAAATACCGATCCTTAAAAGAACGGGACCAAATTACTTCCCTAAGCCGCCAAATGGCGGCTTAGGGTTTCTTTTTGACCAATAAACACTGAAACAAAAACCACTTTCTGTTCTCGCTCCGGGCTTTTTCCGATCCACGGTTTACGATTCACGCTTTTGTTTTAAATCCTCCCCACCCCGTAGTAGGAGAACCCCTGGGCCCTCACGCGCTCCGGCGAGAGTTGGTTCCGGCCGTCGAAGACCGCCGAGTCGGGCTTCATGGCGCCCTTGACCCTGTCCCAATCGGGCCTGCGGAACTGGGGCCACTCCGTGACCAGGACGAGGGCGTCGGCCCCCTCGAGGGCCTCGTAGGAGTCGGCGCAGAAGGTCACCGAGCCGTCGTCGGGGAGCAGGGCCCTGGCCTTTTCCATGGCCACCGGGTCGTAGGCCCTCAACAGGGCGCCCCGCGAGAGAAGGGCCTCGGCCAGGGCGAGGGAGGGCGCCTCCCTCATGTCATCGGTATGGGGTTTGAAACTGAGCCCCCAGATGGCGAAGGTCCTCCCGCCCAGGTCCTCCCCGAAGTGGCCCGTTATTTTTTCAAGGAAGAACCGCCCCTGGGCCCTGTTGGCCTCCTCGACGGCCCTTAGGATGGCCAGGTCGACCCCCCTGGCCGAGGCGCTCCGGATGAGGGCCCGGACGTCCTTGGGGAAACAGGAGCCCCCGTAGCCAAGGCCGGCGTAGAGGAAGGAGGAGCCGATCCTGCTGTCGGTGCCCATGCCGATGCGGACCTCTCCCACGTCGGCGCCGACCTTTTCGCAGAGGCGGGAGAGCTCGTTCATGAAGCTGATCCTCGTGGCGAGCATCGCGTTGGAGGCGTACTTGGTCATCTCCGCCGAGGGAATGGACATGGTGTAGAAACGGTCCTCCCTCATGACGAAGGGGGCGAAGAGCTCCCTGAGCTGCCTGTCGGTATCCTCCCGTTCGGTCCCTATTATGATCCTGTCGGGGCGGAGGCAGTCCTCCACGGCGGCGCCCTCCTTGAGGAACTCGGGGCAGAAGGCCACGTCGAAGTCGAGGTCCCACCGCCCCCGGTCGGCCAGGTTTTCCCCGATGATCCTCTTGATCTCGGCGGTGGTCCCCACGGGTATGGTGGACTTGGCGACGACGATCTTGGGGGTCTCCATGAGCCCGCCAATGCGGGAGGCAACCTCGTAGACGTGAGCCAGGTCGGCGGAGCCGTCCTCCCCGGGTGGCGTACCCACGGCGATGAAGACGAAGAGGCTGGGCCGGAGGGCCTCCCCCAGGTCCGTCGTGAAACGGAGGCGCCCCTCGGAGAGGTTCCTTTTGACCATGTCCTCGAGGCCGGGCTCGTAGATGGAGACCTTTCCCTCCTTCAGGCCCTCGATCTTGGAGTGGTCGACGTCGACGCACCAGACGTCGTTGCCGTTCTCGGCGAGGCAGGCCCCCGTGACGAGGCCGACGTACCCGGTTCCGATGATGCAGACTTTCATGGATATCCCTCCAGGGGCAAATGATGGGGTCGAAAAAAGCGTAAGGGACTGTAAGGACCGTAAATCGTAAATCGTGAATCGTGAATCGAAGGGGCGAGGCCAAACCTTTAGAGCGTGAAACGTAAATCGAAAACAAGGCGACAGGAGTCAGGCGTCAGAAAAACGGAAAAGCAAAAGCGTAAGAGACCGTAAATCGTGAATCGGGAATCGTAAGAGCAAAGGCGTAAGAGACCGTAAATCGTAAATCGTGAATCGTGAATCGAAGGGGCGAGGCCAAACCTTTAGAGCGTGAGGCGGGAGACGGAAGACCAAAAGCAAGGCGGCGGGCCAAAAGCGACCCTCTCCGGGCCGTTCCCTACCTGCTTATGACCAGCACGCCCGAGAGGATCAGGAAGACCCCGACCAGCCTCAGGAGGGTGACCTGCTCGGCGAAGAAAAAGGACGACACCCCCAGGACTAGGATGAAGACCAGCCCCGACATGACCGGGTAGGCGACCGACAGGTCCACCCTCGTCAGGGCTGCGCTCATGAACATGAAGGAGACGCCGAAACAGACCACCCCCGTCACGGCCCAGGGGTTGCCGGCTATACGGAACACGGCCGCGGCGAAGCCCCTCTCGAGCAGGTCCTGCTGGTGGCCGAAGCCGATCTTCATCATGCTGCTGGCCGTGGCGTTGAAAAGGGCGGAGCCCAGGATCATGAGCATGCCGAGCCGGTCCATGGCGGAGCACCTCCCGCGGTTGGTAATTCGTCGGTCTATACCGTTATAATAATCCATGTTCGCGCTCTTAGAGCCCCGGATCTGAAGAACCCCGCTGGGGAGGCCGTGTCCGTTGTTCTCTTCTCATAGAAAGAACCTGCTGTTCCTCCTGGCCCTCGTATCAATTCTGTACCTCGTAGCCCTCGGGAGTCACGGTCTGCTCGACCCCGACGAGGGACGTTACTCGGAGATCCCCAGGGAGATGCTCGAGAGCGGCGACTTCATCACCCCCCGCCTGAACTACGTGGCCTACTTTGAAAAGCCGGTCCTCCACTACTGGCTCACGGCCCTCTCCTTCAAGGTGCTGGGGCAGAACGAGTTCGCCGCCCGGTTCTTCCCGGCCGTACTGGCCATGGCAGGGGTGATGGTCACCTACTGGCTGGCGGACAGGATGAACGGCCCCAGGGCGGCCTTCCTGTCGGCCTGGGTCCTAGCCACCTCGCTGGTGTACTTCGCCGTGGGGCAGATCAACATCACCGATATGCCCCTTTCCTTCTTCATGACACTGTCGATGGCCGGCTTTTGGATGGGCTACAGGCGGGACAGGAGGTACTTCGCCCTGTTCTACCTGGGAATGGCCCTGGCCCTGTTGACCAAGGGCCTGGTGGGCGTGGTGCTGCCCGCGGGGGTCGCTTTCTGGTGGATCGTGCTGACCCGCAAATGGGAGGTCACCAGGGAGGCGCTCTACCTTCCGGGCATAGCGCTCTTTTTCCTTGTGGCGGCGCCGTGGTACGTCCTCGTCTGCCTGAAGAACCCGGACTTTTTCCACTTCTTCTTCGTACAGGAGCACTTCCTCCGTTACACGACCAGGATGCACGGCCGTTTCGAGCCCTGGTGGTGGTTCATACCGATAATCATCGTGGGCTCCATCCCCTGGGCCGGCTTCCTCCCCGGGGCGATAAGCGCTTCGCTGCCCTCGTCGGCCTCCAGCCCCACCCGCCAGGACCGGGGGAGGATCTTCCTCCTGCTCTGGTTCGGCGTCATCTTCCTTTTCTTCTCCCTTTCCAGTTCCAAACTTATTCCCTACATCGTACCGGCGATGCCCCCCCTGGCCATCATGACGGGCTCCTTCCTCGACCTCCACATGGACAGGGGCAAGAGCAGGACCCTGGGGGTGGGGCTGCTCCTGAACAGCCTGGTGCTGGCGACCTTCGGGGTGGCGGCCGCCGCCTACCCTTTCCTCGACCAACGGTACGGCAAAGAGCTGCTGCCCTTCGTGGCACCCGTGGCGGCGGTGCTGATTCTGCTGGTGATCCTCTCCTGGGCCTACTACCTGAAAGGGGAGTCCCGGAAGGTGGTGCTGGCCCTCTGCGTTTTCGCCTTTTTGAACATAGCGACCTTCAAGAATGTCTTCGGCTTCTACGACAGGATCATGAGCGCCAGGGACCTGGCATCGGCCATAAGGAGCCACGCTCGCCCGGAGGACGTAGTCGCCCAGTACCGGGATTACGACCAAGGGCTTCCCTTCTACCTGAAGAGGAGGATCGTCCTGGTGGACTGGAGGGGCGAACTGGAGTTCGGTTCCGGACGGGGCGACCAGTCGGACTGGTTCCTCGACGAGAAAGGGTTCCTCCAACGATATTGGACCTCGGGCGAGAGGGTCCTGCTGGTGATGCGGGACGAACAGGACACCGCCTTTCTCGAGGAGACCGGGACCATACCGCTGGTCCTGGGGCGGGCCGGGGATAAAATGCTGGTCACAAACAAGGGAGATGAACCGTGACTATGAGAGAGACCTTCCTGCCCTTCGCGAAACCTGACATCAGCGAGGAAGCCATAGCCGACGTGGCGGATTCGCTGAGGTCGGGGTGGATCACCACCGGGCCCAAGGCGCTGAAATTCGAGAAGTCCTTCGGGGAGTACCTCGGCGTGCCCTACGCCCTGGCGGTGAACTCGGCCACGGCGGGGCTTCACCTGTCGCTGCTCGCCTTCGGCATCGGGCCCGGCGACGAGGTCATAACGACGCCCATGACCTTCGCGGCGACGGCCAACACGGTGATACTGACCGGCGCCAGGCCCGTGCTGGCCGATATCGACCCCGTGACGTTCAACATCAGGCCCGAACTGGTGAAAAAGGCCCTCACCCCGAGGACGAAGGCCCTCATCCCGGTGCACTTCGCGGGGCGCCCCTGCGAGATGGAGGCCCTCGAGGAGATCGCCGAGAAGAACGGCCTCGTCATCATCGAGGACGCCGCCCACGCCCTGGGGGCGTCCCGACAGGGGAGGCCCATCGGCTCCCCGGCGCGGCAGAGGCAGGCCGCCGTCTTCAGCTTCCACCCGACGAAGAACATCACCACCGGGGAGGGGGGCATGGTCTGCACCGCCTGCGAGGACGCAGCCGAGAGGGTCTCCGTCCTCAGGCAGCACGGGATGAGCAAGGGTGCCTGGAACCGCTACGCCGCCACGGGGACCCCCCACTACGACCTGCTCTTCCCGGGCCTGAAGTACAACATGCTCGACATCCAGGCCGCCATCGGTAACGACCAGCTGACCCGGCTGGCTTCCTTCAACGCCCGGAGGCGGGAGATAGTGAGTATGTACAGGAAGGGGCTGGAGGGCCTGCCGGGCCTCGCCCTGCCACCCGAACCCGCCCAGGGGGACGTCCACTCCTGGCACATCCTCACCCCCCTCATCGATATTGACTTCCTGGGCTTCTCCCGGGACGAGTTCATGGCCAGGATGAGGGAGTTGAACATCGGGACGGCCCTTCACTACCAGGCGCTGCACCTCTTCTCCTACTACGGGAGGGAGTACGGCTGGAAGAGGGGCGACTTCCCCGGCGCGGAGTTCGTCAGCGACAGGATAGTGTCGATACCGCTCTTCCCGGCCATGACCGACGACGACGTGGCCGACGTGATCGAGGCGATCCGGCGGGTCTGCGGGAGGTGAGAGGGTCCTTGGAGAAGGCATCCCTGGACGTTTCGGTGGTGATACCAGTCTTCAACGAGGAGGAGTCCCTCCCCGGCCTTTTCGAAAGGCTTTTCCCCGTCATGGAGGGGCTGGGCAAGAGCTGGGAGGTGGTCTTCGTCAACGACGGGAGCAGGGACCGTTCCCTGGCCCTGCTGCTCGGCGAGGTCGACCGGCACCCCGGCTCCGTCAGGGTGGTGGACTTCAACGGCAACTTCGGCCAGCACATGGCCATCATGGCGGGGTTTTCCGTATCGAGGGGCGGCGCCGTGGTGACCATGGACGCAGACCTGCAGAACCCCCCCGAGGAGATACCCAGGCTCCTGGAGAGGATGGACGCCGGCCACGACGTGGTGGGGACCATCCGGTCCACCAGGAAGGACCCCCTCTTCAGGAAGTTCGCCTCGAAGGTCGTCAACAGGGTCACCAACAGGATAACGGGGCTGAACCTCCACGATTACGGCTGCATGCTGCGTGCCTACAGCCGGCGGGTGGTGGACCTCATCAACAGCTGTCCCGAGTCGACCACCTTCATCCCGGCCCTGGCCCAGAAGTTCGCCCTCAACCCGACAGAGATAGAGGTGGGGCACTCCGAGAGGGAGCTGGGGACCTCGAAGTACAGTCTCTTCAGGCTCATTAGGCTGAACTTCGACCTGATGACGGGTTTTTCCCTGGTGCCGCTCCAGGCCGTCACGATGCTGGGGCTCCTGATCGCGGGGCTGAGCTTCGTCTTCTCCATTTACATGGTCCTTAGGAGGCTCATCGTGGGGCCCGAAGCGGAAGGCCTTTTCACCCTTATGACGATAAACTTCTTCCTCATGGGGGTCACCATGTTCTGCGTCGGCATCGCCGGGGAGTACATCGGCCGGATCTTCCAGGAGATACGCAAACGCCCCCGGTTCCTGGTGAACAGGATCTACGGCGATGAGGAAGAGTGAAAGACCGAGGACCGTCGTCTTCGCTTACAGCGAGGTGGGGCACCGTTGCCTCAAGGCGCTGATGGGCCTGGGAGCCGATATAAGGGGCGTCTTCACCTACGAGGACGACAGGAACGAGAACACCTGGTTCAGCTCCGTGAAGGACCTGGCCGTGGCGGGCGGCATCCCCGTATTTACCCCCCGCGGCCTCGGCGATGGGCGCGCGGCGGCCCTCGTGGAGAGCCTGGAGCCGGAGGTGCTTTTCTCCTTCTACTACCGCGACCTCATCCCGGCAGCCATCCTCGCCATGCCCCGCCTGGGGGCCTTCAACATGCACGGTTCCCTGCTTCCCAGGTACCGGGGGAGGGCCTGCGTGAACTGGGCCATAATCCACGGGGAGACCGAGACGGGGGCCACCCTTCACTGGATGACGCCCCGCCCCGACGAGGGGGACATCGTCGACCAGGAGAGGGTACCCATCGGTGAGAAGGACACCGCCCTGGATGTGATGCTGAAGGTGGCCGATGCCGCCGAGAAGGTGCTCACCCGGAGCCTCCCCCTCATCGAGGCCGGGAAGGCCCCCAGGATACCCCAGGACGGATCGAAGGCCACCTACTTCGGCGGGAGGAGGCCCGAGGACGGGCTCATCGACTGGGGCGCGCCGGCGAGGGATATCTGCAACCTGGTGAGGGCCGTCACCCGCCCCTACCCAGGCGCCTTCACCTTCCTGGACGGGCGGAAGGTATTCATCTGGAAGGCGACTCCCCTTGACGAAGATACCGGGGCCGCCCCCGGCACGGTGGTGGGGCGGGAGCCGCTGGTCATCGCCGCCGACAAGGGTGCCGTAAGAGTGGAGGAATGGGAACAAAAGCCGTAAATCATGAATCGTAAATCGGGAATCGTAAGGTCAAAAGCGTAAACGGCAATAGCAAACTTCAAAACCAGGGCAAAGGTGAAAGGTATGAGTTCTTCTTTTTCGTCTTTTCTAACACCTCACGCTCTTAAGGTTTTGCCTTGCCCTTTCGACTCATGACTCACGATTCACGATTCACGGTTCACGGTTCACGATTTACGATTTACGATTCACGATTCACGAGAACAGGGAGGTTTTTTGTGAAGATACTCATCCTCGGCGCCAACGGCTTTATCGGCTCCCACCTCTGTGAGCGGCTGCTCGACCACACGGACTGGGAGATCACCGCCTTCGACATCAACGACTTCAACCTCGGCAAGTGCCTGGGGAAGGACCGCTTTTCCTTCCGCAAGGGCGATTTCTACACCGACGACGAGTGGATCGAGGGGGCCCTCGGGGAGAGCGACGCCGTGCTTCCCCTGGTGGGGGTGGCCAAGCCAGCTTTCTACATCACCAACCCGGTGATGACCTTCCACCTCGACTTCGAGGCCAACCTGAAGATCGTCCGGATGTGCGTGAGGCGCGACAAGCGGGTGATCTTCCCCTCGACCTCCGAGGTCTACGGCATGAGCACCGACACGGAACTGAAAGAGGACGAGAGCCCCATCATCCTGGGGCCGGTGAGCAAGTCGCGGTGGATCTACAGCTGCAGCAAGCAGATGATGGACAGGGTGATCGCCGCCTACGGCCAGGAGGAGGGCCTGCGCTATACCCTCTTCAGGCCCTTCAACTGGATAGGGCCGCGGCTGGACACCTTCAGGGACGCCGAGGGCAGGAAGGCCCGGTCGATAACCCAGATCCTTTATGACGTGACCCACGGGAGGGACGTCTCCCTCGTGGGCGGCGGGCGCCAGAGGAGGAGTTTCACCTGGGTGGGCGACGGCGTCGAAGCCCTCGAGGCCGTCATCAGGAACGAAGGGGGCCGCGCCGACGGCGAGATCTTCAACATCGGCAACCCCAAGAACAACGCCTCCATCAGGGAACTGGCCCTCCTCGTCATCGAGGCCCTGAAGCCCCACCCGAAGTACGGGCCGCTGGCGGAAAGGGCGAGGCTCGTCGAGATTGACTCCAGGGACTACTACGGCAAGGGCTACGAGGACGTGCTCAACCGGGTGCCGTCGGTGGAAAAGGCCAACCTGCTCCTGGGCTGGAAACCCCGGACCACCCTCGAGGAGGCCGTGAGGATGACCGTCGAGGAGACCCTCGCCGAGCAGGGGCTTTAAAAAACAGGGTATTAACCTTTTCACCGGGAGGTGCGGCCATGAATGTGCCGTCTCACATCTTCAGGGAGTACGACATAAGGGGCAACGCCGACGAGGAATTGACCAGCGAGATCGTGAAGGCCATCGGCCTAGCCTACGGAACCTTCCTCAACCGGGAGGGGGTGAGGAAGATCACCGTGGGCGGCGACGTCCGCCTCTCAACGGAGAGGATCAGGGGTGACATCATCCAGGGGGTGACCTCCGCCGGCGTGGACGTGATCGACATAGGCATGGTCACATCGCCGCTGCTCTACTGGAGCCTCTTCCACCTTGACCTGGACGGGGCCGTCATGATCACCGGGAGCCATAACCCGAAGGAGTTCAACGGGCTCAAGCTGGCCTTCGGCAAGACCACCCTCTACGGCGACCAGATCCAGGAGATCCGGAGGATGATCGCCGCCGACGACCTGGTCACGGCGGGGCAAAGGGGCTTTGTCACGAAGATGGACCTTTCCGGTGAGTACCTGGCGATGCTGGAGTCCAAGATCAGCCTCGGGGGAAGGAAGCTCAAGGTGGTCACCGATTCGGGTAACGCCACGGCGGGCCCCCTGGTCAACCGCTTCCTCAGGGAGATCGGGTGCGAGGTGACCCCCCTCTTCGAGGAACCCGACGGGACCTTCCCGAACCACCACCCCGACCCGACGAAGCGGGAGTACCTGCAGGACCTCATCGAGACCGTCCGGAGGGAGAAGGCCGACGTGGGCCTGGGCTTCGACGGCGATGCCGACCGCATAGGCGTCATCGATGACCGGGGAGAGATCGTCTGGGGCGACATCCTGATGATCCTCTTCTGGCGGGAGATCCTGCCCCGGCACCCGGGGGCGGAGGCCATCGTCGAGGTCAAGAGCTCCCAGGCGCTGGTGGACGAGATAAAGCGCCTGGGGGGGAAGGTGGTCTGGTGGAAGTCGGGGCACTCCCTGATAAAGGCAAAGATGAAGGAGATCGACGCCCTCTTCTCCGGCGAGGTGTCGGGGCACATGTTCTTCGCCGACGAGTTCTGGGGCTTCGACGACGCCTTCTACGCCGCGGGGAGGCTTTTAAGGATACTCTCCGCCACGGGCCGGAAGCTGTCGGAACTGCTCGAGGACGTGCCGGTCTACCACAGCACGGCGGAGACCCGCGTGGCCTGCCCCGACGAACGGAAGTTCGACGTGATCGACCATATCCGGGACAACGCCCTCAAGGACCACGAGGCCATCACCGTGGACGGCGTGAGGATCCTCTACCCCAGGGGTTGGGGGCTCGTCCGGGCGTCGAACACCCAGCCCGTCATCGTCGCCCGGGCGGAGGGCAAATCGGAAGGGGACCTGGCGGAGTACTCGGCGGACCTGAAGAGAAGGATCCTGGAGGCCGGCGTGGAGGACTTCGACTGGGAATACTGACCCGTAGGTCAGGACCTCATGGACTCCAGCGTCCGGGTGAGGCCCTCCTCCAGGGTGTAGCGGGGTTCGAAACCCAGGATGGCCCCGGCCAGGGCGATGTCGGCCTGGGAGTGCCTTATGTCCCCCTCCCTCTCCGGCTCGTACCGGGGCTCCACGCCGTCACCCGCCTTCCCCGACGCCGCGCGGAGCGCCGAGAGGAGTTCGACCAGCGACACGGCCCGCCCCGTCCCGATGTTGAAGAGGGAGGCTCCGCCCTTGGGATCCTCCCGCAGGGCGGCGAGGATGTTGGCCTGCACCACGTCATCGACGTAGATGAAGTCCCTCGTGGTTTTCCCGTCGCCGTAGACCACCGGCGTTTTTCCCTCCAGTATGCACCGGGTCCAGGTGGTTATGACCCCCGAGTAGGGGCTCCCCGGGTCCTGCCTCGGCCCGAAGACGTTCATGTACCGGAGGCCGGTGGTTCTCATGCCGCCGGAAAGCACCGAGGCGTAGAGTTCGTTCGCCCGCTTGGCGACGGCGTAGGGTGAGAAGGGGCTTAGAGGGGCGTCCTCCCCTATGGGCCCCTCGGGCTGGCGCCCGTAGACCGCCGCGGAGGAGGCGAAGACGAAGGAGCGCACCCCCGCGTCCTGGGCCGCCGTGAGCATGTTGAGGAAACCCGTGATGTTGCAGGAGTTGTTCATGTGGGGTTCCTGGAAGGACCGGGGCACCGACACGAGGGCCGCGTGGTGGAGGACGACGTCGGCACCGCGGCAGGCCTCCCTACACTGCTCCATGTCCCTTATGTCGCCCTTGATGAGGCGGAAGGAGGGGTCATGACCGGAAGAATGCCGGCAGGCCTCCTCGAGGTTCGACTCCCTCCCGGTGAGGAAGTTGTCGAGGACGACGACGCGCTGCCCCAGGGCTAGGAGGGCATCGGCGAGGTGGGAGCCGATGAAACCGGCGCCGCCGGTCACGACCCACCTCAACGGCGTAGAGGGAAGACTCTCGCGAAGCTCTTCGTACCTGGACATGGCTCACCTCCACCGATAGGCCCTGCCTGGTGGAATTCTATTCGAAAGTGATATTTAATACAACTACCTCGGGTCGGCTCGAGGTCCTTATCGGCGGCCCCCAGGCGCCGACGCCGCAGGAAACGTAAAAGAGGGTGCCGCCCCTTTCGTGGAAGCCCCAGTCCTGCTCGAACAACCTCGATGTGACGAGGTTGAAGGGCCAGAGCTGCCCCCGGTGGGTATGGCCGGAGACCTGGAGGGCCACGCCGGCTTCCTCCGCCTCGCCGAGGTCGTTGGGGGTGTGGTCCATCACGATCACCGGGAGGTCCCCGCCGACGCCCTCGATGGATCCAAGGGGCCTCCGGGCCGACCCGAGCAGGGAGGAGGCGCGGTCATCGCGGCCCACCAGGGTAAAGGCCCCATCGACCACAACCGATCGGTCCCTCAGGACGGTCACGCCGCCCTCGGTGAAGGAGCGGGCCGCCTCTTCGGCCCCGGAGTAGAATTCGTGGTTGCCGAGGACGGCGAAAACACCCAGGGGCGCCGACAATTTTTCCAGTTGCCCCGAAAGGTCCTCCTCCTGGGCACGGGTGACATCGGAGTCGACGATGTCCCCCACTAGGAGCACCACGTCGGGGCTGGTCGAGTTGACGATCCCGATCATGTCAGCCAGCCAGTGGTTCCTCACCAGGAGGCCCACGTGGAGGTCCGAAGCCACGGCCACCCGCAGGGGGGCCTCCCTGGGTGTCCCCCTTAGGGCCAGGTCATACTCCCTCACCACGGGGTTTCGGGCGTTCCACCGCCCCGCCGTGACGACGGCCGCCGACAGGAGGAGGACCCCCCAGAAAGCGGCCAGGGCCGCCCGGCCCCCGGTGAGGGAGCGCGGTATGACCCTGACCCAGTGGTCGGCCAGCCGGAGGGCATCGACAAGGACCAGGAGAAGGAGGACGTAGACCATGAAGCCCAGGTACCATGATCCCAGGATGGTGAGCTGGTCCGTCAGGGCGCAGCGGCAGAAGGCGCCGCCGATCCTCCCCGCCGGGAAGGCCGCCGCGAGGACCCAGAAAACGATGACGACGGGCGCCTTGAAGGCCCCGAGGTAGGGGGCGACCCTGGCGAGGTGGAACCATATGAAAAGATTCGCCGCCCCGTAGACGCCGAGGGCGATGCCGAAAAAGGAAAGGAACGGGGAAAAACGCATGGAACCTCCTTCAGGTGAACCCTCAGTTACCGATCATAAGCCGTAGGGGGCGGTTCGTAAACCGCCCCGCGGGGGCCCTTCGAGGTTTACGGCAGGGGGATTACCATCTAGGATTCAAGGGAGGGAGCGGCCCCGGGGGCCGGCCGTGTCACCATGGAAGCGGAGAACGCCCGGGGTCGGACCCCGGGCGAAAGGGGGAGTTACGGTGGAGGGAAAGACCCTCGCGATAAAGGTCGACGTGGACACCCTCAAGGGCTACCTGGAGGGCGTCCCGAGGCTCCTGGACATTCTCGGGAGGCGGGATCTCCGGGTTTCCTTCTTTTTCTCCTTCGGGCCCGATAACTCCGGCAGGGCCGTCCGCCGCGTTTTCCGCAAGGGTTTCATCGGCAAGATGCTCCGCACCGACGCGCCCGGCACCTACGGCCTGAAGACCATGCTCTACGGCACGCTGCTGCCGGCGCCGCTGATCGTACCGCGGGACCCGGGGATCTTCCGCCGCGTCCTGTCGGAGGGGCACGAGGGGGGTATCCACGCCTGGGACCACGTGACGTGGCAGGACAAGCTCGACCGTATGTCCGAGGCCAGGATGAGGGAGCACTTCGGCAGGGCCTTCGCGATGTTCCGGGATCTTTCCGGGAGGGAGCCCCGCTGCTCCGCCGCCCCTGCCTGGAAGGCGACGGCTTCAAGCCTGGCCATGCAGGACGAGTACGACTTCGACTACTGCAGCGACACCCGGGGCGTTTCCCCCTTCATCCCCCGGGTGGGGGGACGGGTCTTCATGACCCCCCAGGTCCCCACGACGCTGCCCACGATGGACGAACTCCTTGGGACGACCGGCATCGGCGAGGGCAACCTGAACTCCCACCTGCTCGGCCTCATGGGGTCGGGGCTGAATGTCCACACGATCCACGCCGAAATGGAAGGGGGGTCGAGGTCGGGCCTTTTCGAGGAACTGCTCGACCGGTGCCTCGAACTCGGGGTCGATATCACCACCGTCGGGGAGGCCTTGGGGCGCCTCGAAAAGGGAGCGCTCCCGGTGACGGACGTGGCCCAAAAGACCATACCGGGAAGGGCGGGCAAGGTGGCCGTCCAGGCGTGACCGCGCCGAGGCCGGGGACGGCCCCTCCTGATCCCGACGCCGATCAGATGCAGGCCGGTTCCGGGTAAAGGCAGCCCTCCTCGAACCGGCTGAAACGGAAGCAGCTGACGTCCAGGAAGGGTTCCTCGCCCAGGACTATCTCGGACATGATCCTCCCCGAGGAGGGCGCGAACTGGAGGCCGTGGCCGCTCCACCCGCCGACGAAGAAAAAGTTCTCCACCGGGGTTCCGCCCATGATGGCCTGCTCGTCGGGGGTCACGGCGTAGGGGCCCGTCCACTGGCGGACGACGCGGACGCCGGCCAGGCAGGGCATCTTGGGGAGCACCCTTTTCGAAATCTCCTCGGGGAACTGCCAGGAGGACTCGTAACTGGTATCTTTTTTCTCTTCGGGGTTGTCCCAGCCGAGCATGAAGGTGCCGTTGGGGCACTGCTTCCAGTAGCACCCGTCGTCGAGGCAGAGAGTCATGGGGTGCTTCATCCTCTCCACCGGCTCGGTGACGAGGATCTGGTGACGCTCCGGCGTCACGGGCACGTCCAGGCCGCACCACCCGCAGACTTCCCTGGACCAGGCGTTGACGGCGCAGACGACGGCCTCCGTCTCCCAGTCCCCCTTGTCGGTCCTGACGCCCCAGACCTTCCCGTCGCCGGTGAGAAGGCCCGTGACGGACGTCCCGGTCCTGATATCCACCCCGAGGCCCTTGGCGGCGTCGGCGTAAGCGTAGTTCATGGCGTGGGGGTTGACGTGGCCGTCCTTCTCGTTGAAGCTGGCGCCGAGCATGCCCCTCACGTCCAGCCCTGGCGCCACTTCCTTTATCCCGTCGGGGTCGAGGATGACTGAACCGATGCCGAGGGAGTTCTGGAGCGCCACGTTTTTTTCCAGCTGTTCCAGCTGGGTCTCGCTGTAGGCTATCCAGAGGTAGCCGGCGGGGTCGTATTCCAGGTCGGCCTTGGAGCCCAGTTCCTCCTGGAGTTGGGGGATCTTCTCCATGTTGTACCGGGCCAGCCTGCAGTTGACCTCGGTGCCGAACTGGTACCGGAGGCCCGCGGCGCTGCGGCCGCTCGACCCGGAGGAGATATAATCCCTCTCGAAGAGGACAACCTTCACCCCTCTTTTCGCCAGGTGCCAGGCTATGGAACAGCCGTGAACCCCGCCACCGATTATCGCCACGTCCGCCGTTGAACGACCCACTTTGCCCGACCCCTTTCAGGAAAGACTGAAGACCGGCCGTTGCCCCGCCACCGGTCCCCGGATATAATGCTCTGGACCTTTTAATAGATTCTATTTTCTACCCGTCCTCCAGTCAAATGCCGCCACCCGCCTTTGCTGGTACAATACCGCCTATAACCGGGACCGGCATTTCCCAGGACGACCGAAAGGAGATGGATCACATGGAACTGACCCGTGCCACTGCAGTAGTCGACACCCATACCGGGGGCGAACCCACGAGGATAATCATCGGCGGAGGGCCCTACATCCCCGGCAAGACCATGAGCGAAAGATGGGCCTACATGAAGAACGAGATGGGGGATTTCCGCGACTTCGTCATGCATGAGCCCCGGGGTCACAGCGACATGTTCGGCGCCTTCCTGACCTCCCCCGAGAGGGATGACTCCCACTACGGCGTCATCTTCATGGATTCCGGCGATGGCGTCACCATGTGCGGGCATGGCTCCATCGGCACGGCCCACGCCTTGGTAGAATTGGGCATGGTGCCGAGGACGGAGCCCTACACCGAGGTAGTCCTCGACTCCCCGGCGGGGCAGATCCGGCTCAAGGTGGAGGTCAAGGACGGGAAGGTGGGCGATATCACCCTGGCCAACGTCCCGGCCTTCGTCTTCAAGCGGGACGTGGAACTGGCCATCCCCTCCCTGGGCGGTAAGAAGATCCACATGGACGTCTCCTTCGGAGGCAACTTCTTCGCCATCGTCCACGCCGAGGAGATGGGCCTCACCTTGGAGAGAAACGAGGTGCCCCGGCTGCTTTCGCTGGGGCTGGAGATACTCCGCGAGGCCAACCGCGCCGTGAAGGTGCAGCACCCCACCGAGAAGCACCTGGACTTCATCGGCCTGACCGAGTTCGCCCTGGAACGGCCCGGCAGGCCCACGAAGAACTGCGTCGTCTTCGGGGAGAGCAACGTGGACCGATCCCCCTGCGGGACGGGGACCTGCGCCAAGATGGCGCTGCTGGCCGCGAAGGGCCTCCTGAAACCGGGCGAGGTCTTCGATCACGAGAGCGTCGCCGGGAGCGTCTTCCAGGGCCATTACGAGCCGGGCCCCAAGGTCGGCGATTTCGATACGATCCTCCCCTTCATCAGGGGACGGGCGAGCATCACCGGTTTCAACTTCCTGCTGCAGCAGAAGAACGACGAGATGGGCTCGGGTTTCCTGCTGTAAGGGGCGCGCCGCTCGGGTCGTCCCGGGGGGGTAATAAATTAAGGAAAGGCCGGGAGAGGAAATGCTGGAGGAGATAAACTTCATCGCCCTGATCCCCTACGTGTTCGTCACCACCTTCACGCCGGGGCCGAACAACATCAGCTGCGCCGCCGCCGCGGCCCGGTGGGGCATGAGGCGGACCTGGGGTTACCTCCTGGGCATAAGCCTGGGTTTTTTCGTCGTCCTCCTGCTCTCGGGGGCTTTCTCGGGAGCGCTCATAAGCGCTCTCCCCGCGCTCGAGGGGTACCTGAGGTGGGTCGGCGCCGCCTACATCCTCTGGCTGGCCTACGGCATCACCCGGAGCGAGGGCCAAGGGGGCATGGGGGGCGAGGAGCCCCTGAGGGGCTTCACCAAGGGGTTCGTGCTCCAATTCGCCAACCCCAAGGCCATCCTCTTCTCCGTCACCCTCTACACCGCCTTCCTGGGGCCCATCCTCGCCCGGCCGGCCCCGGTTTTCCTGTCGGCCGCCCTGGTCGCCGCCATAGGGTTCACCTCCATCATGGCCTGGGCCGTCTTCGGCCTCAGCATCCACCGTTTCCTGCAGAACCCCCTCCACCACAGGATCGTCAACCTGGGTTTTTCCCTCTTGCTGGTGTGGACCGCCGCGGGGGTGGCCGGAATACTGTAACCGTTTATACTTCTGCTTGAGGAGGTGGAAGCCAATGAAGGATTTTGAAAAGATGGGCTCTTTTTACCTGGGGAGAGAGGTGGACGACACCACCGGCTCGGCGACGGGTGAACTGCTCCTTTACGACGCCAAGGACCTCACCACCCACGGCATGATCATCGGGATGACCGGCAGCGGCAAGACGGGGCTCGCCATCTCGCTCATCGAGGAGGCCCTAATCGACGAGATACCGGTGATAGCCATCGACCCCAAGGGCGACCTGCCAAACTTGCTTTTGACCTTCCCCGAACTGTCGCCGGGGGACTTCCTCCCCTGGGTGAGCCCCCAGGAGGCTTCCAGGGAGGGGCTCACGCCGGAGGAGTTCGCCCGGAAGACCGCGGAGACATGGAAAAAAGGCCTAGCGGAATGGGGCATCGACGGCGCCAGGATACACAAGATGAGGGAGTCCGTCGACCTGGCCGTCTACACCCCGGGTAGTACCGCCGGGAGGATGGTCAGCGTCCTCCGTTCCTTCGACGCCCCGCCGGAGGCCGTCAGGACCGACGGGGACCTCTTCCGGGAGAGGGTGCAGACCACCGCCTCGAGCCTCCTGGCGTTGATCGGGATCGAGGCCGATCCGCTGACGAGCCGGGAGCATATCCTCATCTCCAGGGTGCTGGAAGAAAAGTGGTCCCGGGGGGAATCCCTGGACATACCCTCCCTCATCGGGATGATACAGCTGCCGCCCTTCAGTTCCCTCGGCGTGCTGGACCTGGAGACCTTCTACCCCACCGGCGCGAGGATGGAACTGGCCCTGAAGCTGAACCACCTGGCGGCCGCGCCCTCCTTCGCCCCCTGGATGGAGGGGGAACCCCTCGACGCGGGACGGTTCCTCTACGCCCCCGACGGCAGGCCAAGGGCATCGATATTCACCATAAGCCATCTTTCCGAGCGGGAGAGGATGTTCTTCGTCTCCATGCTGCTGAACGAGGTGCTCGGGTGGGTGAGGACCCAGCCCGGTACATCGAGCCTGAGGGCCATCCTCTACATGGACGAGATCTTCGGCTTCTTCCCTCCCGTGAAGAACCCGCCCTCCAAGACGGTCCTCCTCTCCCTGCTCAAGCAGGCCAGGGCCTACGGGCTGGGCGTACTCCTGGCGACCCAGAACCCCGTGGACCTGGACTACAAGGGAATAGCCAACACGGGGACCTGGTTCATCGGGAGGCTCCAGACGGAGCGCGACAAGGCGCGGATCCTCGAAGGGCTCAAGGGGGCGTCCGAAAAGGGCTTCCCCCTCCAGGAGGTCGACAGGATGATATCGGGCCTCGGCAAGCGGGTCTTCCTGCTGCACAACGTCCACGAGGACAGGCCCGTCCTCTTCCAGACCCGGTGGGCCATGTCCTACCTGGCGGGGCCCGTGACGAGGGAGCAGATAAAGACCCTCGTGGGTGATGAGATCGCCCCGGCGGTGTCGGCGACGGCCCGGCCGGTGACATCACCCGCCGCCGGGACCTTGGCCCAGGCTTCCATCGAATCGAGGGTTATGGTCTCGGGGGTCAACTCCGTCTACCTGCCTGCACCGGCAGGGGTCGAGGCCGAATACGCCCCCTTCCTGGGCGCCTTCGCCAGCGTCCATTTTGACGACAGGAAGCGATCGATCTCCGAGACGAGGAATTACGCCTTCGCCGTGGAGTTCGACCCCGGCCCCCTGACGGTGGACTGGCGGAACGCCTTCGAACTGAAGGCCGACCCCACCCGGCTGGCCCAGGGGGTCCCCTCGCCGGTCATGGCCGAGGCCCCGCCGGCGGGCCTCGACCCGAAAGCCTACACCCGGTGGGGTAGGGAATTCCTGAAGTGGCTGCCCCAGGAGGCCAGGCTGGCCGTCATGACCTGCCCCTCGCTGAAGGAGACCGCCAGGCCCGGCGAATCCAGGGCCGACTTTGCGGCCCGGGTGGCCCTGACCAGACGGGAGATCCGCGACGCCGAGGTCGAGAAGATCCGCCGGAAGTACGCTTCCAAGCTGACCACGCTCCAGAATCGGCTCATGAGGGCCGAGCAGGCCATCGAGAGGGAGACCGAGCAGGCCCGGCACAAGAAACTGGATACGGCCGTCTCCTTCGGGACGGCCCTGGCGGGTGCCTTCTTCGGCAGGAAGGTCAACACCTATTCAGCTTCGAGGATGGGGACCGCCATCTCCAAGGCGGCGCGGCTCCAAAAGGAGAGCGGCGACGTTGCCCGGGCGCGGGAGACCGCCGCGGCCGTCAGGCAGGAGATGGCCGAACTGGAGGCCGCGATGGAAGGGGAGGTCAACGCCCTGATCCCCGTGGATTCGCCCGAGATGATGATCCAGGAGGAGTTCATAACCCCCAAAGCCTCAGGGGTCAGCCTCACCCTCCTGGGCCTTTTGTGGCTACCCTACTCCAGGAACCCCCAGGGAGGGCTCACCCCCCTTTGGGGAGAGTTGTGACAACGCGACCCAAGGAGGCGCGATGAAAAAAAGGGTCGTCCTTTTCCTGGTCCTGACCGTCCTCATGGCGGGGATGCTGTTGGCCTGGGGGAGGTTCGGACCCGTGCCCCACGGGCGGGTGGTTGTTCCCGAGGACCCCGGGGTGAAAACCCCGGAGGTCGAGGTGACGGCCGAACCGACGCCTGAGAGCGCCGCCTCGCCGGCCCGGAGCGGCGGGGTCGCCCCCGGTCCGGCTTTTCGCCCCGCCCAGGGGGAACCCTTCAGCCGGGAGGACCTGGAGGCCGCCCGGACCCCCAGGGGCGATGTCATCACCGGGAGGCAAGGTGAGGCCGTCTTCGACCCCGCGAGCATCCACCCCGCCGTAGGGGACATGGCCAGGCAGGCCAAGGAGATCGTCGAGGAACTGGACAAAAGGACCCTCGAAACGACGGAGAAAGTCCTCGAGGCGCTGCCCTTCGTGAATATACGGCCGGAGAAGGCGGAACTGCGCCCCTCCGGCGACGGCGTGAAGCTGACGATCACCGTGGACCCCGAGGACATCTCCTTCGGGACCAAGCGCCGGGACGAAGCGGCCCCCGCGGCTGAAGCCTCGTCGGGGGATGAAGAGGAAGGTCAAAAACCGGGGCGATGATATACAATTGCCCCACACCCCGGGGAGGGAGAACCCGCCCCGGAAGAGACGATGGAGGTGTTGGACCGATGAGGAAAACCGTTGCGACACCGGGAGCGCCCGCCGCCATAGGCCCCTACAGCCAGGCCGTTTGGGCGGGCGACCTGCTTTTCGTTTCGGGCCAGATCTGCATGGACCCGAAGACGGGCGCCCTGGTGGGAGAGACCGCCGCTGAGCAGGCGGAACAGGTCCTCAGGAACCTGGGCGCGATCCTCGAGTCCCAGGGGCTCTCCTTCGCGGACGTGGTGAAGGCCACGGTTTACGCCAAGGATATGAACGATTTCCAGGCCGTCAACGAGGTCTACGCCAGGTTCTTCGACGCCGACCCCCCCGCCAGGGTCTTCATCGAAGTGGCGCGGCTGCCGAAGGACGTCCTGGTCGAGGTGGACGCCATCGCCGTCAAGGGCTAGAGCATTGACAAAGGGGCGGAAAATACGTACTGTTTTACCAACCGGTTAAAACGCCGGCAGATTCTTTTGTATGGGAGGCATTATCCAAATGCAGGGTACGGTCAAATGGTTCAACGAAGCCAAGGGGTACGGTTTCATCACCCCCGACGAAGGCAACGATGTCTTCGTCCACTTCAGCGCGATCCTGGGTGAGGGCTTCAAGACACTGGCGGAAGGACAGCGTGTCGAGTTCGAGGTGGTGCAGGGAGAAAAGGGCCCCCAGGCCGCAAACGTGGAGAAGATCTCCTGACCTCATTCCTCAAGACATAGCGGGCGAACCATGGCGAGCGGCGGCACCTCCCCCGGGGGGTGCCGCTTTTTAAGGGGGAAGATGAGGAAAAACCCTCACAGGGCTTGCCCTGGGGCGCAAGGGATGGGATAATCCCCTTGAACAAAGCCTTTTTTCGAGAGGAGGATGACAGCAGTGAACAAATCGGAACTGGTCCAGGCCGTGGCGAAATCGGTGGGCCTCACCAACACCAAGGCGGCCCAGGTGGTATCGACAGTGATCGGCGAGATCGCCGGGACCCTGGCCAAGGGTGAGAAAGTCCAGATCGCGGGCTTTGGCACCTTCGAGGTCAGGCAGAGAGCGGCGAGAGAGGCTCGCAACCCCCAGGACCCCACGAAGAAGGTCAAGGTCCCAGCGAGAAAGGTTCCCGCCTTCCGCGCCGGGAAGGCTCTCAAGGACAAGGTCCGTTAGGTTTCCGTCTTATTCCCCTTCCGCCCCTCGACGGGGCGGATTTTTTATTGCCCCGGGATTGACCCCCGGCCTGCCGGCCTTCGAATCCGACCCCCATGCCGCTGAAGAGGACTGTCACGGGGCACCGGCTCATTTTTCCGAAGGAGGAGAGGTCAAGGGATATGAAAAACCTCGTCAGGATGAAGCTCGAAGCGAAGGAGACGGTGATAGGGCCCTTCGTGGGGATAGACAGTCCCGACCTGGTGGAGATCATGGGCCTGGCGGGCTTTGACTTCTGCGTCATCGACACGGAGCACGGCCCCATGGACCCGGGGTCCATCCAGGGGCTGGTAAGGGCGGCGGAGCTCTCGGGGATGACCCCCGTGGTCCGCGTCCCCCGCGCCGAGCCCGTGGACATCCTTAAGGTCCTCGACGTGGGTGCCCACTGCATCCACGTCCCCCAGGTGAACACCGTCGAGGCGGCCGAGGCAGTGGCGCGGGCTGCCCGCTACCACCCCGAAGGCATGCGGGGCGTAGCCGTGCCGAGGGGCCTATCCTACGGGCTGAAGCCGCTGGGGGAGTCCCTGGAGGAGGCCAACCGCGAGGTCATGGTGATCGCCCACTGCGAGAGCGCCGACGGCCTGGAGAGGTTGGACGGGATAGCCGCCGTGGAGGGGATAGACATGATCTTCGTGGGGCCCTACGACCTCTCCCAGTCCCTGGGGGTGCCGGGCGATATTTTTCATCCCTCCATGGTGAAAGCCGTCGCACGGGCTCTCGAAGCGATAAACCGCGCCGGGAAGACCGCGGGGATCTTCGTCACGACCCCCGAGGAAGCGGCGCGCCGCATCGGCGAAGGGTTCCGCTACATCGGCTACAGCGTGGACGGCCTCATCTTCGGCAAGGCCTGCACCGAGGTCGTCAACACCTTGAAAAACCACAGGCGGGGCACTTGATGCACCCCTCCTGCCTGGTCATGGAGGCCCCGCAGACGGGGCACATGTCCGTATCGGAGAGGGACTCCATCATGCCCTTCTCCTCCATGTCCAGGTAGCCCATGCTGAGCAGCCCGTAGGCTATCGCGTCGGGCACGGACATGATGACGCCGTTGCCGTGCCACACCGGCTGGGAGCCCCCGATGCCCTTCATCTGCTTGATAATGGAGTGGAGCCTCACGCCGCTCCTCAGCGAGAGGGAGATCAGCCTTCCGATGGCCTCGGTGAAGGCCATCGTCTCGTGGCCCGATTTGCCCATGGTGGTGAAGACCTCCACGGGCCGGCCGTTCACCTCGTTAACCGTCAGGTAGAGGTTGCCGTAACTGGTGGGTATCTTGGCGGTCTTCCCCCCCAGGATGAAGGGGCGCTCCATGGGGCTCTCCACCTCCGACACCTGCGGTATCGGCAGGGCCTGCTGGACGGCGGGCTTGTCCACGTAGAGGACCTGGCCCGAACGGCACCCGTCGCGGAAGACGGTGATGCCCTTGCAGTGGGTCTTCCAGGCCAGGATGTAGGCCTTCTCCACGTCCTCCACGGTGGCGCTGTTGGGCATGTTGATGGTCTTGCTCACGGCGTTGTCCACGTTCTCCTGGAAGGCCGACTGCATCCTTACGTGCCACTCGGGGGCTATCTGGTGGGACGTCTTGAAGACCCTGGCGACCGTCACGGGCGATTCTCCCCCCTCCAGGGCCTCCACGTAGTAGCGGTTGCGGTAGGAGAACTGCTTGCCCTCCAGGACCTCCTTGGTGAACTCCAGGGCGAAGACGGGCTCTATCCCCGAGGAGCAGTCGGCGATCATGGAGAGGGAACCCGTGGGCGCTATGGTGGTTATGGTGGAGTTCCGAAGCCCCGAATCGGGCAGGGCGGGGCACGCCCCCCTCGACAGGGCCAGGGCGGCGCTCTCCTGCCGGCCTGCGGCGTTTATGGCCCCCATGATGCTCCTGCCCAGGTCCAGGGCCTCCTCCGAGTCGTAGGGTATCCTCAACTGGAAGAGCATGTCCGCCCAGCCCATCACCCCAAGGCCTATCTTGCGGGTCAACTTGACCATCTCCTCGATCCGGGGGAGAGGGTAGCGGTTCACGTCGATCACGTCGTCGAGGAAGCGCACGGCCAGCCTGGTGGTCAGCCGGATCTTCTCCCAGTCCACCTTGCCGCCTTCCACCATGTGGCCCAGGTTTATGCTCCCCAGGTTGCACGCCTCGTAGGGGAGGAGAGGCTGCTCGCCGCAGTTGTGGACCACCAGCCCGTTGGCATCAAAGGAGTTTTTGCCCGGGACCGTGACGTCGAACACCTCCTCGATGCCGTCGGGGACCAGCCGATCGACGGTCGCGGCGAAAGGTTCCTTCTCCATCCTCTGCCCGTAACGGCCGAGGCCGTCCATGAGTTTCCCCTGTTTGACGGGGTCCTGGAAACCCACCCTTTCAGAAAAAAGCCCGGTATTTTCCCCGGAGATCACCAGTTCGTGCCGCAGGGACGCCCGGTGGGCCTTCATGCCCCCCTCGCCGGCCCGCTCCTGGTTTTCATGGATCCTGCCTATGATCCCCAGCCTCAAGAGCATCCTCTGGACGGCCTTGAGGGCCGGCAATGAACCTTGGCCCAGCCGGACGATTACGCCCTTTCCCTGTTCGACCCGGATCGAACCGTCGGCGTCGAAGAACCCGCCGAGGAACCCCCTTACAAAAGCCGAAGAGGTTTCGGTCTCCATTTTTCGCGTAACGCCCTTGTCCCCGGGCGACATTCCAAGGGATAGGGCCAGGAACCCCGATGATTGAACGGCCATGGGGCCTTGCCCCATATTCTCCTCTCCGGCGGCCTTCGCATAGGGAGCCCAAGGGGAAAGGACGGCCTCGTCCTCACCGGCCGTTCCCTCGCAGGCCAGGAGCCCGATGGCATAGCCCTGTTCCAGGGTTCCAAGGCCCTCCCAATCCGTCCACGAACGGTGGTCGTTCAGCTTTATCCTGTCGCCGTATCTGAGTTTCCCGGCGGGGACCCATTCGGTTCCCTCCCCATCGGGGGTTTTCCCTTGCACCCTTAACACCGGGTGGTCTTCGGTGAGCTTGAGGCTGAAACCCTCCCTGGTCTCGAGGCGGAAGACCGGTTTTTCCCCGGTCTTGAAAAACCCTTCTTCGGAAGAAGAAACTCTCTTTCCGTTGAGCAAAAGGTCGATCTTCCTGCCGCAAAGGTCCCCGGCTGGTTTGGGCCCCTCCACGGTATGGACCAGGGTGTCACCGGTGACGCAGGGGTTGGTAGAAGTGATGGGGCCCAGGTGGGACAGGGGGTTGTCCTTGTTCAACTTGTCCAGGAAGACCATGCCGGGGTCCCCGGTCTTCCAGGCCATCTCGCATATCAGCGCCATCAGCTCCCTGGCCTTGACGGTGCGGACGACCTCCCGGGTCCTGGGGTTCTTGAGGTCCCAGTAGCCGTCGTTCTCGACGGCCCTCATGAAGTCATCGGTGGCGCCCACGGATATGTTGAAGTTGGCGAGCTTGCCCTCCTCTGTCTTGGCCCGGATGAAGTCGAAGACGTCAGGGTGGTCGGCGTTCAGGATGCCCATGTTGGCGCCCCTTCTCATCCCACCCTGCATGACCACCTCCGTGGCGTGGTCGAACATTCCCATGAAGGAGACGGGGCCCGACGCCACGCCGTTCGTGCTGGAGACCTTGTCCCCCCTGGGCCTCAGCTCGCTGAAGTTGTACCCCGTGCCGCCGCCGGACTTGTGGATCAGGGCCATGTGCTTCAAGGAGTCGAAGATGCCCTCCATGCTGTCCTCGACGGGGAGCACGAAGCAGGCCGCCAGCTGCCCTCCCAGGCGCCCGGCGTTCATGAGGGTGGGACTGTTGGGCAGGAAGTCCAGGCGGGCCATGATGTCGTGGAACATCTTGACGATGGTCTCGTCGGAGGGATCCTCCTCGGAGGCGGCGACGGAGCGGGCCACCCTCCAGAACAGCTCGTCGGGCGTCTCGATGACCTTGCCGTCCTCGTCCTTGAGCAGGTACCTCTCCTCGAGGACCCTCAAGGCGTTGTCCGACAAGGACTGGTCCCTATTCACCGGGTTTCCGGATCCGTCCATGGCCATGATCTCCCTTTCTCCTTCGCCCCCAGGGGCACTTGATGTGTGGTCGTTCCCGGCTGTACCCTCAACATCTAGCGTATCACGAACATTGGGGCCTTATAATAACCCCCCGGGTCGCGATTGGGTACAGGCCTTTCGTCTCATAGTACTCTCAGGGAAAGGGACTTTGATAGCTCCTCGAGGACCCTGATCCCCCCTATGGAGTTGCCCCTCTCGTCGAGGGCCGGGCCCGCTACGGCCACGCCGGCCCTCCCCGCCACGGAACCCATTATCCCGCCGCCCACACCGCTCTTGGCGGGGAACCCCACCCTAACGGCGAAGTCACCGGACCCGTCGTAGAGGCCGCAGGTCATCATGAGGGCCCTCAGGACAAGGGAGGTCCTCCTGGTGAAGACCCGCTCCCGCGTCATGGGGTTCACGCCGCCGCCGGCCAGGGTGGCCCCCATGACGGCCAGGTCCTCCACGGAGCATTCGATGGCGCACTGCCTGAAGTAGGAGTCGAGTATGTCATCCACATTCCCCTCCATGGCCTCCACGCTCCGCAGGAAGTACCCCAGGGACCGGTTCCGGTCGCTGGTCTCCTTCTCCGAAGCCGCCACCGCCTGGTTCACCCCGAGCCGTTCGTTGCCCGACATCCGGCGCGTCGTCTCCAGCACCGCCGCCAGGCGCTCGGAACTGCCGCTGAAAGGGAGCAGCGAGAGGACGAGAATGGCCCCCGAGTTGATCAGGGGGTTCTGGGGCCGGTGGGGGGCCCTCATCTCGAGCCTCATGATGGAATTGAAGGGATCGGCGCTGGGCTCCACTCCGATCCGGGTGAAGACGGCCTCCTCGCCGCAGAGCTCCAGGGCCAGCCCCAGGGATGCCACCTTGGAGATGGACTGCATGGTGATCATCGTGCCGGTATCCCCGGCCGAACAGACCCGGCCGTCCAGCCCGCAGTAGGCCGCCGCCAGGGCCATGGGGTCCGACTTGGCCAGTTCGGGTATGTAGGTCGCCACCGCCCCTTGCTCCAGGACGCCCCTGCCGATGCTGACGGCCTCATCCAGGACGATCTCCATTCTTTACCCTCCTTTCGCCCTTCCTTCAGATACTATAAAGACACCCTCGCTGTTATTATAAAGGCGATCGCCCTTTTAAAACCCCCCTTCGGGTGAAAAGAAGACCGGGGGAGGCCCGCCCCCGGCGGGGGGACCATCCTGGCGACCAGGGAGAAGGCTCTTGAGCAGATACCGATCGGTCTTCCTTTCTGACCTGCACCTGGGGACGAAGTGGAGCCGCCCCGAACCGCTCGGGCGGTTCCTCGGCAAGGTGCGGTGCGATTTCCTCTACCTGGTGGGGGACATCATCGACGGGTGGAAGGTATCGCGCCTCCGCCACCTGAGCGACGCCCACAGGGACATCCTGAGGAGGCTCGGCGCCCTGGCCCGCGAGTCGGAGGTGACCTTCATCACCGGGAACCACGACGAGTTCCTGGATCGCCTCCTGGGCCTGAGGAAGGCCAGGATGCTCTTCCGCGACAGGGCCTTTCACAGGACCGCCGACGGGAGGTGCTTCCTGGTCTCCCACGGCGACGAGTTCGACCGGGTGATCCGCGGCTTCAGGTTCCTGAACACCCTGGCGGGAAGGGCCTACGAACTGACACTCCAGCTGAATGCGGCGCTGCCCCTGGCCGGCAGGCACCGGCGCTCCATCGCGGGGCTGCTAAAGAGGAAGTTCAAAAACCTCGCCTGCGCCCTCAGCGGCTTCGAAGGGAGGGTCGTGGCCGAGGCGAAGGGGGCGGGGCTCGACGGCGTCATCTGCGGCCACCTCCACAACCCCTCCATCAGGAAGGTGAGGGACGTGCTCCTCTGCAACTGCGGCGACTGGGTCGAACACTGCTCCGCCCTGGTGGAACACCCCGACGGCCGCCTCGAGGTGCTGAGCCTCGACGATACGGGCGGCCTCAATCCAGGAAGGCCCTGAAGAGGGACCCCAGGTCGACGCCCCCGATGACCGTATCCTTGTAGACCTCGTATATCTCCCTTCGAGCCTTCTCCAGGGCGGGAGGGCGGACGCCGTTGCGGATGGAAAGGGCCGCCTCGACCATGGCGGCCAGCTTGTCGCAGGCCTCTACGAGGGAACCGTCGAAGGGGTCCCACTCGTCGGCGTTGTAGAGGGAATCCATCTCCGACGACCCGAGACCGGTACGGACCCTGCCGCCCGAAGGGTCCCTGACCTTGTTCGAGAACTCGTCCTCCGTCAGGTAGCGCACCTGTCGCCTCCAACCCTCCGGCAGGAGGGGGAGGAGCCCGGTCTCCATGGACTCCTTCTCGTACTCCTTCACCAGTTCCTCGATCCCCTCGACGGAGCGCTTGACCGGGGAGACGATGTCCCGGGTGAGGACTTCGGGCAAGTCATGGAAGAGCCCGCCGTAGAAGGCGTTGCGGAGCCTCATGGGCGAGGAGCCCCTCTCCAGGGCGGCGAAGTAGGAGAGGGAGGCCACCACGAACAGGTGTTCCAGCACAGTCGTGGCGGGCACCCTGGGGAGCTGCGCCCACCGGACCTGGAACCGGAGCTGCCCGCAGAGGTCGATGAAGGCGAAAAGGCCTTTTTCCGCCATCCCCCGCCGCGCCAGGATCTCCCTGACCCCCGCCAGGTCGATGTGCTCCCCCACCCGGCTCTCGATCTCCCTCCGGGTCTCCTCGATTCCCCAGAGGTCGCGATTGAAACGGTAGATCATCCGGAACTCCCAGTCCGTGGCCAGGAAGTGGGCGGCCCGGAGGATGACCTTTTCTCTCACCGAGTAGAGGGGATCCTCGAGGTACTCCCTGAAGCGGTCCCAGAAGCCGCCCGCCAGGGGTTCGAAGGCGCCGGCCAGTTTTTCCAGGACGAGCCTGTTGAGCCTCGGCCCGTGCCTTTCCATCATCCTGTGGAAGACGGGGGGCTTTATGTCGGTCAGCACCACCCTCTGGAGGAACTCGAAAAGCCCGCCGTCAACCAGGCGGAGCCAGTCGGGGCCGTCCCCCCGGTCCTCCTCGCAGCGGGCGATGACCCAGGCGATGATCATCTTGTGGGCCTGCTTGGCCAACTCGGTGAACTGCCCGGGCCTGGCGTGGTCATTCCACCTCGTCATCGAGGCCGCCGAAAAAAGGGTCTCCACCACGGCGGGCGTTATCATGGCCGGATCCTCCCTTGGGGGCGCCGCTCGCCCCGTCAACTGGTTCCCTAACATTATCATCCTGGGGGATGAGGAGGCAATGAAAAGGTCCGACGCCCCGAGGCTGCGAAAAAAGCGGGGTGTGCCCCTCGAGGGGGGATTACAAAGTCGCCCCCGGTAACGCCGGGGCCGGGATCCGCACCTATCGCCGAGCAAGGACCCCTGGGAAGCGGCACCTAGCCCCCTAGGTAGGCTCTCCGGATCTCCGGGTCCCGGGCAAGGTCCGGGCCGGGCCCGCTCTTGACGAAAACCCCCGCCTCCAGGATGTACCCCCTGTCGCTTATCTCGAGAGCCTGGGTCGCGTTCTGTTCCACCATCAGCACCGTCACCCCCTCGTCCCTGATGCGGGCGATGGTCTCCATGACGGCCTCCACCAGGAGGGGCGCCAAACCCAGGGTGGGCTCGTCCAGCAGCAGTATTTCGGGCCCGCTCATGAGGGCGCGGGAGATGGCCAGCATCTGCTGCTCACCCCCGGAGAGGGTGCCCGAGCGCTGGGAGAGCCTCTCCCGCAGGATGGGGAAGAGTTCAAAGCACCTTTCCATCTCCGCCTCGATCTCATCGCCGCCGGCCCTCCGGTAAGCGCCCATGAGGAGGTTCTCCCGGACGGTGAGGGCCGAGAAGAGCCGCCTCCTCTCCGGGACCAGGGCGAGGCCCAGGGCCACCACCTCGTGGGGCTTCCTCGGCATGGGGCTCCCCTTGATGGCGACCCGGCCGCCGGAGGGGGGGACGACCCCCGCCAGGGTCCACATGATAGTGGACTTGCCGGCCCCGTTGGAGCCCACGATGGACACGATCTCCCCCTCCTCCACCGGGAAGGAGACCCCCTGGACGGCGTGGATCGTCCCGTAGTGGACGTGGAGGTCCTCGACGAGCAGCGCCTTCATCGCCGGCCCCTCCCCTTCCCGAGGTAGGCCGCCACCACGGCGGGGTCGGCCCTCACCTCATCGGGCGTCCCCCTGGCGAGAAGGGCGCCGAAGTTCATGACTACGATGGGGGAGCAGATGTTCATCACCAGGTCCATGTGGTGCTCGATGAGGAGGATCGTCACCTGGAACCGCTCCCGGACCTCGGCGATGAGGTCGGCCAGGCCCCGGGTCTCCTCGGGGTTCATCCCCGCCGCCGGCTCGTCCAGGAGGAGGAGGGAGGGCTCCGTCGCCAGGGCCCTGGCGATCTCCAGCTTCCTCTGGAACCCGTAGGGGAGGTTGTCGGCCTGGGTCGAGGCGAACCTCTCAAGCCCCAGCACCTCGAGGAGCCCCAGGGCCCTTTCGCGGAGTTCCCTCTCCAGGCGCCGCGTCGACGGCGTCCCCAGGAGGGAGCCCAGGAAGCTGCACCGCTCCCTCTGGAAGAGGGGCGTCAGGACGTTGTCCAGGCAGCTCCTCCTGTTGAAGAGGCGGATATTCTGGAAGGTCCTGGCTATCCCCCTTCGGACCACCCTGTCGGGCCTCAGCCCCGTGATGCTCTCGCCCCTGAAGAGCACCGAGCCAGCCGTGGGCCGGTAGAGGCCGGTGACGATGTTGAACACCGTGGTCTTGCCTGCCCCGTTGGGCCCGATGATGCCGGTGATGCTCCCCTCGGCGACGTCGAAGGAGAGGGAATCCACGGCCCTTATGCCGTCGAAGTGCTTCGTGAGGCCCCGGACCGAGAAGAGGGGCGCCGCGGGGGCGTTCACGGCCGCCTCCCCGCCGCCGGGCCCGTCTCCTTGCCCCAGAGCGACGATAATTCCCGGTAGCCCATGAGGCCCTGGGGCCGGTAGACCATGATCACCACCAGGAGCAGCCCGTAGGCCACGAGGCGCCACATCTGGGCCACCCTGAGGGCCTCGGGGAGGGCGATGAAGACGAAGGAGGCTATCAGCGGTCCGGTGATGCTCCCCATCCCGCCGGCGATCACCGCCGCCAGCAGCTGGGTGGACTGGGTGAGGGTGAACATCACCGGCTGGATGAAGGAGAGGAAGTGGGCCAGGAGTCCGCCGGAGAGGCCGCAGTAGACCGCGCTGACCACCAGGGAGAGCAGGCGGGTCCGGAAGAGCCGCACTCCGGACAACTCGGCCGCCACGGGGTCCTCCCGGACCGCCACGCAGGCCACGCCCCACCGGGAGCGCAGGAAGTTCCGCGCTACGACCACGCCGCCGGCCAGGCAGAGGAGCACCACCGGGAGGGTGGTGTAATTGTCGATACCCGGGAGCCCCCGGGCGCCGTTGGTGATTTCCAGGTTCTCCAGGATGACCCTCAGGGCCTCGCCGAAGCCGAGGATGGCTATGGCGAAGTAGTCGCTCCTCAGCTTCGCCCGCAGGGTGGGCACCCCGATGACGAGGCTCACGGCGCCCGCCGCCGCCGCCCCCGCCGCCAGGGCCAGCGGGAAGGGCACGGGGTAGTAGTAGGTCAGGACGGCCGAGGTGTAGGCGCCGACGCCGACGAAGGCGGCGTGTCCGAAGGAGAACAGCCCCGTGAAGCCCGTGAATATGGAGAGGCCCAGCACGGCTATCATGTTTATGCAAGCCAGCGCCACGATGGAAAGGATGTAGTCCACGGCTAGACCTTGTCCTCGCTGTCGATGCCCATGAGGCCGTTGGGCCTCCAGACCAGGAAGGCGATGAGCAGGGTGAAGCTGAAGACGTCCCTGAGGACGCTCGACACGTAGGTGGAGACGAAGGTCTCCACCATCCCCAGGATGAGCCCGCCGGCCAGCGCCCCCGGGAGGCTCCCCAGCCCCCCGATGACGGCGGCTATGTAGGCCTTGTTGGTCACCCAGCCCATGGTGGGATAGACCAGGTACTTCACCCCCAGGAAGACGCCCGCCACCCCGGCGAAGCCCCCGGCGAGGAGGAAGACGACGGCGATGAGCCTGTTGAGGTCCACCCCCATGAGGGAGCACATGGTCATGTCGCAGACGCCGGCGCGGATGGCGATGCCCGTCCGGGTCCGCCTGATGAAGAGGTGCAGCCCGAGGATGGCCAGCAGCGCGAAGAGGAAGGCGCCGCCGTCGAGGAGGCTGACGCTGCTCCCCCAGAGGTTCACCACCTGCCTCCCGAAGAACTCCGGGAAGGCGTAAAAGCGGGAGCCTATGGTGGCGTAGACCAGGTTCTCCAGGAAGACGGCGCACCCCATGGCGCTGATCATCAGGTAGAGGGAGGGGGCCTTGCGCCCCCTCAGGCTCGAGTAGGCCAGTTTCTCGTTCAGGACGGCTATGATGCCGGCCCCGGCCACGCTACCGGCCAGGACGAGGCCGAAGCCCAGGTTGAGCTTCGTGGCCAGGGCCAGCCCCACGTAGGCGCCGAGCATGATGACCGCGCCGTGGGCGAAGTTGCTGAAGTTCAGCACGCTGAAGACCAGCGAATAGCCCACGGCCATCAGGGCGTAGATGCCGCCGATGGAAAGACCCGTTATTACCGTCTGGAGGAACACTCGCTCTTCACGCCGCCCTTTTCCCGGTTAGTCCACGGAGACGTACTTCTTGACGAACTTGAAGGTCCTGCCGGCCACGTCCACCTGCTGGATCACGGCGGGCTTGTCCAGCGGGTCGTGGTCCTCGGGGCTGATCGTCAGGACCCCGCTGGTCACCTTTATATCCTTGAGGTTCGCCAAGGCCTCGGCGACCTTCGCGCCGTCGGTGCTCTCCGCCGCCTTCATGGCCTCGACGATCATGATCAGGGCGTCCTGGGCCATGACAGGGTTGGGGAGTACGGGGTCTTCACCGAAGGCGGCCCGGTATTCGGCGACGAAGTCCTGGATGTCGGGGTCGGCGAGGTCCGTCAGGTTGACAAAGTAGCCGCCGTCTATGGCGCTGCCGCCGAGGTCGATGAGGTCGGGGCTGCCCCAGTTGTCGGTGCCGAGGAGCGTGGCCTTTATGCCGATGTCCCTGGCTTGCTTGGCGGCCATGGCGGCCTCCTTCTGGCTCGTGGGGATGAAGATGACGTCGGGGGCCAGTTCCTTGATCTTCCCGAGCTGGGCCCGGTAGTCGAGCTCTTCCGTGCGGAAGGCCTCCTTGGCCACGATGGTGCCGCCCTTAGCGGCGAAGGCCTCCTCGAAGTACTTCGCGAGCCACTGGCCGTAGTCGGAGCCCACGTCGTAGAGGATGGCCCCCTTCCTGGCCCCCAGGTCGGTGATGGCGAACCGCGCCGCCACGGTGCCCTGGAAGGGATCGATGAAGCAGGGGCGGAAGGCGAAGGGCCTGACCTTGCCGGTCTTCTGGTCGATCGTCACGTAGGGGTTGGTGGCCGTGGTGACCACCATGGGTATGCCGGCCTTCTCGAGCACCGGGGCGGTGGCGATGGAGTTGCCGCTCTGGGCGGGGCCGATGACGGCCGCGACGCCGTCGGTGACGAGCCTCCTGGCGACGTTGACCGACTCCACGGCGTCGTTGCGGTTATCGTAGCGGACGAACTCGATCCTCTTCCCGAGGACACCGCCGGCCTCGTTGATCTTCCCGGCAAGCATATCGAGGGCCCTGGCCTCGGACTGCCCCCACATGGAGGCGCCCCCCGTCAGGGAGACGGTGTGCCCTATCCTGATGACGTCGGCCGCCGGGGCTGTTCCTGCGAGGGCGACCAGGATAAGCGCTGCCAACAGTGCTGCGGTCCTTCTCATCTCTTACCCCTCCTTGGGTTTTGACCCGGTATCCCCCGGCGATAGCCTGACCGGGGGTCATTTCGGACGGTTCGTGACTTTTCGGCTCCCCAGGCCCGCGGGAAGGTCCCTTACGTGGTCCTTCCAGTAGGTGCTCACGTCCCTGATGACGTTGTCGATGTGCCTTGTCATGGCGGCCTCGGCGGCCTGGGGGTCGCCGGCGGCGATCGCCTCGTAGACCGCCTCGTGGTCCGCCCCTACCCTGCTTCCCACCTTTGTCCTGATGTACTCGAAGAAGGAGGCCCCCTCGCCGCTCTTGCGGATTATCCCTATGGCCGACTGGAGGACCTTGTTGCCCGAGATCCGGGCCACCTCTTCGTGGAACTCGCCGTCGGTGGAGGCCATGGGCTCCCCCCTGGCCAGTAGGGCGTTCTGCCTGTCCAGGATGTCCCTCAGGGCCGCCACGTCCCCAGCGGTCCGAAGCCTCGCCGCCAGGGCCGCCATCTCCCGCTCGATGGCCCTCCTGGCCACGAGTATCTCCAGGAGCATCTCCCTCTCGCGGGACTTCACGGCTTCGAGGAAGGCCCCGGTGGAGACGATCTGTTCCCTCTCGGACTGGAGAAGCGAGAGCCGTTCCTCCCCGGCGGCGGTGAGGAGACGGCCCTGGAAACCGACCCTGGTGGTGAAGCCCCTGCCGTCAAGGCCGCGGAGCAGGCGCCCCACGGAGGCCTCGCTGAGGTCCATACCGTTCTTAGCCAGTTCCTCCCGGATGGAGCCCGCCCCGAGGGGTTCCGCCGAAACCGAGAGAAGGTGAAGAACGAAGTACTCCTGCTCTGCGAATTCCTGTGCCATGGACCCTCCCGGAATGTACCGCTCATCATTGATGACCGGCGACACTCACACCAGTTTATCGCCAGATCCCGTTTTGTCAAAGGCTTTCTTAGTCGGATCCTGGGTTCATTCCTTTCCTTCAGAGGTGAGAAATAAGGGTAAGTTACGCCCGATACCGGGCGGCCTAGTGAAGGCCGCCCCGGTGAAGAGGTAAAGACCAAAATGAAAAAAGGCCTTCGCAACCCCCTTCGTCGTGACAAGGGGGGCAAAGGCCCACGGAGCACGGAAGTTTACGGCCTAGCGCTCCCAGTAATGACAGCCCAAGCCCTCTTCCCTGGAACGGGCCCCCCATTCCGGCACGGGGGGGACGCACTCGTCCTCGGGGGGTACCACCAGTTCCAGCAGGGCCGGCCCCTTCCCTCCGAAGAAACCGGCGAGGGCCGAGGCCAGTTCTTCCCCCGTCGAAGCCCGGAAAAATTTGAGCCCGTAACTCCCGGCGAGGGCCCCGTAGTCGACCGCCCCCAGGTCGGTGGCGAAGTGGGGCTTGCCGTAACTGAAATAGTTCGTCGCCCTTATCCAGCCGAAACTGCCGTTGTTGAAGAGGACGATCTTGAGGTTCCTCCCCAGCCTGGCGGCGGTCTCCAGCTCCCCGGAGGTGAAGCCGAAGCTGCCGTCGCCTATGAAGTTAAGGACCGTCGTGCCGGGGCTCACGGCGTAGGTCGCCCCGATGGCGGCGCCGAGACCCCACCCCAGCGCCCCCATGGCGTAGTTGGTGGCGAAGTAGCGCCCTGCCTTGGGGACCCTCCAGAAGGCGGCGGGGTAGACGGCGCTCATCCCGGGGTCAGCGACCACCACGGAACCTTCGGGCATGGCGCCGGTCACCATCATGGTGGCCGATCGGGGGTCGAGGCAACCCCCCTCGGCCATGGGCTCCCCCTCGGCGGGGCGGCCCCGGAGCGGGGCCCCGCTCCCCTTCACCGGCAGTGCCAGGTCATCGGCGGCCTCGAGGATGGCCACCAGGGTGGCCTTCACATCCCCGTGAAGCAGGAGGCCGTCGCCGAAGGAGTTGCCCAAGTCGCCCTCGGATATGTTCAGGTGGATGAAGCGGACCCGCCCGGGCTCCCGGGGGAGTTTCCACCCGTCGGTGGCCACCGAGTCGGTGCTGCAGCCCACGTAGAAGACCAGCCCCGCCCCATCGAGGAAGGAGTTCGAGAAGTCCGTGCTCCCCCTGGAACCGATCACGCCCACCGAAAGGGGGTGGAGTTCGCCGATGCTCCCCTTCCCGTTGATCGTCGTGGCCGTGGCGAGGCCGAACCTCTCGGCGACGCGCTCGACCTCCTCCCAGGCCCTCGATGTGAGGACGCCCTGGCCGCAGACCATGACTCCCTTCTCACAGGCCGCAAGCCGGCGGGCGGCCTCGGCGACCTCCTCCCAGCAGGGCAGGGGCCGCGTCCCCGGGCACAGCCCGAAACGCTCCTGGGCAGGCGGCAGCGGCTGCCCGACCTCCTGGGCCAGCACGTCCTGGGGGAGCCTCAGGTGCACCGGGCCGGGGCATCCCGAGACGGCCACGCGGAAAGCCCTGCGGACCAGGAAGGGCACGTCGTCGCCGCGGTGGGCCGTGAGGCTCTCCTTCGCGAAGGGGGTGAAGAGCGACCCCTGCTCAAAGCCGGTGAGGGCGTTGCGCTTCTCCACCCCCAGGGGGATGTCCGTCGTCAGGACCACCAAGGGAATCGAGGACCGGCGGGCCTCGACGACGCCGGGCACCATGTGGGCCGCCCCGACACTCGGCCCCTCGCAGACGCCGGGGCGTCCGCTGACGCGGGCGTACCCGTCGGCCATGTACACCGCGTGGCGCTCGTCGCGGGCCATGACGTGGGTGACCTTTTCGAACCTCTTCCACTCGTCGTAAAGGCCCAGGGTCGTCTCGCCGGGGAGGCCGAAGACGTACTCCACCCCGTAGCGGTGGAGCATCTCCAGAAGTGCGCGGGCAGCGTTCATCGAATACACCCTCTCCTTGGTTTCCTACTCCCCCTCCCCCGGCGGCTCCCGCGGGGAGGGGGGTGCGAAAAGCCGGGACCGGCGCTCTTAAAAGAGGCTCTTTCCCCACTGGTCGGAGAAGACCGTCTCCTCCAGTTCCTTCCTCACCCTGGGAGCCATCTCCTCTTCCCTGTCATCGGGAGGGAGCGTATCGGGGTCCCCCTCCTTGCCTATCACGAAGGCCGCCATGGGCCTGAAGCCCTCGGGCACCCCGAAGGCCGCCCGGACCCTGTCGCGGCTGAACCCCGCCATGACATGGACCGACCAGCCCATGGACTCGGCCTGGATTATCAGCTGGGCCATGGCGAGGCCGCAGTCGAGGCCGGACCAAGGGTTGGGTTTCTCGTTGTACTCGAAGGCCTCCCTCATGACCTGGAAGGCCAGCAGCGGGGTGTTGCGGACCCAGGCCGCGTTCGCCTCGGTCAGGCACCCCAGCGCCCTGGAAAAGGCCTCGGGGTCGTCCCTGGTGGTCACCAGGTACCTCCAGGGCTGGTTGTTGTAGCACGAAGGGGCCCACCGGGCGGCCTCGAACATCGATATCAGTTCGTCCTCGGTAGGGACCTCCAGTTTGAAGGCTTTGGGGCTCCATCGCTTGGCCAGGAGTTCCATTATGGGTCTACGCGTCTTGGCGGGCTCCCTGGACGTGTGCAAAGTCATCACTCTTGTCCTCCTCTCAAGGTGCCGGTGAAATGATTTCCGTGCCGGGCGACCGGGATGATACCTGCCCATTTTAGCAAAAGGGGGGACCCGGGAGCCCACCCATTTCCCTGGGTTATAATGACCCTTGCAAGGGAGGATATCCCCAAAAGCAGGAGTGAGGTCATGAAGTACGATGTGATCATAGTGGGGGCCGGGCCTTCGGGGCTCTTCGCCGCCCGGGAACTGGCGGCGGCGGGCAAAAAGGTGGCGATCCTGGACAAGGGGAAGGGCATAGAGGACAGGCATTGCCCCCTGAAGGAGGGAAAAAGCGACACCTGCGTCCACTGCAAGCCCTGCAACGTCACCTCCGGTTGGGGCGGGGCCGGTTCCTTCAGCGACGGTAAGCTGACCCTCACCCCCGAGTTCGGCGGCAACCTGGAGCAGTACGTCGGCCGGGGGGAGCTGGTGGAACTCATAAACGTCGTGGACGGCATCTTCGTGAAGCACGGCGCCAGCCGGAAGGTTTTCTCCCCCGACCCGGTCTTCGCGAGGGACCTGACCACGAGGGCCAACACCGTGGGCCTCAGGATCATCCCCGCCCGGATAAGGCACATGGGGACGGACCGGTCCAAGGAGATCCTCCAAAGCATGTACCTGGAGATATCGCCCACCTGCGACATCATGATGGAGACCCCGGCCGATTCCGTCGTGGTCAGGGACGGCAGGGCCGCGGGGGTGAGGCTCGCCGACGGGAGCGTGCTGGAGGCGGGGGCGGTGCTCCTTGCGCCGGGCCGCGAGGGTTCCCCCTGGATGGAAAGGACCGTCGCCTCCCTGGGGCTGGAGATTAAGTCCCTGCCGGTGGATATCGGGGTCAGGGTGGAGATCCCCGCGGGGATAGCCGAGGCCGTCACGGACCAGTTCTACGAGGTCAAGGCGATCCTGGACACTCCCACCTTCGACGACCAGGTCAGGACCTTCTGCATGTGCCCCTACGGCGAGGTCACCACGGAGTACATGGAGCAGCACGATATCCTGACCGTGAACGGCCACAGCAACCGCGGCGGCGACGGGCGCACGGGCAACACCAACTTCGCCATCCTGGTGAGCACCGATTTCACCGAACCCTTCAAGGACCCCAACGGGTACGGCAGCCACATTGCCAGGCTGGCCAACATGCTGGGGGGCGGTGTCCTGGTCCAGCGCCTGGGCGACCTCAAGCAGGGGCGGCGGTCCACACCCGGCCGGATAGCCAGGGGCCTGGTGGAGCCCACGCTGAAGACCGCCGAGCCCGGCGACCTGTCCTTCGTCCTGCCCTACAGGCACCTCAAGGGGATACTGGAGATGATCCAGGCCCTGGACATGATCATGCCGGGTATCAACGGCAAGCACACCCTTCTCTACGGCGTGGAGGTGAAGTTCTACAGCCTGAAGCTCGCCTTGGGCAGCGACCTGATGACCAGCGTGCCGGGGCTCTTCGCCTCCGGCGACGGCGCCGGCGTGACCAGGGGGGTCATCCAGGCCTCGGCCAGCGGCATCGTGGCCGCGAGAGGAATATTAAAGGACCTTGGAACATGAATCGGGAATCGCAAATCGGAAAACCTCCCGCGAGTTCATCGCGGGGTAAACGATAGAACACGGCAAAGGATGGAACCTAAGCCCCAAGCATGCATCGAAGATGAAGTTCTTCAGATCGTCTTGGAAACAATCCTTAATTTCTTGTTTCAAGCCTGGTGTTTTGGGAACCACGATTCACGACTCGTATATTCTTTCGTCGGTTCTAAAATGAACCCTGTAAGGCAGTAGGTTTCGGGACGGCGAAGACCGATTTACGACTGAGGCCCTAGAGCCTGTTCGTAAGATAGGTCTAGTCGTTCCCACCGAGAACGGACGGTATGCTTGGGGCCCGGTAAGCCCGCATTTACGAGGCCGTTCCCTGGGAACAATGCCGTCCCGACAAACCAACTGTAGCATTTCCTACGG
>Ga0209407_1000346_pt1 | contig 61842 bp, 35 predicted proteins | sample AD_JPNHG3_MetaG_FD_184410 | JGI IMG/M metagenome (GOLD analysis project Ga0209407, IMG submission 184410) | Active sludge microbial communities of municipal wastewater-treating anaerobic digesters from Japan - AD_JPNHG3_MetaG (SPAdes) (version 2) | ecosystem: Engineered > Bioreactor > Anaerobic...
CCGCTATTTTAGCCGAAAATAATTTACATGAGGGGGATAATGTCAGCTCAGCCGCCCCCATCGTCTAGCGGCCCAGGACGCCGGGTTCTCATCCCGGTAACAGGGGTTCGAGTCCCCTTGGGGGTATAAAAAAAGGCGAGGAAGTTATCCTCGCCTTTGCTGCCTTTATCTCATCAAATCCTCACGAAGCAAGAGCGGCCATCAAGTCATTAATCATTGCGTTCAATACAGGCACCGCTTCGCCAACAGCAAAATCCTGCGGTTTGGCAATGCCGTCTGTTTTCTTGGCAATCGCCTCAAGCTGGATAATAGCCAAGTCATACGCTCCGTCCTGAATTAAATCATCGGCTGCTTCGATCATATTACGCAGGGCATTGAGCCGTTTGTCGGGGCTGTTGCCGGGTCCATATCCGAGCAGTGTGCCGTCGGCCGCACTGGCATCAAAATAAGCCAAGATATTTTGTATCTGCACCAAAGGCGGCACTTCAGCAGCAATACCCATCCCATAAAGAGACACTTCTACTATTCCTTCATCTTCATCATTGCTTATGATTGTAACCGTGGCAGATTTATAGCCCTGCGAGGCGGGGGCGAAGGTAACTTCAAAATCAACGCCTTTTGATGTATTAGGCGCAATAATCAATGGATTATCCTGTGTTGGAAACACACCATCAATAGTAAACGCTTCATCCCCTGTCAGCTGCACATCATATACTATCAGGTCAGCATTCCCGTGATTATAGATTTCAACCACAACCGTTGAGCTTTGTCCGAGTTCGACATTGCCAAAATCCCAAATACCTTGGGCAGGCTGAACATAAATATCAGGCGCCGTCTGGGATATATTCAGATTAACTATTGCTCCTTCCTCTAAGACAAGGGGAATTGATATAGGCCCTTCTGTTCCATCACCTGTCAACAGCATCGGATTACCATCTGTACCCAATGGCCCCACAATCTGAGTTTGCCCAGCAGAAAGCTGGTCACCGCCTAATACAAAAGATGAACCGTAAATGGTTACAATATCTGTTGATGTCGTATTGAGCATGGTATCTATCGTACCGGCATAAATATTAATTGTAATATTGCCCCCTGACGTCAGAATACCACCTCCTGATCCACCTAAATTTTCAGATATATGGGCACCTTCTCTAAGATTCACCGTCGCACCATTATACACAAATGTGTAGCCCGTTTCACAATTGATGTCCACAACCGGATCTTCAGAACCATCAATAAACACAAACCCTTGTCCGCACACATCCAGAGCTGCTGCAAAAGGCGACAGACACAGAACCGCGGCCAGACATAAAAATCCATTACCCCAAACTACCTTTTTACTTAACATATAACACCTCCTAAGAAAAAAATTAATGTTTTTTATGTCCCTGACATCAGGACATTAACGACTTTATCGGACAAATCCTATATTTTTCTCCATAAAAAGCCTCTAAATCCGCTTGGCAGCGGGATTGTCGGAGTGAGAAAACCGGCGTCCCAATACAGATTTAACCTATTGTCTGAAAATGGCTTGCTGTACAAAGTCTCCCCCTTGCTGAGTAAAAGAAGCGTTGTTTGACCTGACAGAAAAACCAATCGAGAAAAAACCCCAGCTTTGCGGCTGTATCGTCCTGCTGCGGCTGGCTTTACCCTCTTAATCCCAGATGTTGGCATCATTATTCCTCATTCCTTCAATTCAGGATAGCATTATACGGAAACGTTGTCCAATTTCAAGTGTTTTTCTTGATTTTTATCGGACAATACAGATTGTCGATGCGGCTGATTCTGAATATTGTGCACAGTAGGTACAAATGATAAATACCCAGTGTTTTTCATCTGTACTGCGGCGGGCGGTGCAGGTATATTTTGATGACGTCTTACCGCAAAGCAGAACATAATGGAATACAGGATATTATAATGACAGAACCAAGCATAGACCTACAAAGCGACCAGCGATATATGCGGATGGCCATTGATCAGGCCTATATCGCCGAAGAGAACGGCGATGTGCCGATCGGATGCGTGATTGTGTACCAAAACCGGGTGATTGCTAAAGGATACAACCAGCGGGAGCTGCTGAGCGACCCGACGGCGCATGCAGAAATTATCGCCCTGACGCAGGCGGCAGACTACATCAGCAGCTGGCGGCTGACGGGCTGCACGATTTACGTGACGCTGGAGCCTTGTCCGATGTGTGCCGGAGCGCTTGTTTTAGGACGGCTGGACCGGTTGGTTTACGGCACGGATGACCCTAAGACGGGCGCTGTCAAGTCGCTGTACAATATTGTGCAGGACCCGCGGCTTAACCACCGGCTGGAGGTAACCAGCGGCATCCTGCAGGAAGAATGCCAAAAGCAGCTTCAGGCGTTTTTTCAGCGGCGAAGGCAGGAAAACGCAAGGCAATAGCAAAGTTTAGCGAAGGCGGGTTTTGACAAAAAACGAGGCAATCAGCGGGCGGCAGTTTTGCTGGGCTCGAAGACAGAGACACGGCCCTTGCCGGCCTGTTTGGCGGCATAAAGGGCCTGATCGGTCGTCTTGGTTACATCACCGGCGCAGTTTTCGCCGTCATACTGCCCCACTCCGACGCTGATGGACAGGGGGATGCGGTGCTGTTCCCAGAGCATTGGTGTTCCTGTGGTAACAGCGACCATACGCTCGGCCACTACCGCTGCATCGGACAGGGCTGTATTGGGCAGAATTACGGCAAATTCATCTCCGCCGTAGCGGGCGGCGATATCAATCTGACGGATGCAGACGCTGATGCGGCGGGCAATCTGCTTGATAGCCATATCGCCGGCCCGGTGGCCGTAATTGTCATTAATCGGCTTGAGATTGTCGATATCGATCATAATAATCGAAAGCTTTCCGCCGTACCGCTGGGCTCGGCGAAGTTCGATTTCAAGCATTTCATAGAACATTCTGTGATTGAGCATTCCCGTCAGGCCATCGGTTTTGGCCTGCCGCTGGGTTTTTTCGAACAAGCTGATATTGCCGATCGAGGCGCCAATGAGCTGGCGGAACAGTTCCACAACGGCGATATCATCTTCGGTGAAGGGGCCTTTGTCGTCTTTGTCGCTGAGATTGAGCACGCCGACCACCCGACCGTGGCAGATCAGTGGCGCAATAATGCAGCTTTTCGTCTGGTAATTTTTGGCAAAAATGCGCTGTGTATTGTGAATGTGGGGTGTTTTGTGGGAGTCGACATTATCGATAATCAGCAGTTCCTTGCTGCGGACGGCGGCAACCATCGGAGACGGCGGATTCTGGTTGAGCGATACAATGTTATTAATCAGAAAAGGATGATTGTTTTTCTCCAGATGAAGGATATCGCTGTTTTCATCCAGAAGATAGAGAGATGCCAGTTTGGCTCCGATAAGTTTGGGAATCTCCTGAATGCATATGTCAGCAATACGCTTGACATCCAGACAGTTTATTTTCTTTGCCAGCGGGGTAATCGCCTCCAGCTGGCAATTCTGCCGGCAGCAGCCGCTGCCATTGCGGTTTAATTTCGGTTTTTCCTCAGTACTCATACCTCTGTGCGTCGGTGTAACTATCCCTTGTCGCCCAGCCGGTAAATCCGGCCGGATGTGCCGTTATGCCTCCTTACGGGGCCTGCCTACCGTATATCGGATGAAAAATAAAGGTATTTAACCTGCTCAATAAAATTTAATAAATAATTCGGGCTCAAAACGGCAGATAGTTCTGCCTTGGGGATTTATTTTTTGCAGCCTCCTGAAAGACAGCGGTCTTATGGTCTGTATTATCGCCCCTTGAACGGATTTTCAGGAAACAGTCGGAAACCATCGGCGTTTAATACACCGAATAGGCTGGCTGCCGAGCCGGCATTTTCATTGACGCAGATGGAGAAATGGTGTATTTTTTGGCCTGAAATTACCTGATTTTTTGTTATTTAAGGAGTTAGCGATGTCTGGCATTATTATTTTTGTCATCGCCGGCGGGATTATCCTGCTGATACCGGTATTGATGTATAACATGCTTGTCGGCAGGCGCAATCAGGTCCACAATATTTTAGGCACAATGGATGCCCTGCTGAAGAAACGGTGGGATCTGATTCCGAATCTGGCCGCAACGGTCAAGGGATATGCCGACCACGAGCGTGCATTGTTCGAAAGCGTTGCCAATGCCCGCTCCAAGGCACAGGCCGGCCTGCTGAATGATGAGGAAAAAGTGGAGCTTGAAAATGCGTTTACGCGGATGGTGAGTGTCGTTCGGGCAGTTGCTGAAAATTATCCCCAGCTGAAAGCCGGCGAGAACTTTCTGCATCTGCAGCGTACGCTCAATGAGCTGGAAGAGCAAATTTCAGCAGCCCGGCGAGCGTATAATGTATCGGTTACGGATTACAACAACGCCGTACAGATGTTTCCGACTAATCTCCTTGCCGGTCTGTTCGGGTTTACCGAAAAGCCGCTGTTTCAAATCGACCAAGACCAGCGGCAGGTCCCCTCGGCAGGAGCCATTCTGGGCGGACACAAGGCATGAAGACGGCGGATGAACTGAAAGCGTTTTATGACAGCCGGCTCCGTTCGGACATGCAGCAGCTCCAGCAGCAGCGCAGGCAGCTTGTGCAGAAGTCAATGCTGGCTGCCGGCATCCTTGCGGCGACAGGACTGGTTATCGGGGGAATTGCTGTTTGGCAGGGCGCAGAACCGATTGTGCTGGTTCTATTTTTGATTGGCGGGCTGATAGGAGGCGGAATTTTTTTTGCTGCCGCCGGCAGAAAATACAAACAGGCATTTAAGCAGAAAATTATCGGCGGCCTTGTGCGGTTTATTGAGCCGGGACTTGACTATCAGCCCGAAGGCTTCATCGATCAGCAGACTTTTGAAGCGGCCGGACTGTTTCACCAGCATATTGACCGCTACGGCGGAGAAGACCTTGTAACAGGCATCGTCGGCAAAACTCAAATGGCCTTTTCGGAAGTCCACGCCGAATACAAAACGACAACCCGCACCAGCAAGGGACATACACAAACCCACTGGCATACGATTTTCAAGGGACTTTTTTTTGCAGCCGATTTCAACAAGCATTTCCGCGGACGTACGATTGTTCTGCCGGATACGGCTGAAAAACTGTTCGGAGGACTTGGCAGGATGCTGCAGTCATGGAATATTGCACGAGCCGACTTGGTAAAACTGGAAGACCCGGAGTTTGAACGGGAGTTTGCCGTGTATGGAGATGACCAGATTGAGTCACGGTATATTCTCTCGACCAGCTTGATGCAGCGTATCCTCGATTTTCAGAAAAAGGCGGGGGTGAAGATTTCGCTGTCTTTTGTCGGTTCGACGATGTATGCGGCTGTTCCGCTGGCGCGGGACCTGTTCGAGCCGCCCTATTTCAGCACGCCGGACAGTATCGACCGGATAGAGGACTATTACAGGGATTTGATGCTGGCTGTCGGCATCGTTGATGATCTGAATCTCAATACGCGCATTTGGAGCAAAGAATAAGGGATCTCAGGACCTGCAGGCGGTAAGCCGGCTAGGTTGACAAGGCCAGTTCAAATCGCAAACATATTGAAGCCCGTAAGTCGTTTGACACCAATTGCATCATAGTCCATCCGGCCAAGACAATATATGGGGCCATACATTTGCCAAATCAGCAGCAATCCAGTCAGCGGCACGGAGTTTCTCTGCCGGAAACGATGTCGTCAGAGCCAGACAGCGGGCGCCGGCACGCTTAGCCGCTTCTACGCCGCTAACTGCATCTTCCACGACAAGACATTCAGAAGGATTCAATCCTAAACGCTCGATAGCCGTCTGAAAAATCATTGGATCGGGTTTTTTGCGGGAAACATCTTCTCCAACAACCACGGCATCAAACCACTCTTCCGGAAGGCCGATTTCAATTAAATTGCCGCGCACCTTCCGCCGGTCTGCGCTGGAAGCTATAGCCAGTTTCTTGCCCATCGAGCGGCAGCGGCGCAGAAATGTCTGTACACCCGGCAGCGGCTTGAGATTTCCTTTGATAATCTCCAGATAGATATCATAGGTGCGTTTTTTGGCCTGTTCGATATCAATGGGAAAATTATATTTTTCGGCCACACCTCCAAGATAGCGGTTTTCACCCGTTCCGACGAACGGCAGAAAATCGTCCGGTTCAACAGACAGTCCATGCTCTGCAAACATCAGACAGGCGGCCCGGCAGATAAACGGCTCGGAATCTGTCAGGACGCCATCCATATCCAGCACCACACCGCGAGGAAGCTGCAAGCTGTTCATCGTCTTTTTCCTGCCAAGTTCTGCATTGCATTCATTATCCGCTGCCCTGCAATAATACTTCTCAGCGGTAAAGGTATTGTTTTAACTGTTTATCAAGCTGTCTGGCCTGACCGGCGCAGCAGACGTCAAGGCAACGCCAAAACTGTTTCGAATGATTTTTAACTTTGGTATGCACCAGTTCGTGAAGCAAAACATAATCGCAAAGTTGGGGCGTCAAATGTGCCAGCCGAATATTAAGACTGATGCTGTTCTTTGCGGAACAGCTTCCCCATCGCGTCTTCTGGCGGCGGATTGAAACTCGGCTGAACTTGAAACCATATCTGTCTGCCAGCATTTGAAGACGTCTGCAAAGCCATTGGGCGGCGCCGGCTTCATCGCCGCAGAAAGCCGGCATTCCCGCCTGCCGGCGGTGCATCCGTTCCATCTGTTTTACACGGGCAACATGCTTTTGAGCCCAATCCCGATGCTTTTCCAGAAAAGCAACAGCCTGCATTAAGGTCGTGCACCGCGGATAAGCGATCCGTACAGGGCAGCCCGGACGTATTGAAATGCTCATCCGTTTGGCCCGTTTAGACGGCACAAAAAGCACCTGTCCCAGACCGGGTATATCTTGGGAAATGGACTCCCTATGCTGACTGCCGCTTGCAGGGGACATAACTACCGCAGGAAGCATTGAAGTAAATTATTACGGCGTCTGCTTGGCTGCATCAGCGATGCAGTATAAGTACTGCTTACCTTTGAGATACAGCCGGTTGCCGACCACAACCGGCGAACAGTCAAACCGGTCATCCAGTGTATTGACGGCAAGCACCTCCAGTGTATCCGAATTTTTCAGCACATAGCAAACACCGTTTCGTCCGATCAAATAGACCCGCCCCGCCGCACCGACAGGCGAGGCATAAATGCCTTTCATTTGTTCAAGCTCTTTTTTTAGATAATAGGGAGCGCCTGTCTGGGCGTTGACACATGAAAGAATAGGATTTATGCCGGAGCAGAAATAGAGCTTATCTCCGTAAAGCAGCGGCGACGGCACATACGGAGTGGCTTCGGTGATTTGCCATGCAACAGCATCCGTTCCGGTCAAATCGCCCGTTCGTCCAAGCTCAATGGCCTGCATCATACTGCCGCGAAAGCCGCTGGTGCAGTAAATCCGCCCGAAACCCAGAACCGGCGTGGGAATAACATTCTGCGTTTGTCCGCCGCATTCCCAGATGACCTGCCCGGAGAGGGCATCATATGCACGCGTGCGGTTGGCTCCGGCAACTACAATCTGCTGTTTTCCGCCCACTTCCGCAGCTATCGGGGTTGTCCAGGATGTTTTTTCATCGCGCTGCTTCTGCCAAATTGTTTCTCCTGTTAATTTATTGAGGGCTAAAATACACGAATCGCCTTCATGGTCTCTGACGACAAATAAGCCGTCTCCAGCCAGCGCTGCTGAACCGCCTTCGCCGAAGCCAGACCGAATCGTCATTGGACCAAAATTACGGCTCCATTTCATATTGCCGTCAAAGTCCAGACAATAAATCCCGCGTGATCCGAAATTGGCCCAGAGCAGCTTGCCGTCAGTTATGGGTGAGTAGGAAGCAAAGCCATGGTCATTGTGATGACCTTCATGGGGCAGCATCTCACAGACAGTTGTTTCCCATATTTGCCTGCCGGATGTTCGGTCTAAACAGACGACATTAAACCGGTAAATATTTGTGGGTTTGCCGCGGCCGGGGCCTCTCCGCTGGTCTGCCGGCTGAACTGCCGTCTGCTGTTGAGCAGATTCTGCTTTCTTGTCTGTCTTGACAGCTGTCTGGAAAAATATCCTGTCGCCGACGATAACCGGCGTGGAATTCGATTCATCCCCTAAAAGACGGACTTTCCAAACAATATTTTTTGTTTCGCTCCATTCAATCGGCGGATTGCCATCGGGCGAAACACCCATCATATTCGGCCCTCGCCAAGTCATCCAGTCGGCTGCATTATCGCCCCAAAGGTTGGTCGCAGCTAAAAGCAAAATACCGAAGAATACTCTGTTGCTCATCTTCAATACCCTTCATATCATTAATTCAGTCTGCCTATACTTAAATACAACTAATACTTACAGATTTTTTATTTTATCGGCAAATAACACCGCCATTCAGTATAAATCTATTTCAAAAATCAGCCTTTACAATTATACGAGCAGACAGCCCCGTCATTAGCAGGAATCTAAGGAATTATTATTCCTACTTTCCATCTGCTATTGGAGGCACTTGCCAGACTATTTCTTGCCCCTTCTGAATTTGAATGGGATAACACCGGCCGGCATAACGGACCCGACAGAGATTTCCCAGCAGAGAGCGAATTTTTGCATAATTCAGCCGGCCTTCTCTCCACTCGATATCAAGCTCAAAACCGCCTTTTGCTCGCAATCCCTGTATGCGGCCGTTCGGCCAGATCTTCGGCAAAGCTGGTAGCAGCTCTATCTCTGTAAGCATAGATTCGCCGCTGTATTGTACTCTGCTGTGCATCATCATTTCCGCAATGCCCGCCGTGCCGCCGAAATTGCCGTCAATCTGAAACGGCGGATGTGCATCAAACATATTGGGATAGGTTCGCTCCGGTGCGATAAGGAGCTTCAAAATAGAATAGGCATGTTCTGCATCCAACAAGCGTGCCCACAGATTCAGCCGCCAGCCGATTCCCCAGCCAGTTGCATTATCGCCGCGAATTTCCAGAGACTTGCGAGCCGCTGCCGCCAGCTCCGGCGTATCATATATATTAATCTGGTCGCTGGGGTATAAGCCGTACAGATGGGAAACATGACGGTGATGCTTATCGGGTGCTTCCATATCCCAGTCTTCCAGCCACTCCTGAAGTTGTCCGGCGTTTCCAATTTGATTGGGGGCCAACCGGTCGCGGACCTTAACAAGCTGCGATCGAAATGACTGGTCTGTATTGAGGATGCCGCCGGCAATTATACAGCTGTCAAATAAATCGCGAATAATCTGAGAATCCATTGTTGGGCCTGCACATATGCTGGCTCCAAATTGATGACCATTTTCAGGTGACAACGAAGGGCACGTCACCAGCCATTTGTGGGTTGACTCTTCAACCAGCGTATCCAGAAAGAACTGAGCTGCCTCCTTTAGAACAGGCCATATTTTTTCCAGATAAATACGATCCCCATTGTATTCGTAATGCTCCCACAGATGTTTACACAGCCAAGCGCCGCCGGTCGGCCAAAATCCCCATGTAGCCCCGTCGATTGGAGCCGCCGCACGCCACAGATCCGTATTATGATGACATACCCAGCCGCCGGCCCCCCAATGCATCTGTGCTATTCGACGGCCGGTTTGCGACAAGTCCATCACCATTGCAATCAGCGGTTCGACACATTCGCCCAGATTGGTCGGCTCAGCAGGCCAATAATTCATCTCCGTATTAATATTAATGGTATACTTGCTTCCCCACGGCGGAGTCATGCTGTCATTCCAGATCCCCTGCAGATTGGCCGGCTGAGTACCGGGACGCGAACTGCAAATCAGCAAATAGCGGCCAAATTGGAAATACAGCGCAGCAAGCTGCGGGTCATTACCTTTGGCAAAGTCAGCAATCCGCCGGTCGGTTGGATTTTTTATGGCCTCTGTCGAACCCAAATCCAGAGATACCCTGCGAAATAGACTCTGGTGGGCAGCAATATGGTCCTTGAGGATGTCTTGAACAGAGCGTTTTCCTGCGGCTTCAATAGCTTGTTTGGTCAAGAATTCCGGATCGCAGCTGACATCGTTATACTTTTTATAACTCGTGGCAATAACTATCAGCAGCACAGCTGAATCTGCACCAATGATTTTAAGGCAGTCTTGCTCGGGAGATAACGTTCCCCCTGTTGTTTTTGCCAGCAGCCGGGCTTGAAATTTCAAGGCCCCGGCAATGCCGGCAGAGCCACCGTTGACACCGCTTAGAACCAGTGTATCAGATCCATCGCATTTGACAGAGGCCTTTTGAGGGCTTTTCATTCCAATCCTGCAGCTAATATGCCCCGGTTTATCTGCAGTAAGATGCACAGCAATAACCTGATCAACCGAACTGGAGAATACCTGACGCGTATATCGCACGCCATCGGCAGTAAATGATGTTGTTGCTACAGCCGTATCCAGATTCAGGTCCCGCCGGTAATCTGCAACACGTTCGAAACTGTCAAACTGTAGCAATACATCGCCGACGGTCTGATAAGGCATCTGTGTTAACGGTTTGCCCATCATTTTACTGTCAATGAATCGCGATGCCTGACGATATTGTCCTTCGAAAATCAGCCGTCTGGCTTCCGGAAGAGCCGCCAGCGCTTCGGGATTGATCGGCTCATACGGCCCCCCCGCCCACAGCGTATCTTCATTAAGCTGAAGCCGCTCATTTACAATCCCGCCGAAAACCATTGCCCCCAGCCGCCCGTTCCCAATCGCCAGCGCTTCGGTCCATTTTTCAGCCGGCCGGCGATACCATAAGCTCAGCGGTTCGGCCGGTGCTGGAGCAAAACCCTCTATCTGACCATCAAAAGCCGTTTTCTGACTAAACTGCGGCAGCTCGGATAAAGACTGACTTTGGATATATCCGGAAAAAATAAAAAAAATTATTATGGACAATTCTGGCCTATTACATCTAAATACTTTCATTGTCTTTCTCCAAGATAAGTTTATTTGAACAAAATATTTCTCAACATTTGCCTTCATGTAGAAGGATAAAATCTGCAGCGTTTTCAAACAAGAACTTTTCTTGTTACTTTTTTATTTAATGGAATTTAGGTATTTTTACTGATTTTATTTGTGAATGTAATGTTGGTATAATGTATAAAAACATTGCTGCCTGTTTTTGCATCCGGAAAAGACGGCTGATAGTGCTTACCACAAGTGGAATGTACTACTAAATAAGGCAGCAGGACAAAACCGATGGCTGTCAGCGTCAAAAGAGGAGGACACCCCAGAAGGACTATAAGTCCCTATTTCCATTTTTTAATCTACCGTCTTTTTCAGAAGAAATTAGGCTGCGCAGACGTTCTGCCAAGCTTGTGCATAAAGCATCATTTAGGAGGTTAGTAAAATGAAGAAAGTTCTTAAAATTCTATTGTTTTTACTGATCTGTGCATCGTTGTCGGCAGGATACAATTACAGCGTCAACGGAAAGGTTTTTTATTCCGGAGGGACCGATTCAGTCAAGGGAGCGACTGTAACACTTACGGTAAACTGGGCCGTCGGTGGTGTGGCTTCAGGCAGTACAACAACAGAAAAAGACGGTTCATTCAGCTTTGTTGTAAGCTCGGATTCGCTGGATTACATCGGAGCCACGATGGAGCTGAAGGCCACCACAGCATTTTGCTCCGGCAGCACCACTTGGATATGCAAGAGCTACTCCGAAGGAAAAGATGTATGGATTTTTTGCAATGTTCAAATCAATCCGGATTTGTCTACTGTTGTTAAACCCCGGCCTTTTATTTCGGCCGGCCGCCAATTGCCGGTTACAACCGTCGCTTATCTGGATCAGCCCGTACATCCCGTTTTGGTACAGCAATTTCAGGTTGCATTGAGGTGGAATCCGGTACATATGAATATTGCTGCCGTGGAATCTTCGCCGGGTTCGCCGTTTATTGTGGAGACGTGGGGACCTGGACCTGATATCGGAACTGCAATAGTAAAAGGACACTCATTGTTTGGACCAGTACCGATGAAAATATGGCCTGAACCGCCGGATTCATTTTTTGACATTTTCTTCGATGTTCTTGTACCGCCGGAGGAAATGCCTTTGTATTCAACGGTTACCGTCGTTCCGCTTGAAACCTATTTATATGGTCCCGAAGTATATTACCCCTATCAGCATCAAAGCGATTTCCTGATTGGAGAACCGGAACCCTGTAAGGCAGTATTTATGATTGACAGCTTTGAGGAATGGGAGACAGCATTGCATTCATCCCTTCCAGACGCCAACATTCGACCGGCTACACTAACTTTCTGGCGGCAATATATGGATTACTGGGCCAATCCAACAAGTGAAATTGAGGGTGAACCGTATCCGCGCAGCGAGTTTATTCCGCCCATTGAACCGGAAGGGATGCTGTATGTCTATGAAGGCGGCGGAGGCGGCGGGGGTATTCCTGAAGATGCCGGTCTTGTTATGGCATGGGGCACAACCCCGCCGGCAGAGGAAGGCAACTATGCTTCCGCTTGGCGGTGGGATTACGGGCTTGATCCAGATTTGTCCAACTGCACCATTCAGGTTACCGTCTCGCCGATGACGCCCAATATCAATATTGTTTCTTTCAGTATCGTTGACATCGCCAACCGGATGCGGACATGGTGGTGGAATGTGCCCGGCACAATTCCACTGGGAGTGCCCACAACAGTTAAAATCAATACAGCACTCACAGGTGTAGCTGCCGCTTCTCCTGTTGCTACGGGCTATATGAATGTCCCAGGCTTTGATATCACCAAGTCGCAGTTTTTTGATGTAGATGAAAATTTCAAGTATATTTTCGGTCAGCAGCCTGTGCCCCCGCCGGGACAGCAGATTTTCGTTTACGGCTGGAATTATTGGCACAATCTGCTGGTAACCAAAAACACCCAGGCCTACAAAGGAACTTGGCCGAAATATTCGCAGCCGCCGGTTGTGCTGAATCCGGAGCAGGCGGTGCCGAATATTCTGGGGTGGGATGAGGTTTCAATTTACAAACCGCCTCTATGGCCCATTATGGCCGATGACTGGATTTGTCTGGACGGACGGCCTGTTACGGACATCCACTGGTGGGGATCATTCAAGGGCTGGACACAACCGTATTTGCCGCGCGTTGTGCCGAAGGCATTCCATATCGGAATATGGACGGATGTACCGGCTGGACCCAATAATCCCTACAGCCATCCGGGCAAGCTTATTTGGGAACACATTTGCGACAACTGGGTGTGGAACTTTGCCGGCTACGATATTGACCCCCGCTGCGAATATCCCGAAATGCCCTGCTTCCGGAATGAGGCCTGCTTCCAGTTCAATCAGCTCCTCAGTGAAGATGATTGGTTCTATCAGAAACCCAGCGAGAATCCAGAACAGCCGAACATCTACTGGCTTAGCATTGCCGCTATTTACGATGACAATGCTTTGATTGCCAATCCGTGGGGCTGGAAGACAAGGCCGCATTTGTTTAATGATGATGCGGTTCGTATCATCGCAACAGCTGAGGGACTCTGGCCGCCGCAGGTTGGTTCGGTTTTCGGCAAAGGTATTCCGATTCAAATCCCAGAATATCCGGCTCCGGGTGCTTCATGGGATTTAGCCTTTGAGCTGACAACCAACCAGAAACCGCCCTGCCATACACTGCAAGGCGATATCAATCATGACTGCGTCGTCAATCTGCATGATTTTGCCATTCTGGCAAGTGATTGGCTGCTGACTTCGCCCTAAAATCGCAGCTTAGACTTTCGAAAAGGCCGATTCCTTAAAAAGGCATCGGCCTTTTTTATTTGTGCAAACAATAGCTGCTTCTATTGTACACATAACGGTTTATCTTTTTAAAAGATGATTAAAATTATAACTTGATTTTTACAGGGCTTTTCGTATTGTGAAACAGCCGATTCAAACAACAAAAAACCAGTGGAGACAAACTTTTATGACAAATATCAGTATTACAGCCCCGAAGGGATTTCTGGCGGCAGGAGTCCATTGCGGGATTAAGCAGTCCGGCAAACCAGATTTAGCAATTGTTTATTGCCCTACAGGTGCAGCGGCAGCAGCTATGTTTACAACGAATGCGATTCAGGCGGCATCGGTTGCTGTCTGCCGGCAGCATATCGCCAGCAAAAAAATCTATGCAGCCGTTATCAACAGCGGCAATGCCAATGCCTGTACAGGCACCAAGGGTTTGGCGGCGGCTGAGGCCATCTGCCGCAAAACCGCCAGCCAACTGCAAATTGCTCCCCAGCAGGTGCTAATTGCCTCCACCGGCATCATCGGACATCAGCTGCCTTTATCTAAAATTACATCCGGGATTGCATCCGCTGCCAGCCAGCTGCGAGCCGACTCAGCAGGCGGATTGGCTTTTGCTAAAGCAATTATGACAACCGATACGCGGTGCAAACAGGCGATGCGTACTGTGAAAATAGGAGGTAAAACCATCGCCATAGCCGGCACCGCAAAGGGAGCCGGAATGATTGGCCCCAATATGGCTACGACTATCAGCGTCATCACTACAGATGCAGCCATTACTAAAATCCTTCTCGATAAAGCACTGAGAAATGCTGTCGGGCTTTCCCTGAACCGCTTAACTGTAGATGGCCATCAAAGCACCAACGATACGGCAATGATTTTGGCTTCAGGCCTTGCAGAAAACAAGACAATCAAGAAACAAGATATCGGCTATCGCCGTTTTTCCGCGGCTTTGGCAGACCTATGCAGTGATTTGGCCAAACAGATGGCTTTGGATGCAGAAGGTGCCACACGGATGTTTAAGGTTGAAATCAAGGAAGCTGCGACAAAGGAAGATGCCTTTAAAGCTGCCCGCGCAGTGGCAGATTACGACTTGGTTAAATGCGCTATTCATGGAGGGGATCCTAATTGGGGCCGTATTATCTGCGCTGTCGGCTCCTGCGGCGTCAAACTCAATCCCAACCGCCTCTCCTGCAAAATTGGAGATATTTACGTATTCAGAAATGGAAAACCGACCAATTTTGACTCCAAAAAAGTATCGAAGATAATCAGTCGAAAAGAACATACAATTACGGTCTATTTAGGGTCTGGCCGACATAACGATTTCTGTTACGGCTGTGATCTAAGCAGAGATTATGTAACCATTAATGCTGATTATCATACTTGACAGGCCGATTTTGCGGATCAAAATGAATAAAGCGGCCCAAAATCCGATGCAGGCAAAAACTATAAACAAAAAGGTTGAAAACTTCTGAAAAGTCGCTATATTGTTTTCAATTTTAAATTTAACACTTATATATTCAAATGAAAGGGATCAACACGTGAAAGGATTAGAAAGGATTGGATTGTTGGGATTACCGATGATGGTACTTTCATCAACAGCCATGGCACAGGAACAGGCCGCCCAGACAGCAACAGTTTCTGCCAAGTTTGCTCCGATGGCGCCTTATTTGGCAATGGGCAGCGCTGTAATCTCTCTGCTGATGGCAATCTATTTCTACAAAAAAGTCATGCAAGCGCCGGCGGGCAGCCCTAAGATGATGGAAATAGCCGATCATGTTCGCGAAGGGGCTTATGCGTATTTGTTCCGCCAATACAAGGTCGTTACAGTGGTTTTCATTATTCTTGTAGCGGTTTTTGCCTTTCTTGCCTATAAGGGCGTGCAGAATCCATTTGTCCCGGTAGCTTTCCTAACAGGGGGCTTTTTTAGCGGCCTGTGCGGTTTTCTGGGCATGAAAACAGCAACAAATGCCTCCAGCCGCACAGCACAAGGCGCAAGTGAAAGCTTGAACAGGGGATTGCAGGTTGCATTCCGCTCTGGTGCTGTGATGGGACTGGTGGTAGTGGGTTTTGGCCTGCTGGATATTTCTCTCTGGTATATTCTGCTGGATAAAGTCTTTTTTGCTCTGGGTCCAGATGGATTAACCAAAGGTTTCAAAATCGGCAGCTTTGTACTGGTTCATCCCGGCATTGACAGTGCTCATAAGCTGGTAGAAATCACAACAACCATGATTACCTTCGGTATGGGTGCTTCAACACAAGCGCTGTTTGCGCGTGTCGGAGGCGGTATTTACACCAAAGCGGCTGATGTGGGGGCCGATTTGGTCGGCAAGGTTGAGGCAGGCATTCCCGAGGATGACCCTCGCAATCCGGCGACTATTGCAGATAATGTGGGCGATAATGTCGGCGACGTAGCGGGCATGGGCGCTGACCTGTATGAAAGCTACTGCGGCTCAATTCTGTCAACTGCAGCACTGGGGGCAGCTCTTCCGGCTGCTTCTTTGGCCGCCAAAGGAATTGACCCGATAATGGCTGTTTTATCGCCGATGATTGTAGCCGGTATCGGCATTCTGCTGTCCATTGCGGGCATCTTTATGGTCAAATGCAAAGAAGGTGCATCCCAGAAAAACCTGCTGACAGCTCTTTTAAAGGGTACGCTAAGCAGCTCCATACTGATTGTGATTGCACTGGCTATTATGGCCAAGATGGGAATGATTACATGGGGCATTTTCTGGTCGGTTATCTCGGGGCTTGCCGCGGGGGTTATTATCGGCCAGATTACAGAGTACTATACGTCAGATGAATACAATCCCACTAAAGGCATTGCCGGACAGGCCGTGATGGGACCGGCAACAACCATCATCGATGGGCTAGCTGTCGGCATGTTCTCGACCGGCGGCTCGGTTATCACTATCGTCATCGGCATTATTTGCGCCTATGCCTTTGCCGGCGGCTTCAGCGATGTATCGATGGGCCTGTACGGAATCGGCTTTGCGGCTGTAGGTATGCTGTCTACGCTGGGCATTACGCTGGCCACGGATGCCTATGGACCGATTGCTGACAACGCCGGCGGCAATGCCGAAATGAGCGGTCTTGGCGAAGAAGTCCGCAAACGGACCGATGCTCTGGATGCACTGGGCAACACCACTGCTGCGACCGGCAAGGGCTTTGCGATTGGCTCGGCTGCTCTGACAGCCATGGCTCTGCTGGCTGCTTACATTGAAGAGGTCCGCATCTGGATTGGTCGGCTTGCCAATGAGAGTCCCGAAGGCATCTATATGGGCTTTACATCGGCACAGGTAAAAGTTGCCAGTATTTCTCAGTTTGTTGAGGTTTATGATTTGACGATTATGAATCCCAAGCTGATTTGCGGCCTGTTTATCGGGGCTATGATGGCCTTTATCTTCTGTGCAATGACAATGAAGGCGGTCGGCCGAGCAGCCGGGGCAATGGTCAATGAAGTGCGTCGTCAGTTCCGCGAGATTCCGGGCATTATGGAAGGCAAAGGCAAGCCAGATTACGCCCGCTGCGTGGCTATATCCACAGCCGGTGCACAGAAGGAAATGGTCGTGCCCTCAGCTTTGGCTATCGTGGTTCCGGTAGCAACAGGGCTTCTTTTAGGCGTGGCAGGCGTGATGGGCTTGCTGGCCGGCGGCTTGACAGCCGGATTTGTTCTGGCAATCACACTGAATAATGCCGGGGGTGCATGGGATAACGCCAAGAAGTATATCGAAAAAGGCGCATACGGCGGCAAAAAACTGCCCGATGGAACCAAAAATCCGGTCCATGGCGCAGCCGTTGTAGGCGATACTGTCGGCGACCCCTTCAAAGATACTTCTGGACCCAGCTTGAACATCTTGATTAAGCTGATGACAATGGTCAGCGTGGTATTCAGCGGCGTAGTGGTCAAGTTCGCACCTATGATCGGGCAGTGGTTCTTCAATCTGTTCGGTTTGAGCAGTTAATTCCGAATGCTTGACGAATTGCGTATTTTCGATTAGTGTACAGGAGCGTCCCCCATAATGAGGACGCTCCTATTTTGTCTACAGAAAATAAAACTATGGCAAAAAAGACATCTAAAAAAACAGTAAAAAAACAAACCGCCAAAATAAATATAAAAAGACCAAAACGGTCAACAGATAAACAGCTCGCCCTTTCGGCGGCTCGTATTGCCCAAGACCGCAATTGCACTGATATCACCATTCTTGACCTGCGGGGCATCAGTCCCGCAGCCAACTATTTTGTTATTGCAACGGGAACCAGCGACCGCCAGAGCCGAACGGTAGCAGACGAAATTTCACAGGAAGCCAAAAAACAGGGACATCAGCGATTCGGCATCGCCGGCTATGAACGAGGCCAGTGGATTCTGCTGGATTTTGTAACGGTGGTAGTCCATATTTTTGATGCTGAACATCGGAATTATTACAATCTTGAGATGCTCTGGGGTGACGCCAAACAGTTAAAAATTGACAAAAAGCAGGAATAATGAAACGTCTGACAGATATTCTTGAAGAACGCATTTCTGGTGCCATTCGGCAGGTTACAGGCCGCTCATTCCCGGCGATGGTTCGACCTGCCGCCGAGCCGAAATACGGTGATTATCAGGCCAATGGCATAATGCCGGCCGCTAAACAAATCAAAACCAATCCCCGCCAATTAGCTCAACAGGTTGCAGCTGTACTTGATATTGCTGATATCTGCCAACCACCCGAGATTGCAGGGCCGGGATTTATCAATCTGCGTCTCAAGGATGAGTTTTTGGCTGCTCGCCTGATTGAAATCAATTCAAACAAACAGCGTCTGGGTATTGAAAAAACAAAAAAAACCAAAACAGTTGTGGTTGACTATTCCGGGCCCAACATTGCCAAACAGATGCATGTCGGCCACCTACGCAGCACTATTATCGGCGACTGTATCGCCCGTCTTTATGAATTTCAAGGGCATACAGTAATCCGCCAAAATCATATCGGCGATTGGGGCACACAATTCGGGATGCTGATTGCCCTTCTGAAAGAGCAGTATCCGCATATCCTCGATAATCTGTCGTCTGCACATATCGCGGATCTGGAGACTTTTTATCAGGATGCCAAACGCAAATCCGAGGAAGATAAAACATTTGAACAGAAAGCCCGTCAGGAAGTTGTCCGGCTTCACAATCACGATGCCGATACGATTCTGGTTTGGAAGCAGATTGTGCAGGAATCCAGAAAGCATTACCTGCCGATTTACAAAAGCTTGAATATCATGTTGACCGCCGATGACGAACGCGGGGAAAGCTTTTATGCGGATAAACTGGCCTCGGTAGTAGAAGAATTCAAGGGACGCAGATTGGCGTCAGAATCCGATGGAGCCATATGCATATTCCCTGAAGGATTCAAAAACAAGGAAGGCCAGCCCCTGCCTTTTATTATTCAGAAAAGCGATGGGGCTTTTTTATATGCGACCACAGACCTTGCGGCACTGCGGTATCGGATACAGGAGCTGCATGCGGATACAATTATCTATGTAACAGATGCGCGCCAGTCGCTGCATTTTCAGATGCTGTTTGCGGCGGCCAAAATGGCCGGCTGGACTGACAGCGGAACTGAACTGGTCCATGTCACATTCGGCACCATGCTGGGCGAGGACGGCAAGCCGTTCAAGACCCGATCCGGGGGAACCGTCAAGCTTAAAGACCTGCTGGACGAAGCAGTCGAACGTGCTCGAAAAATTGTAGAAGAAAAAAATCCTTCTCTTTCAGCCGAGCAGAAAGAACATATTGCACAAGCCGTCGGCATAGGGGCTGTTAAGTATGCCGATTATTCCAATAACCGCAACAGCGATTATGTTTTCAGCTTTGACAAGATGCTGGCAATGGACGGCAATACCGCTCCGTATATGCAGTATGCTTATGCACGGATTAAATCCATTGAGCGCAAGGCCTCGGGGCGCGAGGTTGACATTAAACGAGAGCTTTCCGGCCTTTGCTCTTTGAGCTTCACATCCGAAGCGGAAAAAGAGCTGGCCAAGCTGCTGATACGCTATGATCAGGCAATCGATGCGGCGGCACAGGAGTGCCGGCCGAATTATCTGACCGGATATCTGTATGACCTGTCACAGGCCTTTAGCCGTTTTTATGCAGCATGTCCCGTTCTTGAGGCTGATGCACAGCAGCGTCCCTTGCGGCTGCTGCTGTGTGACTTGACAGCCCGTACAATCCGGCATGGCATGAGCGAATTGCTGGGCATTGAAGTTGTAGAGCATATGTAGGAGGTTGCCAATGAAAGTTGTTCAAGACAGCTTCTTTGTTAAAACACATAAGCGAAATGAAATGATTGATATCACGTCAGAAGTGGAAGCAGCCATCACCCGAAGCGGCATAGACACCGGTATCCTGACCGTTTTCTGCCCCCACACAACAGCTGCCGTTACCATCAATGAAAACGCCGATCCAGATGTTGTTCACGATATCCTGATGACGCTGGAGGAACTGGTGCCGCATTTTCGCCAAGGATACCAACACAGCGAAGGCAACAGCGATGCCCATGTCAAATCCTCACTGGTCGGTGTCAGTAAAACAGTTTTAATACAGAATGGACGGCTGAAATTGGGAACTTGGCAGGCGCTGTTTTTCTGCGAGTTCGACGGTCCTCGCCAGCGAAGCGTTTACCTTTCCATTTGCGGTTAGCACAGATATTCAAACAGGACATTGCCTTTTTTCCTATGCCCAACTTTTTCAGTGCCGCGCAAAAAGATGGCGAGGATAGCGGCTCCGTCTGGGGGGGAAAACGGATGGCCACTTCGCCTCGCCGAGGATTATAACTAAGTCTTTTCCCCTGACTTCATTATCAATTTGAAATCAGTATATCCATAAAATCGGATTTTGTCAACGATTGTTTTTATAAAAAAACGAATTTAAGAGCATATAAAAAACTTTAATAGGTATTGTGTACCCAATATTACCTGTAATGAGTTTTCAATACAGCACACGTTAAGGCTTGCAACCAAGATATTTTTTTCGTAGGATTTATAACTTGTTTGTAACGGAAAAAATAATGAATACAGTGTATAATAAATACGCACGATTTAGGTAAAGGAGTGTCCTTAATTTATGGGAAAAAATAAAAAAAATACCGCCGCGGAGCTTATAACGGATAATGCACGTCAGGTATATAACTCGATTCTTGCCAACCGTAAACCCACGATGAGCACTCCCATCCGCTCCTTGTCCAATGTAAAATATCATGTTAAAAAAGGGCATTTTGAAATAAAAGGAAATACCAAAAACCGTACGCTGACAGTCAATACCGTTAAAACCTTTGCCCAAACTTTGAAAATGATGGCCTTGTCTAAGGAATTAATAGATAATGACAATATGGCAACCAAACGAGAGGCCTATTATATCTCGAAAAACTGGGGAAAGGCCGGCTTTGACGAACAGCCGGAATCTGATACGGTGATGGATGATATGGAAGCAATGTTCGGCGTAAATCGCGAGCAGCTTCGCTTCGTGCCCGAAGAAAAAGGCGGTGATGTGGCAGGTCAGCTGATTGTTCTGGACAAAGATGCCGGCGGCAAGCCGCTGAAAATCGACTGTACCCGCTTCGGTTCAGGGGCCTATTCCATTCCTATCAATGTCGAAGAACTGGGATTCCAGAGCAAAGCTAAATTCATTTTGGCCATCGAAACTGCTGGAGCTTTCCAGCGTCTGGTCAAATGCGACTATTGGAAAAAAGCCGACTGCATCTTGATAAGCATGGGCGGTGTACCGACACGGGCCTGCCGGCGGTTTATACGGCGGCTGAGCGATACGCTGAAAATACCCGTCTATGCCTTCGTCGATGGGGACCCATACGGATACTTCAATATCTACCGGACACTGAAGGTCGGCTCGGGTAATTCTGCTCATTTGAATGAATTTTTCTGTGTTCCGCAGGCACGATTTCTTGGAGTAACGCCGCAGGATATTATCGATTACAAGCTGCCCACGCATCCGTTAAAAGATGTGGACGTCAAACGAGCCAAAGATGCTCTGAAAAACGATCCCTTCGTAGCACATCATAAGCCATGGCAGGAAGCCATCAATCAGATGCTGAAAATGGGTGTCCGTGTCGAGCAGCAGGCCTTTGCCAAACATGGGCTGGACTTTGTTGTGGATCATTATCTGCCGGATAAGCTGAAAAATCCGAATAAGTTTCTTCCCTAAAAGTTTGTCAACGGATAAATGCGGATGGGTGTGATAGCAGACAAATTGAAAAAACTGCAGGATGAGATTGCCTCTGTTTGTGCACGCTGCCGGCGCAGTGAAAAAACCATCCAGACCATCGTCGTAACCAAAACAGCCTCTATCGAGGCGATTCACGAAGTAATTCGTGCTGGGGCTGTGGAACTGGGTGAAAACAGGGTACAGCATTTAAAGCAAATTTCCGACGAAGTAGATGCATTTTTAAAAGAAAAAGCGGAAGCCGAGGGACTTCCTCGCTGTGTGAATTGGCATATGATTGGGCATTTGCAGCGTAACAAAGTCCGCCAGACTCTGCAGATCTGCAGGATCATCCATTCCGTCGACACCTTGCGCTTGGCTGAAGAAATTAATATCCAAGCCCAGAAAATGGGAATTCATATAAATGTGTTAATGCAGGTTAACTGCTCTGGAGAGCCGCAAAAGTATGGAGTGCCTGTCGGGGCAGCCGTTCATTTAGCCGAACAGATTGACACAATGCCGAATCTTCGTCTGATTGGGCTTATGACCATGGCCCCTCTGACAATGGATAAAGATATTGTAAGGAGCTGTTTTGCCCGAGCTCGAGAGCTTTTCGAGGAAATTCGGGCCGAACATATTGGAGGAGCCAAATTTAAGCACCTCAGCATGGGAATGAGTCAGGATTACCCCATTGCCATCGAAGAAGGAGCCACAATGCTCCGTATCGGATCAGCCATTTTCAGTTAATTTTCTGATAGAAGACAAATTACCTGTTATATATCCGGTTATTTGCGATCTTGGAATTAGCCGCTAAAATTATCCAAATCCTTTTCAGTTAGATTAAGTCACCCCCTAAAATTACCGACATTTATCATCAGCGGTTTGTATTCCGAATTATACAATGCTTACGGAAACCCAATTAACAACCTGTTCAACTAATTCGGCAGCCCCTGTAAATGTCCTGTTTGCAGGCGAACGAGCGATTTCTGACGATTTGCTGTTTCTTCTGGGCAGCCGCGGATATCACTGGAACCGTATTAGATTGGATGAACTTTATACTTATGCGCAGCAAGGGACAATTTGCGGCCCAGTAATTGTTGACGCAGAAATGATAGATTCTGACAGCGTCTCCGCTTACCAAAGTCTTTTTGAAAAACTGGATCAGCAGGACACACCAGTTATTCTATATCGTTGTCCTTCCTGCATCAAGACCGACCATCTTCAACTGGCTGTCAGGGCAGAGTCTCTCGGATACGAAGAACTTTGGGCACGCATCGAAAGCAGTGTGCAATTTTCTAAACGGCTGCAGAAGCTAAAAGGGCAAAAAGAAAACTATCTGCTTGCAAAAGACACCGCTCAGCAGCTTGAAATGGCAGGACGTGTTCAGCGCAATTTTCTGCCGGCCCAGCTGCCTGATAATGATACCATTCATTGGGCGGCTGTATTTCGTCCGGCCGAATGGGTCTCCGGCGACATTTACGATGTAGCCCGACTGGATGAAGATCATATTGGTTTTTATTTAGCCGATGCGGTAGGACATTCGATGCCTGCGGCCCTGCTGACAATGTTTCTCAAGCATTCCATAATAATGCGTCAGACCTTCGGCAACGATTATACCATATTTAAGCCGCAGGAAGTCATTACCGCCCTGAATCTGCGGATGACGCAGCAGGAATTGAGCGGCTGCCTTTTCGCAACCTGCTTTTATGGTCTTATCAACATCCGAACACTTACACTTGAATACGCCCGAGCAGGTCACCCCTACCCTCTTCTCATTCGCGGCGGTCAAATTCACCAGCTCGAATCCCGCGGCGGTCTTCTCGGGGTATTCGAGGAAGCGCAATTTGAGCAGAAAACCCTCCAGCTGCACCCGGGTGATAAACTGTTTATATACTCAGACGGCGGCGAACCTCTTATCGCTCATGCGGCCGATGAAGGGCAGCTTCAATTCAAGCAGGCATTCGTGGATATTTGTAATCTTCCAATCGTGCCGATGCTTCAGGCATTTAATCGCATGGCAATCCACCATGATTTCCCGCCGAATCAAATCGATGATATTACGGCCATCGGGATGCATGTTGTCAAATAGTTCTTTTTTATTTCACAAATTGTCCGATAAATCCGCCTCCGTCAGCCAGCTGAATAGTCAGTATCTCATTTTTTGATGCTGTTGATTTTTCAACAACCACCGCATCCGGCTTATTCATATTATCTCTTACATAAATGGCCTTGTAAGCACCCTCCGATAAAAATGACAACGGCACCTGCAAGGTTCGGCTCGGACCAGCTGCCGTGATCGCCAGCATCCACATATCCCCGCTGCGCCGTGCAAATATGGACAGTTCACCAATTCTGGAGTCCGGCAGGACTATCGTCTCATCCCACACCGGCTTGATGCTTTTAATGACTTCTAAGGCCGGATTATCGAGCACACTTTGGGGATGGGCAGCTATTGTAAGAATCGGGCTGTGGAAGGTCGCCAGACAGGCAATCTGATGTGCCCATGTTGAATCCCTGCGCCGGTCATTGAAGACCATTGTAGTGTAATCGCACGGGCCTGCTAAGTAACGGGTAAAGGGTAAAATCGTCTCATGACGGGCACGCTGCTGAAGACTGCTTGATTCCATTCCCCGAACAGCCTCATAAATCATCGCGTTAGGCCATGTACGAAGGCGGCCGGTGGGTTTATTGGCGCCATGAAAATCAATAACACACTGATAGTGAGCCGCTTTTTCCAGCAACGCCTCGTAAAGGTCAATATTTTCCTTGGCTTCATGGTCAAAGAAATCAATCTTGGCGCCGGCAACTCCGAGACGGTTCAAGCGAGCAAAGAATTCTTCTCGCTGCTCAGGTGTACGGAGATTCCGGCTGTGACGCCAGAATAAAACCCGAACGCCCTGCTGTTTTGAATAATCTGTAAATTCACGTATTTGCTCATCTGACCATCCGTAGGCGAATCCTTCGAGAATATGGTATTTGGCTCCAATTTGCCCCGCCATACGGGAAAAGTCTTTCATCCGCTGAAACTGGTCGGCATCTTCATTTCGTACATAGTTCCGATCTACATAATCCCACACACACAATCCGGGCTCTACCCAAGGAGTATCCATACCCTGCGGAAAATATTGCGGATCAGCCGGAGGACAGAGGTTCGGGAGAATATCGCTATTGACCAAAACATTTAAGTCGCGGGCAATGAAAACAACCCGCCATGGCGTCGTAATCGAGCCGGAAATTGCTGCCGGTACAGCAAGACGTTTTGCTTCATCGCGCCCATACCGGAGTTCATAGGGATAATTGACAGGTTGACGATGTCCAAGCCCTATAATCCAGCCGCGTCGTCCATCGTTTTCCAATGCCATACCGGAATAGTTGACCAGATTGGCTTCAGTAATGGAACCGTAGCCGGCCCCGTCAGGCAGCTGGAATGTCAGCGGAGGTCCTGCCCACTGACCGGCTTTTACATCGGAAATGTCCTGTTTGGTGTATTCGGCTTCATAATGACCATCCAAATCATGATACCAGACTGTTGTTCCGGCCGGCAGAATAAAACGCGAATATTCATTCGGAGTACGAACAGCTTCGGCGTTTCCATCAATAATATGACGGTATGCCACCCCATCATTAAAAACACGAACCTCCAGAATATACGGTATTTGGCTTAAATCATGGGTATATGTTATTCTGGCTCCATTGCATCGGTTAACCGCTCTGCTGTGTGCACCATGCAATGGATAAGCTTCATCTATAGAATACTCTTGCAGAGCATTGAAAATAACGCCGGATGAAATATCATAGCCGTCTATTCTCATATCCAGAGGAGACGGCTCAATAACTATTGTGCTTTCTATCATCGCCGACCATGTCAGCCGTTCGGGATTGGAATCTATAATGAAGGAAACCTTGCCATCGGGACTAACCAGCCGGACTTCCTTCATGGGTATAACCCGCTGCGTACGGCGTGTGGTTGAACGATTGGTTCGCTGTTGTCTGGGCTGTTGACGTTCTGCCTGCGCAAAAGTTAAGGCAGCTGCATACAATATTATCGCTGCAAAAGCATATTTTCTGTTTATTGCCTGCATTGTGCTGATCTCCTCATTTCTTGATTGTTTCTGCTATTATCTTTATTGCATGAATAAAAAATCTTATGACCTCATATTCCCGGCAGTTTTGATGCTGCGTCCATAGCAATTCAGGATTTCGGATAGAATCATTAACAGTCGTAAAATATTCATTATCTACACACCCTAATAGATTTTACAGTATTCAAAATACGAAGTTCCAACTATTCTACTCAGCAAAAGCTGACTTGTGCTTCTGGACAACTTAATATTCTGAATTCGGCAGCTGTCATTCATCTATATCCAAATAATTTGCCGCGGGAAAACATTGTCCAAAACAAACATTGCCTGTTGATAGGACACAGCTCTATTCTTCTTTTCAATCCTGATTTTATCTGCTTATTTCTGGATTTACTGCTGCCACTGCTGCTCCAATAACTTTTAACTGGTCCATAAAAACCTGTGCCATCAGACCGCTGGGCTGTATGGGGACATCCCATGTTACTGCGCCTTGATATTGAACGATACGGCGGCTCCATTCGGATACCTGTTCAGCACTAAAACGCGGCTGTCCCATCCCCCAGGTTTGTCCGAGGTAGCTCAATACATGGACCTGTGAGCCGTCCATCAGTCCATCGACAGAACGTCGTATCATAAGACGCTCGGGCTCATTTATCTCGCCGGCAGAATAGTCTTCATGAGGTGTTACAGATATAATACGATCCACAACACCCGGATTAAATGCGACTATTGAAGCGGAATTGCCTGCCCGGGCGGCTGCGGCAAAAGAAGCAAAATTCGGGGGCTGTTCATAACGGTACATTGTGTTCGGCCAATAACAGCCGTCAAACCACCAGCCGGAAACCTTATCCCCCCAGCGGATTGACCAGTCACGGATAATTTTTTCCCATCGCAGCTGGAATTCAAGGTTCCGATCCGCTCCGTCTTTCCATTGCAGAGTCTGGCAGGCAAGGCGGTCGCGGCTTGGTGCACCTGCCGGCAGATAGACTATCAGTCGGATGCCGCGTCGGGTCAGTGCAGCAGATAAATCTGAAACCAAATCGCGGCGGGAACATTTGCTCGGCTGAATCCCTGTGAGCTGATCATAAACCGGATTAGGGGCCAGATAATATCCGGAGTTCTGGCCAATAGTGATAATATAATACCCGGCTCCTACAGATTTGACCTGTTCGGCCAATCCTTCTACATCAAAGTTATCCACAAGCTGGTTCCACCGCTCAACACTCATAGGAATATTGTCAGTCTTTGCAATCCAGTCGGCCAAATAATGGTTCATCACACCCCATTTGGCTTTCTGCATCCAAGATGCCCGGTGTTCGGCATGTCCGACACCGGCAGTCATCAAAATCAGGACTAATCCGGCAATATCCTGTACAAATCTGCACTTCATATTGTGCTCCTGTTCATACATTTTCAACATACATAAAGCATCCCCTGCCTAGGGCAAAACCACAGATTTAATTTTAACCAGTTCAGCCCCATGTGGTGCAACAACCATCTGGAATTGTTCGTCATATTGCCCAAGCTCTTTTTGACGCCACAAATCGCGTACCGTTTGTCTGCCAGTCAGTTTCAGGTCTTTCCAGGAAGCCGTAATCGGTGCCGGTTGGTCGCTGAGATTAAAAAGTCCGACAGCAATAGATCCGTCTTCAAGAGGCCGTGCCCAAATTTGATATGGTTTGAGGGTACGTTTCTGCTCCGGCCGGTCGCTGCGTACAATGGTAACCGGCTGGCCTGTTTCTACAATCTGTACAGCCTGCTTGCCCAAGGCATCCTGATTAACCGCCAGCACCTCATCGTTTGTCAGCAGATTCAGCGTAAACTCATCCAAACGCGTCATATCGCATCCAATCAGCAGCGGCGAAGCCAGCAGCGACCATAAAGTAATATGGGTATATTGTTCATCGGGGCTCAGCCCGCTGGGTTTTGGTTGCCGTCCGCCCCAGCCGCCAACATAGCCGACAACCAGCATATCCGGATCGTTCCAGTGCCCCTGACTCTGATAAGGAGCCCATCTAGTCTGGGTGAATCCGATGCCTGTTACGCTCCACCAGTTATCGCGGATATCTCCGGTGGTACGCCAGCAATTGGCAATTTTGGACAATACCGGAACATTTTCAAAAGGCATGCTGTTGGACAGACTTAAGATAATGTCGCGTCCGCTGGAACGCAGTGCATCGTACATTTCGCGTGTTTCCGGCTCTTCATTTGGATTCCAGTCATATTTGAGATAATCGATACCCCACGCAGCCCATTGCTTGGCATCGTTGACGGCAAATGAATACTTGCCGATGGCCCATGGCAGTCGCTTTTTGTTCACATTGCCGCTTTTGGGTATTGTGGGCTTTTCCCACGAACCATCAGGATTTTCTGAGGATCCCCCGATATACTCCGCATAGGAGGTTGTCCACGGTGTTGAATAGATGCCGACCTTTAATCCCATCGCGTGAATAGCATCACACAAACTTTTCATATCAGGAAACTTCTCATTGCCCTGTATGGCATTGAATGGACCTCCCCTTTTACCCTGCCAAGCATCATCAATATTGATATAGGTCCAGCCATGATTAATCAGATCAGATTCAACCATGGCTTTCGCTGCGGCCAGCACTTTCTCGGCATCGACTGTCGGGCCCCAGCAATTCCAGCTGTTCCAGCCCAACGGCGGAGTCAGAGCAATAGTTTCGCCTGCAACAATCTTAAATTTCTTTTCGCTGACACCTAAGCTGTTTTTTGCTCTCAAGATTACCTCGTATTGGCCGGGAGCAGCCAGCGTACCCGTAATTTGTCCGGTTTTGCCATCAATCGTCAAACCTTCCGGCAGTTTATCTGCGGCAAACTCCATGGGGTAGTTTCCAGTAGCCGGGATCCGATAGAGGAACGGATGCCCGGGCCTGACTCCGAAGATGCTCGGTCCGTTTATACGCGGCTCAGCGGGAGCTTTGGGAGTGCGGATCTCTGGTTGGGCCTTTGGTGCAGGCAAAGCAGCATCCGTTCCATACACCGACGCCGTCCAGACAGACAAAATGCCCACAGACAGCAGTGTTTTTACAAAAACCTTCGTGTTTAATAACATATCAGCAATCCTTTCTTTAACATAGTTTAATGTTCTTTGCATAACATTATCGAAACAGCATCGTTGTATACCACAGAATCAGCATCCGACCGTATAACCCACCTGCAGGGTGCCTGCGATTTATACCGTACTCAGAGCTATCCCGCATATTTGTCCCCTCACAGGCTTGGTGCACATCTGCATTGTCGTCTGCCCAACAGAATGATACATCCGGAGCGTGATAAAACAATTCCCCGGTCTGAAAGAATCTGTCAAAGTCCGGCAATGAACCTTCATAATGTTTATCCTTCCAATATTTCCACATTTTAAGATGAAAAGAGTACAGGAAATTATTTTACGCTCACTTTATCCAGCACAGGAGAATTGCGAATAATCAGCCGGCGAACATCCTCAAACCGAGCCGCAGGGACTTCTGCAGCAAGCTGCGCTTTAAAGCTGTCGATTTCAAGGCCATCAACGTCTACACAAACCATTGCCGGCCGGAGATCTTCCTTCAGAAAGCTTATTTTTATATTCTGCAGTTCCAAGTCCCGAACATGCCGTGCAAATACACCGTAAGCAGGCATTACCCCGATATTGCGCGGTTCCGGATAACCAGTTCCCAGTTCCGGGGGAATCCGTGCCGCATCTTCTTTCGTGCCGCCGCCATTGAAGACAAGCCAAATATTATCCAACCGGACCCCTTCTATGGGCTGTTCCGGAAGTCCCGTAATCTGAATGCCGCTCATGGGCTCAATGCCTGTTGCTATTACATTTGAAATCAGAATATTCCGCATGCGGCTCGGCTCGGTTACATTCGGTCCGCGGTTGCGTTTTCCGGTTGTAATATAAATCGGATATGCAGCAACATCCATCATTGCAATGTTATTGATGACAATATTTTCCATAATGCCGCCATCAACTTCCTCCAGCGCCAGCCCTCGACAGCCGCGGAAAGTGCAATTGGACACTGTTACATTCCGAAAACCGCCGTTGGCTTCCGTACCAAACTTGATGCGGCCGTTCTTGACTCGGCTAGGTTTCATCGTGCCATCAAGCAGAGTACCTTCTTCAAAACCTGAAACCTGACAATTGACAATCGTCAGATTTTCCGTAATGACATTTTTCTTTAAGGCAAAACTGCTTTTCGGACACAGCGCATCATCGCCGGGGGCGTTGATTCGGCAGTTAGAAACAGTTGTATTGCGGCAGCAGTCAATATCGATGCCGTCGCGATTGGTGTCAATCGTTACATTGTCGATGGTCAATCCATCGCATCCGGTCGCCAAAATCGCAAAATGGCCGCCGTGATATATGGTAATATCGCGCATCAAGACGTTTCGGCATAACTTCAGCGCAATGGCCTTGTTGCCCAGCCGGACAGGCTGCATTTCTCTGCCTGCAGACGCCGCTTCGGGCTTATTCCAAGTTGAAAAACCGCACATCCGGTCCAGTAAACCATCGGAACGGACAAGCCCCCCGCCGTTAATCATTCCATAGCCGGTTATTGATACATTCGTAAGATTTTCGCCCCATATCAAACTGTTATGGAAATAGGTATGTCCGCCATCCTGATAAGCTGTTCCCTCCCAAGGTTCTGTAAAGTCATAGGCATTCATTTCTTGAGGGGCGCCCAAAATGACTGCACCGGCACCCAGATGCAGATTAACATTGCTCTTAAGATGAATACTTCCGCTCAGATAGGTGCCGGCTGGAAGATAGACAGTTCCTCCGCCTGCCTGTGCACAGGCCTCGATAGCCTTGTCGATGGCCGGACTGTCGAGGGCCTTGCCATCTCCCGCAGCACCGAAATCGCATACATTCCATGCGGCCTTCCCCTTCTGGATCGGGATTTCAGACATTCGCGAATCAGCACGGGCAGTTCCGGCAGAATCTGTATTGGCCGATACGGATGATGCAAAAATACCTGCGGCAACCGTCCATGCGAGCATTTGGAATAACCTGTTCACAATCGCACTCCTTTCGTTAAATCGTTTCCATTTCATTTTTTCATTTTCTCCAATTGCGGCCGTTCTACTATTTCTGTTGCCCAGAGGAAGCCGGCCACTGCTTCTTTGGCATTGACCATTTTTTTGTAATTAATATACTTATCGTAACTGGCCTGCACTCCTAAACCATCGCAGGCACTGTATATATCCACAAGTCCTTTAGCATTGATTCGTGCATTTTCTACAATGCCGTGATAGCCCTTCCTAACAACCGGTTCAAATTCGTTTTTGTCAATCAATCCCAGTTCAATGCCTCTTTGGAGTGCATAGGTAAACATCGCACTGCCGGAATTATCCGTCCAATTGTCAGGCCGATCGCCTTTGTCCACCACTTGGAACCATCGACCTGTCGGAACATCCTGCGTGCGTTTCAGACCAACAGCCAGCCGGCGGAAGATTGCTTCTATCTCCGGCCGCTGGGGATGATCTTTGGGCATATCAGCCAGTGTTTCGACGACAATCAAAGCATACCAGCCCAATCCCTCACTCCAAACCTCCGGCGAAAGGCCTGTATTGGGATCAGCCCAGCGGCAGACCCTGTCACCGTGACCGGGTTCATAAATACCATGCAGGTAAAGCCCTGTATCATCACGCTGGGCACGTTTGGCATACACAGTAATCTGCCTAGCCGCTTCGTCCCAGCAATAACGGCTGTCGCCGACAGATTTTCCATAACGTGTTAAAAACATTTGGCCCATAAAAATGCCGTCAATCCACATCTGGCCGTGCATTCCCCGGGCATGCCAGAAACCGCCATCGCTGTTGCGGGGATAATCATCCAGAGCCCGGCGAATCGTGTCTGCTGCTTTTTTGTATCGTTCATCCCGGGTATATTCATAGAGCATCACCAGTGTGTTGCCCGTCATCATATTATCAAGATTGGTAAAAGATATTTTCTGGAGATTGCCTTTGCTGTTGAGAACACTGCGGAAAGCGCCGTTCTCGTCCACAAATAGGTCGATATAGCGCTGGATGTAATCGAAGTAGCGGCGTTCGCCTGTGTCGCGATACAGGCGCTCAAATCCGCACAGCATATAACCGTTCACATAGGTCCATGCATTAAAATAGGCCTTCGAGTAATCCGGCCAGCGTGCCATCACGGTTTCGGCCGCCGCGATCGACCAGAAAGCCGGCGCCTGCCCCGGTATGTAATCTAAATGCGCATCCGGCACCGCTGTTGCGGCCGCATCTTCAAGGGCAGAAGCCGCATACAGAAAAGCGGATGCAATAAAAAATATAATACCTGCACTATAGTTGGCTCTATATCGTAGCTGATACATCCTGTTCATCGCTATTCTCCTGTATCTGCCGGTTTAATTGAATTCCGCATTCCAGCGGACTTGCCGACTTTCTTTTGTCTCAATCAACAAACGGATAAAAGGCCCATTCTGGCTGATTATTCTTATAGCAGTTCCGGCCTGCCGATCTGGTTCTGACACACTGACAGATTTGAGTTGCCAGATACTATTTCCTTTCATTGCTGCAATGCGCAGCTCGTAGGAATCATTGGCGACGACCTCGCTGACACCCGTCAGCGTTTTGAGTGATTCGTCCCATTTTTCTTCTTTGACATCCACTATTCCCTGTGTAATATGGCGGGAGGTGCTCAGCAGCATCGGATTCGAACTTACCGGGCGAACAGACAAGATGCTGCAGCCTGCCTGCGGCAAAGAGACCTTGACAGAGCCGCTGAATGGTTCAAGGAATGTATTGGCCCAGTAATCGAAGCCGATATACTGCTTTTCTCCATCCAGCCCGATTTTACGAAGCGGATAGTGAATCTCTGCAGTATTTTTATCGTCCCAATTATACAATGCAATAACATCGCGACGGACCCCGGAACGTTCATCACTCAGCAGCCAAATGCGAGGGATCTCCTGCTCAAAAATATCCGCCGGCCGGGGTGTGAGATTGTGTGCAGGCATGGTACGCTTAAGGATATCCAATCGTTCCGGGGGGAGTTTGGTATAATCCGTACTGCTGGCGTTTAATTGCCCCGAAATAGTAACCCAGGAACATAAGGTTATAGCCTGCTGAAGAGGAACATCGTCCTGCACATAAATCGGGTCAGGATCATTATACCAAACCCGTCTGTGCAGGAAATAGACTTTGCTGCCGTATCGGGGACCGCGAAGCATCGCTTCCCATGTACGCTTGTTGTCAGGGCCGATGCGCATTGCATCGACCAGCCCCATTGCAGGAGCAAAGGAACGCATATTCTGGGGAATGCAGCAGCCAAGGAAAAAAATGTCCCTGCCGGCCGCCTTGCGGACAATCTGTAAACCTGTGCGATAAGACTGGATATGAGTCATCGACGGGTCGTAGAGAACAGATTCACCGAGCTGGTCATCAGCATATTTATCATTGATATACATCAGACGGGCAGCTGTTCCAGTATATAATCCATCCATTTTGAAATACTGATAACCCCACTCATGAGCAATCCGATGAACAATGTCATAAACATACTGCTGTGTTTTAGGATTGGTTAGATCAAAACAGGTGCCGCCCCATTTGGTATCAAACGGTTTGCCGTCTTTCTTAGCAAACAGATATTGTTTGTCTGCAAAATAAGGATCATCAAAAGTCCCCGCAAAAGGCATAAACCAGATGCCGGGTGTCAATCCGAGTTTTTTAATATTATCCGCTGCGGTCTTCATGCCCGATTTATAAGGCCCGTTGGGCTGGACTTGGGTAAAGTTTTTTCGGGGACCATTTGTGGACTTGCCATCCTGCCATTTGTCATCAATCTGAACAACCGAGAAACCAAAGGGGGCCAGATGTTCTTTAGCAAAGGCAGCATTCTGAATAAGATCCTTTTCATTCGATGCTCCCGCATGATACCATGTGCAATATACTGTCGGCTGCGGGGGCAAAACGATAGCATACTTCTGAGCCACCGCCTCTGCATAGGCTTCGAGGCCCAAGCGTACATCATCAAACCAGCCAACCAGCAAGGTTTCAAGAGTTTCGCTTTGGCCGGTCTGCAGCTGCAGGCGCCCATAGTCAATCCGCGGCTCAAGAATTACTGATGTACCCTGAATATCCGAAAACAAGACGCCGCTGCCGCGCTCGTTAGTCAGCCACGCAGCAACGACACCCTTTCGGGTATCGGGATCAACAATGGATAAAAATGCGTAGCTTCCACTGTTGGATTTCTTGTCCACCGCGGTAAGTCCGGCTGTGCCGTGTGCCTTTAGCTGACGGGGGGATTTTTGCAGATCAAGTTTGAGCACGCAAGGTGCATAATATGGAATTGTTTTAATTGCAGCTGACGCATTATGGATTGTGCTCTGCATAAACACAAACGGAAGCCTATCATAAAGAGCCAGCCTCTGACGATCGCCGGAGACGGTCACAATCTCTATAGCCTGCCCTTTGCCGAATCCCGTGTCGTTCAGATCAATTCTGTGTGCAGTGGCTAATGCTTCTTTAAATTGGATAGACGAAATATATGTTTTCTGAGCATCTTTGGAATAGACAGCTGCATTTTTGGTCTGATTGTCAAAGACAACAGCTGTATGCATATTTTCAATCTGCAGTTTTGCCGTTTCAGGAACAGCCAGTACAAAGCATGCACTGCTAAATACTGCTGTCAATACAAATAGTAAAACACATTTCTTTAACATCCTGATACAACTCCTTTCAAAAGAAAACGATTTTATTGCACTTCTTCAAGGTTCGAGTTCACTGTCAGCATCTGGCCGCTCTGGGTATGATACGCCGCGCTTTTACTCCGGTATCGAAGATGAAGCGGATTGCCGAGCAGGGATTTAATCCGGGCCGATGTAAGGCATCCATCCGTCCAATCCATTTCTATTTCGAAACCCCCGCGAGCCCGTAATCCGCGAACAGACCCGCTGGATAATGCCGATGGCAGAGCCGGAAGAAGCACAACCTGCCCCGCATGACTCTGAAGAAGCATTTCTGCTATCCCCGCCGTGCCGCCAAAGTTGCCGTCAATCTGAAAAGGAGGATGTGTATCAAACAAGTTCGTCAGTGTTGACTTGGTGATCTGTTCACAGAGCATTTTGAAGGCGTGATCGCCGTCTTCCAGCCGTGCCCAGAAATTAATTTTCCATGCCTTGCTCCAGCCGGTGCCGCCATCGCCCCGCAATTGCAGTGTTTTGCGTGCCGCATTGGCCAGTTCGGGTGTCTTCAGCGGGGTAATTTGAGTGCCGGGATGGAGACCAAAAAGATGGGAAATATGACGATGCGCAGGCTCAGGTTCGGCAAATTCCTCCTGCCACTCGAGCAGCTGTCCTTGAGAACCAATCTGATAAGGCCGCAGTTTTGGCAATTTGTTCTGAAGAAGCGATCGGAATTCTGCATCCACTTGAAGACGCCGGGAGGCCTCAATAGTATTGGCAAACAGCTCCCGGATAATAGCCATATCCATTGCCGTTCCCCTACAAACGCCGGCTCGCTGTTGTTTGCCTGCGGCATCTGTATAGAAGAAGTCATTTTCAGGAGAAGTAGAAACCGGTGTTATAAGAAACCCCTGTGAGTCTTCAACCATCCAATCGAGATAAAATTCACAGGCCCCCTTCATAAGAGGATATGCCCTGCTGCGGAGATAATCTTCATCTCCAGTAAACAAATAATGGTCATAAAGGGGCAGACAAAGCCAGCCCGAACTCATTGGCCAAAATGAGGTTCGGGTCACATTATCAACCGGCTGTGCATCCCGCCATATGGAGGTGTTGTGGTGAGAGACCCAGCCGTCAGCATGATACACTTCGCTGGCGACTTTACGGCCGTCGACTGCTAATTCCTGAATCATCTGAGCCAGCGGCTCAAAACATTCAGACAAATTGCAGATGTCCACCGGCCAGTAATTCATTTCAGTATTAATATTCAAGGTATAGGCACTGGCCCACGGCGGAACAATATGGGGATTCCATATGCCCTGCAGGTTAAGGGGCTGAGTGCCGGGTCGTGAACCGGAAATCATAAGATAACGCCCAAATTGAAAATACAAGGTTATCAGCATCGGGTCCCGGACTTGACCAAATTGAGCGATCCGCTGATCCGTCGGCATCTCGGCATACTCATTCCAGCCGCCCAAATCAAGCCAGACACGATCGAACAACGCCTTGTAATCCGCTGTATGGCGTCCAAGCAAATCCTTATAACTGTATTGCCCTGCCGCTCTAAGAAAACCTTTTGATTTTGCAGCTGCATCCAGACCCTGGCGAACAGGATTTTTATCAAAGCCGTTAAAACTGGAGGCTGCATTGAAGAGAATGACGGCTTCATCTGCACCATTTACAGTAAGACGATCGGCAGCAGCCTTCGTTTGTCCCCCGCGTAATGACACTGAAACAGCAGCATGGAAAAACATTCCTTCACCGCCTATAGCGTCCCCATAAAAGATGGTTTTTTCCGGATCTCTGCGCCGGCCGTTTTCGTCCCAGATTTGAGGATATTTCCACGTTTCGTTCCGGTCTTCAACCCATTTGAGTGTACGCCGAAGCACCAAGCCGGGAACTTGTCCCGTCATTTCCAGATGTCTTGCATCATCTGCCCTGACTGCTGCAGTCGGATGCGGCGAATCCATCCGTATGGAGAAATTCAAAGAAGAAGGTTTGTCTGCGGTCAGACGAATAACAATGACATTATCCGGATAACTTGCAAATATGTCCCGCTGATACAGGATATTATCGGCCGTGTAGGAAATCCGGCATAACGCCGACGAAATATCCAGCTGGCGCCTATAATTTGAAACCTGTTCACTATGCTCAAAATCAATATATAAGTCCCCCAGCGGCTGATAACAGGCCTGACCTGCGCCGAGCCAGTTTTTTGTGATAAAATCATCTGCTTCCGCAAAACGGCGGGCATTCAGCATTTCAACAACCTTCGGCAGACTTTCATAAATGTTCAATTTAACATCTCGATAACCCGGATACCCGGAATACAATGTATCTTCATTAAGCTGCAGGTGCTCCTTCTTTGAACCGCCAAATACCATTGCTCCCAGCCGGCCATTGCCTATGGGCAAGGCCTCTTCCCATTTCTGTGCAGGTTTTGAGTACCACATTTTCAGCGGAGGATTTTTAATTGGAATCAGGTCCATCCGGCGAAGACGGGTTAATTCGCCTTGGCCGACATCAAGCGGCCGAATAGAAATAGCATGTTCGCCCGCCGCCAGCGTTATGCGTCCCGCCGTTGTAACGGCACTGTCTTTGCTTACAGGTTCCGAAAAGATCTGGTTATCCACTTTTAATTCATAGCGTCCCTGGCCAGCAGTATTTTCGACGCTAATCAATTGCAGTTCGAAAACTGTTTCTTGTATCAGACGTGCTTTCCAGCTGATAACAGCCCGCGGATCATTCCACTCTTGGGTACAGTCCCGATTTGTTTTGCCGTCCATAAAGCGGACGCGGTCGTGCAAATCGCTGTCAAAGACATGAAGACGATTTGGAACACGGGAATCCAGAAGACGGGAAGCGGCCCCATCAGGAGTGCCTTCAAAAACAACTTCAACAACACTATCGACTTTATCCGGCGGCGCAGGGGGCAGAGAAATCTGAATATCAAAGGGATTAAGACGTTCAAAAGAAAGAGTCTTTTTTTCACTTCTATCGAGAAGGTTAACAGAACGCACCCTATTTTTTAGTCCGCCCAGCAGCAGAATCTGGTCCTCAGGCCAATCAAATATATGAAGATAAAGGGTATTGCCCTTTCGGGTCACCGCTCCCCAATTCTGCAAAGGAATGGGGGAACGATCTGTTTCAATCACAGTATGCCTATAATATTTCATCCACTCAGCGATGCCGTTGAGAATCTCAATATCTTCGGAAGCAAATTTGCCGCTGCCCATAGGGCCTATATTCATCATCAGGTTTCCGCCCCGGCAAACAGCTTTGGCAAGAAGCTGAATAAAATGTGCTGCCGGCTTGTGGCTTTTATCATGCTTACTGTACCCATAAGATTCATTCGTCGTGGGAATACCCTCCCAGTCGGACTCTCGAACGGGTACAAATTCGGCGGGTCTGTCTGCCGTGGATCGGTAGTCGCCGTAATTGCCGCCTTCGCCGCCTACACGGCTGTTGACGATAACGTCGTTACTTTCCTGCCGTACGGCTTTGAGAATCCGGAGAAGCTCAGAACCCGGCAGCTTGCTGGATGTATCGAACCAGATAATCGAGGGATGATAATTGTTAATCAATTCTCGGATTTGGGGAATTGATTTTTCATCAACATATTTGCGGATACGTTCGACCATTTCTGGATGCTGGTCATACCAGCGCACACCGCCCCACAAACCAAGGTCGCCGCCGGGATTTTGATATTCCCAGTCATTGCCGGGAGCATTGGGGTGCTCCCAGTCAAAGGCATGGGAGTAATACACACCGAATTGGATACCTTGTTTGCGGCATTCGTCCCGCAGACGCGCAAGAATATCCTTGCCGTAAGGCGTTGCATCCACGATATCAAAATCAGACACCGCCGAATCGTACATTGCAAAGCCGTCGTGGTGCTTGGCAGTAATAACAATATACCCCATGCCGGCGGCTTTAGCCAGCGCCACCCATTCGGCTGGATCATAGTCTACCGGATTGAATTTGCGGGCGACCTGTTCCAGATATTCCTGACGGGGAATCTTGCATTTTCGCATCAGGTGTTCGGCATAGCCGCTGACTTTTTGACCTTTCCACTCCCCGCCAGGTCCAGAATACACCCCCCAATGAATAAACATCCCAAAACGTGCTTTTCTCCACCAAGTAAGCCGCTGGTCACGATTTTGCATTGACTGCCGCCACCAAGCCAAATCCGGCTGCTTTTGCCGTTCGGTCAGTTCAATTCCCGGTATTGAAAGAATATCGGCATCTGTTTGCGATATTGCCGGGACGGCCCACAATAATACAGCGTAAAAAACAGTCGTCACAAAAACCATCGAAATTCCTTTTCCCATCGTGTATCCTTTCATGTTTTAATCAAGCCAGTTGGCAGCTATTTCAAACATGGTTTCAATCTCATACAACGTCTGCCAGCCGGCAGATAACGCAGCCATATCGTCCATATTTACGGCATTGTCAAGTGTCAGATCACCCGGACGGTGCGGCACAGCCGACATTTCTGCACTGTTGGTGCTTTCATTGCCGGCACTGTTGGAAGCAGAAATGACATAATAATATCTCGTGCCGTTTACAACAGTGCTGTCACTGTAATGGAGTGTCATTATCCCTTCAATAATTGTTGTATAAGGCCCGCCGGGAACAGTCGAGCGTTTGACCGCATAGCTGACTGCACCCGGGGACGCATTCCACGCCAGATCGACCTGACTGTTGCCGCCGGTCACCGCAAGGCCCGTTGGGGCGGCGGGTGCTGTTGTCAGTTCAGCAATTTCACCCGGGGTTAAAGCCCGATTATAGATGCAGACATCATCCATGCAGCCCAGATAGGCCCAGCGGGAGGTATTGTTGTAAAAATCGGTACCGATGAACAGATCGTAGCTGTTGGGAGCCGCTGCCCCTGTCCAGTGGGCCTGCGTATCCGGAAGTCCATTAATATAAAACTTGGTGTTGTTTGTTCCCAGCGTCGAATCGTAAGTCATCGCCACATGCGTCCACGTATTGGACGGAATAGCGGTCGATTTCAGAAAATCTGCATTGCCCCACTTCAACAAAAGCTGGCGGTTGGTTTCCAGTCGGATCCCCCACGGCGCAGTATACCATGCCGCACCGCTGGTTCCGCCCTTTTCAATCAGTTGGCGGACAGCCGTTGTGTTGGTATAAAGCCACATAGCAATTGTGATTTGTTTGGCCACCGCATTGAGCGAGGGGCTGCTGGGGACCCGTATGTAGCTGCCGTTAACACCGTCAAAGCTGAGGACATTACCTCGCTGGGCATCGTGTATCGATGTCAAGCCGCCATAAAGGATGCCGTGATTTCCATAACCGGAGGAATCGGCAGCCGTACCGTTATCGAACGCAAATCGCGCCACCAGTCCCGTTGGCGCCGAGGCACTCGGCGTTGCGCTGACCTGCAGAGAATCGGAACTTTGTCCCGCCTCATTGACCGCTGCAACCACATAATAGTACGTCGTGCCGTTAACAACATCTGTGTCCGTATAATAGGCCGTCATCGGGCTTGCGACGATAACGTAAGGCCCCCCGCTAATCTCTGACCGTCTAACGATATAACTCGCTGCAGCCGCTGTCCAGCTCAGCGTTACCTGCCCATTGCCGGCAATGGCGCGCAGGTCTGTTGGGGTATCGGGGGGTGCAGCCGCCCGCGAAGCACTTAGCGCAATCTCAAATGTACTGACCCCGTTAAACGTCCGCAGCGGGGCAACTTGCTCAATCGTAATGTCGCTGTATGCCGTACTTCCAGCCAGGCCAACCGCACCAATATCTGCACTGGTCAAGGGCAGCTCTGCACTGATATTATCGAAAGTAGTCGTGTTCAGAACGCTGTTATTATGCGAACAAACGACCAGACCCGTCAGGACGGCAGCCGGCATAGATATGCTGACACCGGAAGATCCAACCTGTATCCAGTTTATCCCGTCGACGGACTGATAACCGATGAAAGTATTGCCCGACCGTACCAAGCGCAGCCAGCGCGGGGCAGTCAGGCCGGCAGTACGGGCAAAGTCAATGGCATTTGCGCCGGCGGCGTCGCGGTACTGCATACTCACGCCATTACTCGGCGTTATATACAGGCCGACATAGCGCGAGTTGGCGGCGCTGCTTTCACGAATCATAACGCCGGATTTAGCCCAAGCGTTGGTATTTGTCTGGCTCAATACCCGTGCGGTAAGTGTCAGATCGCCAGTTTGTGATTGCCACGCGTAATGAAATTGGTCTGCCGCTGCCCAGATATCAGCACCGCTGCCGCTGATGGAAACGGCATCCGTAATATCCAGATAATGGTCGCTGGGAAGCTGGATATGATATTGGCCGTCAGATTGCATAACCTGATCAATCTCAAACATCTGGCTGATGCCTGTTGTGCCGCTTCCGGAGAGGGTCCCAAACGTCATCGAGAGGTATTTGCCGCGCAGAACCGTACCCAGCGGCAGCGATGTATCGGTAATCAGCGCATCATAACTGTCACCTTTCAGGATGCGGGTTTGGCCTGTAATCTGGCCGGAATAATATAGGTTCGACGGCATAAACGAACCGCCGGGGTACTGGAAACTGCTTGCGTTCATCACCCATACCCGCGCATTGCCGCTGCCTGTTGTATGCATTCCGATGCGCCCCGTCAGCGAATAGCTTCCATCGGCGGTTGTCACCGTAGCGGAGCCGGTATTGGCGCCGGCCACCTGCGGATTGTGCAGGTTCACAATATAGGTATCCGCCCGCCCATCGGTAAACATAACACGCAAGCCCGCTGATTCCAGTTGCGAACCAGCCATCGGAATGCGTTCGACGGATGCAATTCGACTAACACCGTTGTTGAGCGGTTCAATAACGCTGACGAATAAGTCATGCAGCGGACCGGAGGCAGTCCGCCTGCGGATAATTGTCGACGGCCGCCACAGACCATTGACCCACCAGTTGATAGGTTCGCTGTCCACACGCGCCGGGACAGGCGTGCGGCCGCCCATATAGACGGTATATTGTTCCGGCTCAGAGGTCATCCACAGTTTGGTGTCACGCGGCGAGGAGCGGTTGGTATCCAGATAGCTGATCTGAAAATTGCCCGGCGCTGGATTGCTGCTCATGTCACGGAAAAAACCGTAATAGGGAAATGAAGAACCCGAACTGGTCGGTTCATACCATGTTTCAGATCCTTCCAGCATGGGTGTCTCGCCGGGCATCGGCGTCAAAGCAAAACTGCATTGGGCAGTTTGGTCATATCGAATTGAACCGTGCCAGACATAATCGTGTGTTGTGCCCCCCGTCACCCTGAATATATCTACCGCATAGGGACGTGTCAAATCCATCGTATTGAGCAGCATGATGCGCTGGTAGCGCGAGGCCTTGTTATGGTAGGCCCTCTGGCCGTCAATTTCCGTCACAGCCAGACCGTCCTGCCCCGGCTCGTACAATGTCAAATCGCCGTTGCCATAGGTGCTGGCTGAGGGACTGGCCATATCGCTGCGGTCGATAGTAACAGCATTATAGGCCAAGATTTGTTCAGTAAACTGTCGGCCCGGTGTGCCGTTGTGGTAGCGCACATTGCCCAAAACTTCATTACCAAAAGCCCACAATACATACGCACAGGTATCGGAACGCATGTGGTTGTTATCGCCGGCGAAACACTGATTGAGCTGTACAGCTGTACCGCTGCTGCTGCCGGCACCCATTGAAACCGAACCGTAGGCAGGCAGCAGGACGGAGGTGCCGCTGTTGCGGGCAGCAAAGTATGTCTTAAACGGCGTATCGCCGAATGAGGGAAGCTGACCGTTGGGCAAGCTGGCAGCCTGCCACTGCGCCCGGCCGTATTCGAGAATATTGACATAAGTATTAGTACGGACACTGATGGCCTGCAATTCGGGGGTGTCGGCAGGCCGAGTCAAAAAATAATTCCGTGTGTTTCGCGCGGCGTCGAGATTCTCGTTGATGTAGCCGATGGAATAACCCATCCCTTCACTCAGCGTCCCGTCCCGCTGGATTTTTCGGGTCACAGTTGCATCCAAATACCGGTCCATATAGTCGATGTAATCCGGCCGGTTCAGGACTCGCGCCACAAGTGCCAGCACAGTATAGGGCCCCGACAGATTGCTTGAAATCGCCACATTGATCGGCACACGGTAAACGATGAAATCGCCTTCGTTGCAATACAAATTATCTGTAATATACTGCCGGACATCAAAGCCCTTTTCTATGCTCAATTGCGCCAGCGCCGGACTGTCGTATATTGCATCAAAGGCAAACAATTCATCATCCGCCCATTCGTGGGCCAGCCCGTTATGGTCACTGGCCCGCTGTAAATCGCTGGACAGGATATAGTCCGGCCCGGCGTTAATATAAGTTGCGCTGTTCTTGGCTGTCATAACATAATCCGGCATATATGCAGCCCAATCCAGCAGTGCAACAGCGATGCGGCGGGCGTAGGCTTGGTTGCGCGTCGCATGGGTGCTGCCGCTGGCCATGTACGTGGGGGCTAAAACATTCAGGTCGCTCCGCAGTTTGTTGCGTTTATTGTGATTGATCAGTTCAAACACCATCGACTTGGCCGTCGAACTGCCGGCTCGAAGATAATACGGCATCGCCAGCGTCTTGCCGCTGGTTACCAGCACATTTTCGTAATAAATTGGATACGCAGGTGTGGTCGGAAAGACCGTCCCGCTGGGCGTACTGGTAATCAGGTTGGGTGTCGATGAACTCCATGACCAGCCCGTATCCCCCGGAACTACTGCCGGCACAAAGCCGTAACTATTATTCCGAGGCGATTGGCGGGGGACGAAGTTGTTGACATACTCCGTTTCGGTGTAATTATTAATAATGGCGTTGGCCAAAGTCGGATTGGAACTGCCGGGGATACTCAAAATCGGATGCGGCGGTTCAACGGCTAAAGCCGTTACAACTCCGCTGTACAGCAGTGCCGCAACCGTTAGCCAACTAAATAGGTTCTGAATCGTGAGCATTTTTTTACTCTCGTGTATATTTCAAAATACCCTTATCCCATCGTGAGCGGCTCAATAACATTCTCCTCCAGCGCTTGGCTGGTGTCATATTCAATTACAACAACACCCGCATAAGGACTGGGCGACTGGGCAGGAACATCAATAAACAAAGATCGCTCGTACGGTTCATAGCTAAGCGGGGTCTGATTTTTATCCGCCAGCAGATAAATTCGCTTGACAATGCCGCCTTTCATGCCCTCCATAAATATTTTGCGGTTTTGCGGCCAGTCGAACACATGCAAAAACAGCTTGCCGGGCTTTTGTGTCATACAGCCGGCTGGTCTCATGCGGATATTGGCGCTGCTGGGGCCGGCCGTTGTGCCGTAAACTGCTTGGCCGTTAACTTCCAGCCACTGCCCTGCTTCTTTCAGAATCTTGACGGATTCTTCAGGAATAACACCTTCGGCGGTCGGGCCGACATTGAGCAGATAATTGCCTCCCTTGCTGGCTACATCGATCAGATTTCGAATTACAGTCTGGGCATCCTTCCAGTCATGGTCATTTTTGTTGTATCCCCAGTGTCTGTTCAGGGTCATGCAAACCTCAAACGCTGTGCCCAGTGTGCTTTCGGGGATGCTTTGTTCCGGCGTGCCGTAGTCAGAACCAAAGCCCAGCCGGTTATTAATCAGACAGGCGGGTTGCAGGGCATGAATCATCTTCACCAATTCCTCGCCGTCAAGCAGGGTTTTGCGGTCGTAATTCCTGAATGAACCACCTCCGTCGAACCACATAATGCCGTTTTCTCCATACTTGGTCAGCAATTCCTGAACCTGTCCTTTCATATAAGCGGCATACTTTTTAATGTCGGCGTTGTCCTGCGGATCACCGTGAAAGCCGGCGGGAAACTCCGGGCGAATCTGAGAATATTTCTGCGGAAAGTCGGGATGGTGCCAGTCCACAATTGAATAATAGGTACAAAACATGATTCCCGCCTTTCTGCATTCGTCCGCCAATTCTTTAAGCGGATCGCGCTTGAACGGCGTAGCATCCACTATATCGTACTCGGTCAGGGCTGAATCGTACATGCAGAATCCGTCATGATGTTTGGCGGTAATCACTAAATAATTCATTCCCGCGGCCTTGGCCAGCGCCACCCATTCTTGGGCATTGAATTTGACGGGATTAAATTGCGGCGCAAATTTTTCATACTCCGACGAGGGGATATTGCCCTGCAGCATAATCCATTCGCCATAATTAGTCTTGCCTTTCCATTCGCCCGCCGGCAGTGCATACAGCCCCCAGTGGATAAACATCCCGAATTTCTGCTGGTTAAACTGCTCCATTCGGATCTTCTTTATCTGCTCGCGTGTCTGCAGCTTCTGGCTGCTGTGAGCACAACCGACCGTCCCAAGAACCAACGTAAATGCGAAAATCCCCATCATTGCCTTTGTCTGCATTGTTTTAAAACCTTTCTTTATTCATCATTACAGAATCCATTCAGGACGCCTTGCTTTTATTTTGACTCCATATAATGGCTGGCCATCAGCATTAGGTCCCCTATATTCACCCGGCCGTCGCCGCAGCCCGGCCAGATATCCGCTGACAGAACAACTGCCCCGTCCAGCAGCCACTGGGCACTGACATAGGCGAAATCAGCCAGCGTCACCCGGCCGTCACCATCAATATCCCCATGCGGACCGCCGGTCATAATACGCCGGATCTGCCCGGCGCAAAGGGCAGTATTATAAATGCGAATATCATCTAACCGCCCGAGGTATGCCCAGCGGGAGGTATTGTTGTAGAAATCCGTCCCGATAAACAAGTCATTGGTATTAGCCGCAGCCCCGCCTGTCCAGTCGCTGGCGGCATCCAGTACGCCGTTGATATAAAACTTGCGGTGATTGAACGGGAGTGTCGAATCGTATGTCATCGCCACATGAGTCCATCGGTTGGCTTCAATCGCTGATGAATACAGCGGTCCTGGGGGGTTGGGAAGACCATTACCCCAGTTCAGACGCAGGGTGCGGTCGCTTTCCATGCGGATACCCCAAGGCGGTATGTACCAGGCCGAACCGCCGGTTCCGCCTTTTTCAGTTAACTGACGCACCGTAGTTGTGTCCGTATAAAGCCACATTGCAATCGTGATTTGTTCGGCCGCTGCATTGAGGGAAGGGCTGTTGGGAATACGGATGTAGCTGCCGTTTACGCCATCAAAATTGATGACCCTGCCGCGCTGAGGGTCTTGTACAAACGTCAGATCCCCGTTGAGTATGCCGTGGTTGCCGCTGCCGGAGGAATCATTGGCCGTACCGTCATCAAAGGCAAGATGCAGTATCAGGGCTGTCTCCAGTGAGCGTATCTGTGCCGTGCGGGAGAAGAAGGTTCCCTTGTCCGCAGTAATCCGGCAGTAAAACTTCCGGCCGGTGTCGGAATAGCCGGCGGCCGGAATGATCAGCATCGGTGAATTCGTACCAACAGGCACATCCTCCGAACCGGCAACTTCAAACCACTGATAATTCAGAATGGTTACCCCGCCAACCGGAATGACCTCAAAGAAAATGTCACCCCCGCTGGCCGGCTCCTGATCAAATGGCGTTTCCGGATCGATAGGAAAGAATCTCTCGTCGCAGGGACATGTATCGCTGCCCTTGGCGATGCAAAAGTCGGCAAAACGCACCTCTTCATCGCGGAGGTATTGCGAACTGTTCAAACTGCGGTAGATGCCCCACTTGGGGCGATTAAAAGTCGCATCGCCCCGCCACATGTCAAGGTTGTTGTTCGTGTAAGACATCAGTATGGCGCCATCGCGGATCCGCGTGAGCACAACCTCGATCGTGCCGTTTTCCGCATACAGCGTCCGGACATACGCCTCGACCCATTCACCCTTAAACGGCTCAAGCGGCGGATTGGCCTTGGTGCCCCCGCCGCTGCTGCCGGAAGAGGGGGTAAAGATAAGCTGCATCGTTTGAGGCGTTCCATACCGGGGGGTCAGGGTGATAATCGGCGCATCGCTGTCGGAACCGTCGCCGGCTTTGATCTGGAAAATATGCGTAAAATTGGGCGAGGGCTGAAATCCTGCATCGAGTTTGAATTTCCAGCGGTAGGTGTGAATGTCATTGTAGTAGCCCTTGAGGTAGGCAGGCGAAGGTCCGTATGTCTTAATCTCGTTGCGCTGCCGGTCAAAGTTGACGCAGCGGTCATTGTCGGGCGTCACATGGATATGAAAAACAAAAACATACTTGCCCAGAATATCGTCCCATGCTTCCGTAATATGCCGTCCGAATTCCGGGTGGCTGCAGTCCGGAACTTCTATCGGATAGCCGCCCAGTACACTGGAAATCAGCTCGTAAGTACTGCCGGGGCCGTCCGCTGCAAGCGTAACCTGTGTGTAGGCCGACACCGAAGACAAAACTGCAGCTGCGCCCAAAAACAGCTGGCGAATTCGTAATCTACACTTTGTGCCCATAATATTATCTGTGTTATCCATCGGCTTTTTCTTGTGCCGTTTTGCCGTCATTGCGATTCGAGAAAATGTGAAACAATTAAGAGCAGATCATACAAATCTACGCCTCTGTCGCCCCACATCGGCCAGATATCCGCAGAAGGGTTAAATGCCCCATCGGTCAGCCACTGGGCACTAAGAAACGCAAAATCCGCCATATCGACTCTCCCATCACCGTCAATGTCGCCGGGCAGAGGCGGCGTCATCATCTGCTGAATCTGGTCTTCTGTCAGCGACTTGTTATAAATCCGAACATCGTCAATAAGCCCTTTGAAAAACCACCGCCCCGCCGGTAACGATCCGCTGTACTGTTCCCGCCCAATGGATACGCCGGCACTGGTATTGTCGATAGGTCCGCCGCGATTCTGGTTGGCCGGACCGTTGCGCTGCCCGTTGATATAAAATGTCGCCAGATTACCGTCGATGACCACAGCGGCATGCGTCCAAACATTCAGGGGAATTGCATCATCTGAAAAAACCGACGTATCATTGCCTGTCCATAGCCGATTGGGCGGATTGGTATCACCCTTAACGGTCAGCGAATACGCATCCTTCCACTCGCCCTTGCTGAGAATGGCATTGTGATTTTTCGTAACAGCAACCTTGATCCAAGCGGCTAAAGTCGCCTGGTTGGTGCTGCTGAGATTCAGGGAAGCATCGTTTCCCAAATGAACGTAATCGTCAACGCCGTCAAGGCTGAGCACGTGTCCGCGTTCGGGATCAGTTACAATCGCTGCCCCATTCATCAGCAGGCCGTGATTGCCTCTGCCGGATAAATCGTTAGCCGTGCCGTCATCAAAATTCAAATAAGCAACCAGATTCGTCCAAATTGAACAAATCTGTGCGGTGCGTGATGTAAATACGCCTTTGTCCGTCGTGATTCTACAATAAAATTGCCTGCCGGTGTCGGCTTTGGAGGCATTTGAAATAATCAGAACCGGCGAATTTGTCCCGATGGCTGTATCCCCTGATACAGTCAATTCAAACCACTGATAATTCAGGATAACCGCACCCGGCAGAGGGACAACTTCAAAAACAATATGTTCCCCAATAATCAATTGCTGGTCTGCAGGTGTAGCAGGATCTATTGGAAAAAGAGCAGAAAATGGTCCCACTTCATTAACCGTCAGCAGTTTCGCTGCAATGGGAGCAATGGAAAACTCATCCGCACCTTTATCCGGTGCAGAATCCCGCGGCTGGCCGTCCATATCAACAGTTACATACGGAAAAGATCCGATACCTGTTCCAATCACAGGGCTGTCAGACTGAAGATGATAAACACCGTCAGTGTCTGCAGCGAGAAGCGGATTTACAGTCGTGTAACCGCTGGAAGGCATGCTCCCTGCACTGCTCGTATTCCAGCGAACATTGCCGATCCATACTCCCGTGTAAGGAGCTGTGCTGCTGATGCTGGCCATACTGCCGCCGCCTTGAAAGATATTGTTGGCTACCGTAATATTCAATGCGCCCAGACCATCGGTACGCGCAGCCATCTGATAATGTACGTTGTTATTGATAAATGTATTGTACGATACCACGCAGTCGTCCGGCCGGTCATGGCAGGTCAAATCTGACCCTTCGGCTACTTCGCCGTCGCCGTTTCCCATATCAACGCCTTTGGTGTTACCCTCAAAGTAATTGGAAAATATCTGGTGGCGGTCGCCAAATATGCGAAGACCGTCGGTTCCGCGGAAATAATTGCCGTACACCAGACAGTCATTGCCGTGACGCAGCGTCAATTGCGCCCCTGCTGAATCCAGAAAGGTGTTATAACGGTATGTATTGCCGCTGGACTTATTGGATATCAGTTCGTTCTCACCGCGGCAGCGAACAAACAGATTGTATTCAATCAATCCTTCGCCGGTGGACATGCTCAGACCGCTCAGGCCGAAGCGAATGGTTTCGGCTCCATTTTCACCGGCATTAGAGAAATCATGGAAATAGTTATGATGTATCCAAACCCGCCGTGCAATTTGGGTACCTGTGCCGCGTACGTCTATCATATTGCCGACGGTACTTTTATTTCGGAATTCGTTGCGGTCAATTTGAGCATCATCGCCGGCTACAAGGAGATAGTTGCCGTCGCCTGAACATTCAAAAATATTGCGGGTAAAACGGCAAAAGACCGCTCCGCTGTTAATGGAGTTTCGCCCGCTGATATGGGTAAACTTAAATCCCTGAATGTGCACATGGGCAGACGGGCTGTTGAGCGCAAAACCATAACTTCCTGTAATTTCTGCGCCTCCGACGGTTGCCGCTTCAATAACTATGGGCTTAGCGGCTGTACCAATCCGGTTAACCGTAATTTGAGCGGATGTGGCATAAGTCCCATTGGCTACAATTATCCTATCACCGGCAGATGCATTGTTAATTGCTGTCTGCAGCTGAGCGATAGAGTTCACATATACTTCTGCGGCTTTGGAATCCGCAGCTGCTGTAAAAATCCAACAGCAGGCAGTGCACACAATCCATTTAATCTCAGGCATTATGCCTCTCTCTCTTTCAGCATGTCTAAAGTCAATTTTATCCCGACCTGTTTTGTAGTTATTATCCATCTATATGATGCAGCTTTTGCTGACACGGTCAGCTCACCGCAGTCCTATTTGCCATTGCCGAGCAAACATAAAAAGGTCGGCTATATCAACCCGGCCGTCTCCTTCATGCGGAGCAATATCTGCAGAGGGAACAGATGACCCGTTAGACAGCCATTGTTGAGCAAAAATAATAAAATCTGAAAAGTCCACTATCCCGCTGGAATCAAAATCGGCCGACAAGGGCAGGCAAATCCTGCATTCTTCGGAATACCCCGACTCAATGCCTTGTCCATCTGCCGCTGCTACAACGTAAAAATATGCAGTGCCGTATTCGGCGGATGAGTCTTCAAACCAGTTTTGTCCAACTGCGTTGGCTATTGGTACAAACTCATTCTGTTCGTTACGCCGATAAATAATATAATGGTCCACAGGTTCGGCCGGCATATCCCAGCTTAGAACGATGCTGCCGCTGTTTGCCGATGCTGATAGATTTGTCGGTGACGCCGGAGCCATAAAGCGGTGAAATATTTCAAGCTCTGAAATATTTGCTGATGCCGAAGCTCCGGCCAAAAAACTGCGTTTGGTCAAAACAATATATCGGCCTCTGATGAAGGGAGGAAGAATATACTCGATCATCGCCGGGCTGTTCATCCAGTTGCCTGCATTAATCAGTTCACCCTGACCTGTTGCAGGATCATAATTTGACCAGATCAGATTTCCTTCATCATCCAGAACATCCAAATCGAAATCCCGATTGCGGCTGTATGTCCCGGGATTAGGCCAATGATGGATTCGAATCTTATCAATCAGATAAGTCTCCTGTAAATCAACTCGAATCCAAGGCTGTTGATCCGATCCATCCTGAGCGGAATACCAGATTTCTGGATAATTCAGCACCAAACCATCCACAGCATACTCCGGTCGAGCTGAACTGTAATAACTGCTGGCCGTTACAGGCTTATATAGAGCCAGATTCTCCGGCAAATGGGGTACCGCCTCAACCGGCAGACAGGGAGCTGTTTGTTCACCTTCATCGTTGAAGGCCGTCAAGACATAATAATAGGTTTTGTTGTTTTCAACATTCTGGTCAAGATATTCACAGACAGTCAGTCCGGAAGCAATTGGAACATAACCTTCACTGATGCAGCGGCTCCGGTAAAGTATAAAACCCGCAAAGCCGGGCTGGGTATTTGCATCCCACAGCAGTCGAACTGCTCCGTCCATCCCAGAACAACGGAGGCCGGCAGGAACTTCAAGAGCGATTTTTGATATACTGGATACTTCGGAGGAAAAGACAGACAATTGGCCGGCGCTGTTTTCAGCCCGCACCCGATAATAATAGCGTGTCTGTCCATCCATTCCATCCCTATCAATATAACAGCTTTCGGTTACCCCTTCGGCCAGACGGGTGAAACCGGAATCCGGCTTTGTGGAACGATAAACGACATAATGTGAAAAATCCGGCTCCGTATTATCATCCCAATCCAATACAATTATGCCTTCCCCCGGAACGGCCGTTAAATGGGCAGGTGCGGCCGGTATGATGGATTGCTGTGTTGTCAAACCGCTGTCGCCGTTCCAATAGATATCATCTATCCACATACTGTCCAATGGGATATCATCGGGAGCCCTCGGAACCAGAAACATTGCCCCTGTCAGAGGCGATTGAACAGCTATACCAAATGTACATCCGCCTTGGGGAGTAATTCGATCCGATTCCGCAGGCGGCTTTACTGCCATGTCAGGACCTTCTGCGGGGGTAACATAAATATTAAATGTATCAGCCGCATTATCGGCCTCAATCCAAACATTATACCACTGGCCGCGCAGCAGGCCTGTTTGCAGCGTCATTGCATGATCGACTGTGATGATATCAAATACAGGACTGGAAGCATCAGATACGATGCCGAAACCTGCGGTAACTGCATTGCCTTGACAGGTTGGACTTGTAAGAAATGCGCTGCCGGCATAATGATGTATCCCTAAGTAGCTTCGAAGCGGTTTTGTTCCGGCGTTTGCTTTGAAGCGGAAAAAAAGAACCCCCGTTTCCGTATTTTCAATAGGATTGGTCAATCCGCTTATCCCGCCGCCGCGATTCAATGTTCCGCTGCTGTGACCCGAGACAAGCAGGACGGTGTTTTCACCGGCAATCTGCGTTTGAACGTTGCCGGTACTTTCGCCTTCCGTATCCCAAATGCCGCCCAAAACACCGTTACAGGGCAGGTTGTCAATCGTTACGTTCGCTGTCCGACCATTAAAATCTTCCGCTAATTGACCATTAGTTCCGCCGGGAATGTTGGTGATTCGAACAGCAGGCGACCAGAACGGTCCTTTATCTGTTACAACTCTGCAGAAAAACGTTCGTCCGAAATCAGCCGCGCGCGCTTCGGGAAGAATCAGCAGAGGACTATTCTCTCCTGCACGGATATAGTTGGAACCGGATATTTCATACCACTGATATTCTCTGATAACTGCACCGTCGGCCGGGACTGCTTCAAAAATTACCGGCAACCCTTCCAAAAGCGGCCTGTCTGCGGGAGTTCCTTCACGAAGGGGATTAGGCTGGAATCGGGTATTTCCCGCCCATGCAAGAATCTCATCCCAAATGTTGCCGGTACACTGTGAGATGGAAGAAACATTATTTACAGCCGTCGGCCCCAGACGATCCTGAAGCTGCTGAAAATATAAACTGCGGGGGTAAACATCCTGCCATTGATGCTCCCACCATCCAAATGGCTCTTCCGGCGCCCAGCTTCCCTCGCACTTGTCCGCCTTAGAACCGATAGCAAAATTCATGGCCCCTTTGGGCGCATCGCATTTCTGATTGGGAGTTTTGCAATTCCAGAAGACCATCTGCGCTCCCGACCACCCATGCCCGGTACCGCTGTCCTGGCGATTTTCAACAGCGATAGAATTGCTGGAATAAATATTATCAAAAAGAGTCCCGGTGGACCAGCGGTGGTGAGGGCCGCTGTCGGCATTGGAATGGGCCGCATAGCAATCGACAAAGGCATTCGGACCGCGTGTTCTGGAGCCCAGCACAAAATCATGACGTCCATCATAGGCATAGCACCGCTGTATTAAGACACGGGTAGCCGTTCCTTCAATATTAAATGAGTAGCGTCGGCCGCCGGTTATAATCGATTTGGGATCAAGAAAAGCACAGTCTTCAACAGTAATCCAGCGTGCATAATTTGATACATTGACACAGGAGTAGGCAAAATACTGAGCTGTAACGCCGCGAATCCAGCTGTTCTCGACATACTGCATCTTAATCGCATCCCACGGATGCTCTTCATCGGTATCGCCGGCATAACAGGACTCTATGCGGAGATTTTCTACAGCACACAGACTTATTCTGCTGATAGGATTAAGCTTAAAGACTTGTCCCCCGCCGTATTTGTCCTGATAGACATCCACTAAAGGGACATCTACTGTTATAGTATTGCCTGAAATTGCTGTAATGTACCGCTCATGATCAGTTATATAGCCGGAAGGAGTCCATCCCCATTGCGCCATATCCAAATCATCAATCCAGAACTGGTTGGGAGTCCGTCGAACTGAAATCCAATCGCCTACAGAAAAACCGGATGTATCAGATATTTCAAAACTTACAGCACCGCTGGGGACATAAGGGGTAGTAATCGCACGTATCGTACCGCTTTGAGCTGCATAACTGGCGCTGCCGCTGCCGACAGAAATGACATCATAATCGGATGGGGTTACGGCTTCCAGAACCGTCCCGAGAACATCCTGACCTTCACCCCGAAGAACCACCCCGCTTGCCAGAATATACAGCGTAGAGGCCACTTGATACCGGCCAGCCTTAAGAAGAACCGCCCCGCGAAAACCGTCAGCGTTCTGAGTACGAGCAGAAACAGTATTGATCGCATTTTGAATGGACTGCGTATCGTCCCCCTCCTGCGGCTCAAGCGTCAACACAACCGGCACATCCGGAATAGCCGCGCCTCCTCCTTTGTAGCCGCAATAAGAAAAATCCGGCAAAACATTATCCGCATTCGTCTCGCCTTCATTGGCGTAAAAACTATATTCCAAGCGGCCTTGGGAACCTATATATGCCAGCATACTTTCGGCGCTGTAAGCCGCGCCGTGCAGAAACAGAAGAAACATCAGCAGACTCAAAACAGTATCTTCTGCACGGCAAGGCCGCACAGGTTTTGTTTGTTCTGCATCACTCATATCGCCCCCATATTTCTTGGCTTATCTGATTTTCGCACCAGACCCGCAGGAAACAGGATTTATATTATGCGGGGGACGCCCGTTATGTCAGCGTCCCCTGCTGTCAATTTCCACCTATTGAGGCCGCTCAATACAATCCGGCACCAGCATACAATCCATCCAGTGAGATGCCAGCAGTGCAAAATCTGCCAGATTGACAATACAGTCCCCGCTGGCATCATACAGAGCCAAAATCGGATCGCCGGGATTTACGCAAACCGGCTTGCCGCTGACGGGGTAATACAGGTCCAAAGCAATGGCCGTTGCATCATAAGCCGTATTGAAAATCCGGACCTCATCCAGCGCTCCCGGAAGATTGTCGCCGCTGGCTATATGCATGACACCAAGGGTATCCGGCCCCAGTGTTCCCGTATCGTCGCTGGAAGCTAAATTTCCATTGATATAGACACGGATCGTCGTACCATCCCACGTTGCACAGACGTGAGTCCAGACATTGGCTTCAATCAGATTAGCTGTTTGTGCCGAATAGCCGAAATTATTATAAAACCGAACCCCTGCCCTGTTACCTTCGCTTTGACGCAGTTTCAGCGACCACATCCATGTATCATAGGCAGTTCCTTTCTGCAGGATGACGTTACCGTATTCTGAAGGAGGAGTGCCGTCCCACAAAATCCATACACTCAGCGTCAATTGGCCGGTAAACTCCGACGGATTCAGCATACTGACAATGCCGTAGGTATTGGGATCGAAAACCGCAGCTCCATTCGAAGCGGGAGCAACAATACCGTCAATAAATACAGGAGTATTTCCCGGCACTGCAATCGATGCATGGTACCCCCCGACCGAATCCAAATACCGCTGGTTTGCGGTATCATAATCGGTCTGGTTCAATGTCCAATGCGCTAATTCCCGTTTGACACCTAAAGAGGCCGCATTGGAATAGACAACAGAGGGATTATAAACTTTGCAATAATAATACGCTTCATCAGATATCGAAATAGTTGACAGCGTTAAAACGGCTGAAGATGCGCCGGAAATCAGCGTATCATCGTCCGGTGTGCCGCTGGTTCGGTCGGATGATTTATACCACTGATACGAAGCCGGCAAAATACTTTCAGCCGCAATCGCAAACTGGACAGTCTGACCGGCAGGGGCAATTACATCGGCCGGCTGCTGCGTAATAATCGGCAGCGAGTGCATTGTTTCAAAACTCCACACCCTGCCCGGATCTTCCAATACTGTATGATTCGGATCATCCATCTGAACTGTTGTTGTGACGCGCCAAAAATAGTGTGCGTCATATGCCAGAACCGGTTTGTACGACAGGGCTGTCTGACCGGCACTAACCAGCGCTGAAGGTTCGCCGTTCTGAACATCTGCCTGATTGGATGAGAAATATACATCGTAGCCCAGCACCGCTTGAACATTGGGATCGTCCGGGGCATCCCACGAAAGAACCTGATCTAACGGAACCTCGGTGGCGTTATTGGCCGGCACCGGATTCCGAGCACCCTTGCTTATAAACACCAGTCCGGCATCGCCATCCCACCAGACTTCATCAATAAACGTCCGGGCAGATTGAGTAGTTGACCGGGTGGTGGAAGACAGACGGGGTGTATCAAAAAATGCCCCCATCAGCGGGCTGTTTCCATACGTCGCGGTATTTTCAAACGGCAGATCGTCTGCAATTCTGTCAGCCTGAGTGGGCAGCGTTGGTGGGCCTGCAGGCCCCGAAGCAGGGCTGATGTATAAATCAAAGGTGTTGGCTGCGTTGTCGGCGTCTATCCAGCAGTTGTACCATTGCCCGCGGGTCAGACCGGCTAAAAGAACCGCACCGGGATCTTTGATAGCGACCAAATCCACGGATGTGCCTGCACCATTAACCGCACGGAAACCGGCTACAATATAGTTTTGAGGACTGTTGCCTGCAACGGCAAACGGCGTGACTCCGCTTAGAGCATGAATACCGAAATAGGTGTCAGCCGCATTAGCTTCCACGCGAATGCAGAATCGGAAAAACAAGATGCCGCTTTCTGTATTTTCAATGGCATTATCAATATCGGCAAATCCAAAACCGCGGCTGTTAGCACCGTCGGAGGTTGTCATAAAGCGAATGACAGTGCTTCCGCTGTTGGTTTCGACATAAATATTTCCTGACGTTCCTCCGGTATTCGTGCTCCAGATGCCCCCGCCGCCGGCAGTCGGAACATTATATGGCATATTTGCTCCGACCGTCATCCCTTCAAAATTATCTACGAACTGCAGCTCTGCCTGAACTGCCGGGCCAAACAGCAGCACAAGTAAAATGCCTAATCCTGTTACAGTTATGTTTCGCATTTTACACCCTTTCTATCATCCAAAAACCCTCTATTCTGTTTATCCGATAGGCAGTCTGCAGTGTTATGGCACAAGCTGGTCATAAAGCCAGTAAGCGGCCATCTCGACCAGATCGCCCACATCAATTCTGCAGTTATGGTTAAAATCGAATGCCTGCAAGACCGCATCGTTCGGATACACGCAGACTGTTCCGCCTTGAATATCTGTATAGGAATAGGCCACCGTGACCGGATCCAGGGAATAGTTGTAAATCCATACGTCATCCAGCAGGCCATTCATTGGCGAAATTGGCAAGCCGGTGGTCAAATCCAAACCGACGGCTCCAATCATCACCGTTGCGTCGGTCCCGCCGCTTAAGGGCATCGCTGCACTGACCGCGCTTTGTCCATTGCGATAAACCCGAGCCGTTGAGCCGTCATAGGTAACAGTCACCTGCTCCCACTCGCCAACCGGCAGCGGTCCCGTGGCGGCGACTGTCTGTGTGCCCGTCGTATAGCGCTTAAAGGTCAGGTTGTAGGGGCTGGTGTTGCCGATTTCCAGCTGCCACATCATCCCGTCATCCGTATAAGCGTTCCGTTTGCCGATGAGGCCCTGATAGTATGGGGCTTCCCACTGGCCGGCCCACTTAACCCACAGCGAAATCGACAGCTGCCCGGAATACTGCGACGGGTTCCATGAGCCCGCGTTGGCCCAGCCGCTGCCGGCATTGATTGCAACTGCATTGCCCGTTTTTGCCGGATTGACTCCGGCGGCAAACAGCGGCGTACCATTCGGGTCGGCGTGATGCCCTTCGCCGCTTGTGTCGGCGTATTTGCCGCCCACCAGACCATCCAGTGTCCAGTGCGCCAGCGGTCGCTGAATGGCTAATCCCGCTGCGCTGGAATACGCCACCCGGGGATTCGTTACCTTGCAGTAATAAAAGCCCTCATCGGCAGTCGAAACCCCCGACAATGTCAATGTTGGCCCCGTAGCTCCGGAAATCAAGATATCATCCCCAAAGGTATCGTTAGCCGGATCGCTCGATTTATACCACTGGTACGAAGGCGGGAAAACGCTTTCTACCGTAATCGTAAATACTGCGGCTGTGCCTGCTTTCACAACTGCATAGGCGGGCTGCCGGGTAATTGCCGGAAGCGACGATTCGGCGGTAAATCGCCAGACACTGGAAGGCACAATCAACTGGGTCTGGTTCGGGTCATTAAGCCTGATGCGCGAATCCACACGCCAATAGTATGTCGTATCATAAGCCAAAACAGGATCAAAAAATTGAACCGCCTGATTTGTACTGACCCGTACGGAAGCCAGGCCGGCTGCAACCTTCGCTTCATTCGGATCCAAATACACATCATAGCCGAATATCTGTGCCACATTCGGGTCATTCGGGGCATCCCATGATAAAATCTGATCCAATGGAACCTGCACCGCCCGATGGGCGGGAACAGGATTCCTCGCCCCCTTGCTCGTCAGTGTCAGCCCCTCATCGCCATCCCAGTAAATATCATCAATAAAAACATCTTCGGTCTGTCCGGAAACCAATGTCGGTACAGGTTTGCCAAATGTCACACCGGCAAGCGGGGAAGCAGTTGCCATTCCGAAAGCAAGTCCCTCTCCGATTCTGTCGGACTCCGCCGGCAGCTCAACCGGCCTGCCCGGACTGCTGGATGCATTAACATATAAATCAAAAGTATCCCTCGCGTTGTCCGCAACAATCCAGACATTGTACCACTGATTACGCGCAAGTCCGGTCTTCAGGACTGTCGCATTGTCGATCGTTTTTATATCAAATGTCGCGCTGGAAGCCGCACAGAATAAGCTGAATCCGGCGTTCATGGCGCTACCTTGACAGGTCGTAGAGTTCAGATAGCTGCTGCTGGTGTAGGTATGTATTCCCAGATAATCCTGGAGAGGCCTTGAACCGGAAGCAACCTTAAAGCGGAAAAACAATATACCGGCTTCCGTATTGTCAATGGGATTGGTAAGCCCCGCAATACCCGCACCGCGAACCAGCGTTCCGGAACTGTGGGCAGATACCCGCAATGTCATGCTCCCGTCTGATGTACGGGTAGTAATATTGCCGGTAGATTCACCCTCGGTATCCCACGCCCCTCCCAATACGCCGTTGGGGATCTTTCCATCAATGGTTACTGCCTCTGTCTTGTCGGTAAAGTCCTCTACCAGCAGCAATTCAGCAACAACCGATGCCGCCGGCAGTAAAATCATCGCGATGAACAGAATTCGATGGGTTTTCATCACAATTTCCTTTCATATACAGTCCAAATCAGCTTTACCTTGTCCGGAACTCCAGAATCGCCGAAACCATCGCCGCACGATGCACACATCGGTTGCCCCAACCACTGAAATATCCCCCTTTGTGGATTCATAATATCCTGCCCCTGTCCTTTTCCAAAAACATGCCTTTGGGCGATAATCCCTCAACAGAACGACCTTCCCCCCTGTCTTTTATTTTCCCTTTTCCTCACAATTACTTTCTGGAAAAAACCGAATCAGAAATAATTTCTTTTCTCCATCCCTGTTGTCCTGTGTTTCTGGGCAACTTAAAGGAATGCATTTTTTTACTAAACCACAAATCCGGGCATTTTTTGCCGTGCTTTTTAACAAAACACCCTGTTCAGGATATCGTTTGCCCGATACCCTGAACAGGGCAGCATTGCATTGGCGTATTCCAATTCCTGCCGTCCGGGCAGAGATATTAAACCGCCAATTTCATTCACTTCTTTCTGGCGTCTTAGGGACGAGCCACTACATCGGGGACTAATTGTCCTTCAAGCCAGTGATTGGCCAAATCTATCAGATCTCCAAGGCCGATTTCGCAGTCGCCGTTGAGGTCATAAGCCACCAAAATCGGATCACGAGGATCTACGCAGGCTTTCCGTCCCAGAGGATCCACATCCGTAAAGGAATAAGCAATGGTAACCGGGTCAAGAGCGTAGTTGTAGATCTGGATATCATCCAGCAATCCATCGAGAATCGATGTTGCCACAGGGGGCACAGCCGCCGGATCAAGTCCTACGCCGCCGATAACCAAGTTGGAACTGATCCCGTCGTTAAGGGTAACCGGACCGCTGACGGCATAGGTCCCATTGCGGTACATTGTGGCGGTCGTTCCATCATAGGCAACAACAACCTGTTCCCATTCGCCCACCGGCAGAATCGGACCGGTAATGCCGTTGATGTTGCTCTTGAATGTCAAGAGACTGGCAGCATTGTTGCCGATTTCCAGCTGCCACCGCATATTCGTTGCATACACACTGCGTTTGCCTATCAAACCCTGATAGCGCGGAGTTGCCGGCTGGCCATTCCATTTGACCCACATCGACACTGTCAGTTTGCCTGTAAACTCCGAGGGATCCCATGCCCCTACGGTTGCCCAGCCGCCATCGGGATTGACCCATACCGCATTGTTTGTGAGAGCCGGATTGACACCGCTGTAAAATACCGGCGAACCGTTGGGGTCGGCATGATGTCCTTCCCCGCTGATATCTTCATACTTGCCGCCTACTAATCCATCCAGTGTCCAGTGCGCAACCTTGCGTTTTACGCCGAGGGCAGCCGGTTTGGATTTTGCGCTATAGGTAACGCTGTTATATACATTAGAGGCAACAAGGTAATAAAACTTCTCATCAGACAGAGCAGCATTGGAAACAGTATAGGTCAGATCTGTAGCCCCGCCGATCAGCACATCATCAGCCGGCGTGCTGTTGCTTCGGTCATTGGATTTATACCATTGATAGGTTGCCGGCACATAAGGGCTGGAAACACCTGCGGTAAATGAAGCAGATCCTCCCAAGTCAGCCAGCTGATCAGCTGGGTCACTGGTAATTTTGGGACCCGGATTTGTTGTTGTGAACGACCACACCTCGCCAGAATGAACGCGGGGCACTTTGGGCTCATTGGGGTCATCAACCAGCGTAACAATCGTATCGACGACCCAGTAATATGTCTTGACAAATGCCATATCGGGTGTCGGATCGTATGATGCTGCCGTTTGAGCGGCACTTTTGAGGACTGACGGATCCCGGTTGGTTACTTTTGCCATATTCGGGTCCATATATACATCATAGCCAAGCACTTGAGCAATCTTGGGATCATCGGGCGCCTCCCACGAAAGCACCTTTTCAATAGCCACATCGATTGCTTTATTGGCCGGATCCGGCTTCTGAGCTGTCAACGATGCTAAACCGTTGCTGCCGTCCCAATAGATTTCGTCCACCCGGATATTGCCTAACTGGGTGGTTGACCGCTGCCATGGAGCAACCTCAGCTGAATAAGTCCGGCCCATAACAAACATCCCGGCCAGAGGAGCCGTTGTGGCAACCTCAAACGGCCTGTCCGATACGACTTTATCAGAGGAGGCCGGCAGAGTCGCTGCTCCGGCAGGTCCTTCAGCCGGGCTGATATACACACTGAATGTCTCCGCTGCATGGTCCGCTTCAATCCAGCAGTTATACCACTGGTTTCGCAAGAGACCGGTTGCGAAGGTGGCCGTATGCTGTGTTGACACCATCTTCATCGTGCCGGCCGGCTCACCGTCGCTCCACAGATGAAAACCCGCCATAAGATAGTTCTGCGGATTGCTTCCTATAGCCGAGTCGTTTATATTGGTTGTCCGTGTATGGATTCCAATGTAGTAATCCACCGACCGGGTGTTGTCGACCAAAAATCGGAAAAACACCACACCTTTTTCACCGACTGCAATAGGATCGGTCATATTATACGTGCCGGCTCCGCGGCGGTCGCCGCTGGAGTTTCCCGCGATGTTGCACACATTGGAGCCGCTTTGCAGCTGGACCTGAATATTACCCGATGATGTACCGTTAGAAACACCTACGGTACCATTGTTTCCTGCCGTGGGTGTCGCACCGATAAGATTTCCGATCGGACGCCCATCAAAATTCTCGGTAAACTGCAATTCTGCCTGGACTGCAGTGCCCAGAAGCAGGACCGCTGTGATCATGCATATTGTCTTGATTATGCTTCTCATTACTTAACCCTTTCAAGTATATGGTTTCTCTTCACCGTTTCGACCGTCTCAGGGACGCGCCACGCACGTCGGAACCTGCTGGCAATGCAGCCAGTTGGCCGCCAGTTCCGCAAGGTCCGGCAAATCAATCTTGCAGTTGTCGTTAAAGTCATACTTGGCGACAACCGGATCTGCATCATTGATGCACACAGCCGCTCCTGTTGCGTCGTGGTACATATAGGCCGCTTCAACTTCATCCACGGCATAATTATAAATCCGCAGGTCGTCAATTTGCCCGTTGAAGAACTGCCCGGCAACGCCCGATGTATCGCGGTTGGCACCCAGCTGGAGATGTTCCACACCGTACAACCGGCGTGTTAATCCTGTTGCCTGCCCAATCCGCACACCATTGCGATAAATCCGCTGGATTCCGGTTTCACTGTCTTTGGTAAAAATCCAGTGAATCCAGTATGGCTCGGCAGCAGTATTGACTGCATTGCCTGCTGCTACACGGTCATAGGCGCCGGCAGCATCCGAATTCGAAATATCCAGATACGCATTGTTGTTGCTCCACGGAGTATGGATATTGACCAGACGGTTGCCCGGCAGTGCATCGGCATAGCCGTAAAGGGTTACTGTACCCACCGTAGGTGTATTATTTTTGGGAACCTCTAATAATTTGATTTTTGAGGATCAAAATCTCAGTTAACGTTTTTTAGGTAAATTTTTGAACACAGTATTCCAAAATTTCGGTTTTTCGG
>Ga0209407_1000352_pt1 | contig 61279 bp, 53 predicted proteins | sample AD_JPNHG3_MetaG_FD_184410 | JGI IMG/M metagenome (GOLD analysis project Ga0209407, IMG submission 184410) | Active sludge microbial communities of municipal wastewater-treating anaerobic digesters from Japan - AD_JPNHG3_MetaG (SPAdes) (version 2) | ecosystem: Engineered > Bioreactor > Anaerobic...
AGTTAGAGTTCTGGAAACTGGTAGAAAAAAACCATTCATGGGGAGCACCAGTGCTCATCGTGAAGTATGATAATAAACTCCACCGAGTTTGGGACTATGGGACTGAACGATAAACTCAAAGCGGCGGCTACGCCAGTGGCCATTGATAAACTGCTCCTTGAGTCCGTTGAACTAAAGGACGCATCACCAAAAACAAAACGACGTTGGAAATATGTTGCTGCACGCCGTTTGAAAGAACTACAACAGATTCAAGAAGCAAAAGCTGCTTCCGACAAGAAAGCTGAGAATGCTGAAAAAAGCAATCGGTCAAACAAGGGAAAAAAGCAAAAGAAATAATTACATAACTATTTCACATAACGCAGTCTTCTGAAAAGGAGGCTGCGTTTTTTTGTTGTTATATTCGACAACAAGCTATTTATGAAGTAGAACTTTATGGCGATCCGTATAAAAAAATCAGGCCAAGAAAATCAGCCGTATGTTCTACCTGCTGATAATAAAGAGTTACAGGCTTTTGTTGACAAGTACAAGGTTGACATGACGGAACAAGTGGTATCTTCTATTGAATTCGCCATCAACCATAAACTTCCAATCATTGAGGTGTTTCAGTTCAAAGACTCAAAGTTCGTTGTCACCGTTTGTCCGAAAGAGTTTGATATCAACCTTGAGGCAATTTACAAGTACTATCTGGAAACCGAACAGTATGAACTGTGCGGACGGGTAGCCAAGTTGCGGAATAAACTCAAAGCACAACTGAATGAAAAAAAGAAAAAAACTCCTACTAGAACAAAATGAAAATCCACAGCCCAACCCTCCATATGACAAGAGTCCAATCATACCTCAACGAGAAAAACTACGTATTAATCTTGACATATTTCAACGCCAACTAACTCCTAAACAGCAATCATTCCTAGACTTAGCTCTAGACAAACAATCTAAACTCATTTTTGTCTCCGGACCAGCCGGAACGGCAAAAACGTATCTGTCTGTACAGGCGGCTCTCACAATGATTAGTAATAAACGTGTCAGTGATTTGATTTACGTTCGAAGTGTAGTCGAAAGTGCCGAAACCAAAATGGGATTCTTACCGGGAGAAGTCGTAGATAAACTGGCCCCGTTTTTGGCCCCTATGATGGAAAAAGTCGAAGAACTTCTTCCCAAAAATCAGGTTGATTTACTCAAAAAAGAAGAGCGAATTTCGGGATTTCCAGTGGGGCATCTCAGGGGTAGAAACTGGAATGCCAAAGTTATTATTGGTGATGAGGCTCAAAATATGACAGAAAAAGAGCTTATCACTTTAATAACCAGAACTGGCGAATTTGCCAAAGTATTCATCATTGGAGACCCAGAACAGTCGGACATAAACGGAAAAAGTGGTTTTATAAAAATGATTTCTCGCTTCGATGATGAGGAGGCCAGAGAGAACGGAATTCACGTTTTTCGGTTTGACGATGATGACATCGTTCGTAGCGGTTTGGTGAGATTTATCTCAAAACGATTAAAAAAGGTTGTTTGACCGATATGTATAGGGTGTCACTCTACGTAGAAATATATGGCCAATAGACGTGTATCTGAACTCAATGAACTTCTGTCAACGCAAGTTGCCGCATCTGACTTGTTTTTGATTACAGACGTTAGTAACGTTGAGTCTAAGAAAATTAAAGCGTCCGAGTTACGAACGTTTGCACTGAACGGAACGTCAAGTTATACTTTAGCTTGCCTTACTTCCAGTTATGCTCTCTTTGCTCTCTCGGCATCATGGGCACCCGGTGCAGTATCCGCATCATATGCTCTTTCAGCTTCCTATGCTGATTGGGCCAAGACGGCTTCTTACGTTATATCAGCATCGTATGCATTATCGTCTTCTTATGCATTCCGTTCATTTTGGTCTGAAACGGCTTCATATGCTTTAACTTCCTCTGTGCAATTGGTTATTTCCAGTGGTCTTGCAAACTATGCTGATACAGCTTCGTATTTGCTCTATGTACCCGGAAGAAACAACGGCACTGCTTCCCATGCCATGTCGGCATCAAGAGCCTTTGTTTCCAATACAGCAGACTTTTTGAATTATGTTGCCGGAACCCCCAACGGTACCGCATCATATTCCATGACGGCTTCATTAGCCAGAACGGCGTCATTTTTGAGATATAACGGTTCTTTCAATGGAACGGCGTCATATTCCATCCGATCCGACACTTGTCGAATGGCCGATTCCGCATCCACTGCGGATAGAACAGGTAACGCATTTCTGTTTAGAGAGTTTCCAATCGTAACATCAAGTCTAGTCAACGACCAAACCGCTTCTTTCGGATGGATGCAATTTTCAGCATCTAATGGACCAGTTAAAGTTTCCATGGAAGCATGGGGAGATGTTCAAATCCCAATTAACGATTACTACGATTCCAGTGGCTCAATTCAACTTCATATGGATGGAACTGCTGGCCTTTATAACCTTGACAGATCAACGCTCAGAGGGTATTACACGGGCTCAAATACTCAAGGAACGGGATCAATAATCTGTCCATTTATTTTGAAGAGTCAATTTACAGTTATCCCGATTCCTCAAAGATTTTCGGGATCTGTTAGGGCCTATAATGGAATTAGAATTTATACTGGAAGTCGTCAAGTACAAGCAATAGTTCGAGCGACAACCGATATTTTTGTGGACGAATAAGGAATAACAAATGGCCTCAGTAAAAATCAGTGAACTCAATGTGCTATCCTCGATAACGAGTGATGATTTTATTCCTATCGTTGATAGTGGCTCAGGTACAACTTATCGTGTTACGTTCAATGTATTAAACAATTGGATGGCGGTGTCGGCTTCGTGTCTTTCTGCTTCGTATGCTCTATCTGCCTCATACGCTACGACAGCTTCATATTCTAACTCATCAAGTTATTCTTTGTATGCGGTTTCGTCGAGTTATGCTACAACTGCTTCCTACTATGATATCAGTGGATATAGTCCTACGAATTCCGAATCTTCTTCTTATTCGGAAACCGCTAGTTGCTTGCATGGAGTAGGAACTTCGTGGGAACAAAGTCTTCAAATTAGTTCATCGTTGAAAGTTTCTGCAAGTGCATATATTGACTTACCCAGAAGACCAGCCGGAAGTGCATTCAAACAAAGTGCTATTCATTTCAATTCTGAATATGGAGTTGCTCCCGCCATAACCAATGATTTTGTTCAGATGTATTTCGAAGAAGAAACTTTGGATGCGGGTAGGTTGGTTTTTGAACATGGAGATAATATCGATCCGTTACTTCCCAGTGGTCCTAACCTCGATTTCCAAAATTCAAATAGTCCCGGTTTCACTTGGAGAACCAAATCTGGGGAAGTTACTGGAAGTCTGATGTTTCTCAAAACAGATGGGCGACTTTATGTTCGTTCAGTTGAAGCAAGAGATTTCACTTCCAGTTTAGATATTGGTTTGGGTTTTCAAGGAACAGCAAGTTATGCTCTAAATGCCGGAACCGCTTCGGTTCTTGTTGGAAACATTCCATCAACATCAATGCCTTGGACTGTTCAAGGATTGAGAGTATTTGCCAACTGGGCACCAATGTACGACACCAATGATGACAAGTACCGAATCACAGTCCAAGCCCGTAGAATTGTTGTTCACAACGCAGTAGGAAATACACTTGAAATTTCCGGAGTGAACGCAACAAACAATCGAACCGTTTCGGGAATCGGAGGACTTCTTCTTGCTGGAGATGACGAATTCAAAGAAACAAAATGGTATGATATCTTTTTGATCTATCGCTCAGATACACAACAAACTTCAACCGTCATCATGAAATCGGGCGATAGCGGTGATCAACTTTCTTTCGCAACCGATGTGTATCCCGAACTTGTTGATGAGGAGCTTTCAGAATGGGATTATGGTGTTAAAGTTGGAACAATCAAGTCGAATTCTGCGGGTGCATGGACACAGTGGTTTACTTATGGGGCACGTATGATGTTAACTTTCCAAGCCGCCCACCCAAAGGAACCCGGTGTTGGTGCTGGAACGGGCACTGATAATAAGGGGTTTGAAATCACTCATGGGCTTGGTATTCTTCCATCCGATGTTAGAGTAGCAGTTATTCGACAAAAAAGTAATATAGCTAATGAGTGGCAAAATCACGGTTGGAATTTAGGAGATCAGTTCTTCCAAGAATGCAGCATAAGTAGCCATACGGTTACTTTGGGAAATCCACCAATTGTGGAAAGACCAATTTGGTTCGTAAAGTGTACAACCACCACCGTTGAAATCGGTCATACTGAACATGAAGGTGGTTATATAGTGGTAGATAAAAATGGAACCTTTTTTGACGCCGATCAGAGTCAAAAGGATTTAATGGTGATTGTTCGAATGTGGTTCGATTAAAAAAAGTTGATTTTTTTTCTTGAATGATATATTTATTTGGCGATGATACAGATGTATCATCGTGGTAATGCCTCTTGTGAGGGTTACCGAACTTAACAGACAATAATTGTTGTTAAACAGAAAGGAAAATAGTGTATGAATAGTCTAGTTCGTTATCAACGTCCGTCCTTCCCTTCATTCTTTGACCCAGACTTCTTCGGTCCTACCGATGCATTACTGGACAGAGTATTATCACAAGTATTTCCTGAATTCACGACGGTATTCGGCACGAAAGCATTTGAATCTGCTGCGTACCCAAAAGTAGATATTCGGGAAACAGAAAAGGAATTCATCATTGAAGCCGAGATTCCCGGTCTTTCCAAAGATCAGGTAAGAGTCGAAGTCAAGGATGATATTCTAGTTATCAAAGGAGAAAAGCGTTCCGAAGACAAGAAAGAAGGAAAGTACCATGTTCAGGAAATTAAACGTTCTTCGTTTGTACGGTCTTACACCCTTCCACCCGACCTAGTAGATAAAAATACGGTAGAGGCGAAATTCCAAGATGGTGTTCTGGAAGTGAAGGTTCAAAAAGTAAAACCAACCCCGCCTCCAAAACCCGATGTCAAGGTAATCGACATCAAATAAAGACATACGTAGTTACGTTCAACCCCGTCGAAAGACGGGGTTTTTTTATTGTACGGTATGATATTTATAAATTATGAAAGATAAATTACTTGACCGTATTATTCGATTTGATGTATTGCTTGGAACTGTGGCTTTATTGATTGCTATCGTAGCTGCTTTTTTTAGCGTATATGGTATTGCAACCTTGTTTGCGGGTGCATTCGTTTCAACTGTAGTTATGGGAACCTCCCTTGAAATCGGAAAATTGGTTGCCGTAACTTATCTCTATAGATATTGGAAAAAAACTAAAGCATGGCTTTCTTTATATCTTTCTCTGGCATTGGTAGTTCTGATGATTATAACATCCTTGGGTATATTTGGATACCTTTCCTCCGCATATCAAAAATCTTCAACGGCCTATAAAGCTCAACAAGATCAAATCGTTTTGATAGAAAAAACCAAAACTTACGCCAAAAATAAGATTGATCAAGCTCAATTACGCATCGTTGCCCTCAATGAACTTCGAAAAGCACAAGAAGCTCGCATGTCTGAGGCGATGACAAATGCATTTATTTCACGTAATGCCATTTCTCTTAAACAGTTACAAGATCAAACCGCAGAAATGATTAAAGCCACCGAAGCTGATGTAAAAGCCGAACAAGCTAAAATCGACGCCGGAATCCAAGAAATCTCAGATATCGATAAGAAAGTATCAGAAATGAAATTCGGTGAGAACAACAAAGACATTCGAACATTTGAATTTGTCGCTAAATTGTTCGGAACAGATTTAGATACTGTTGCCAAATGGTTCATTTTTGCCCTTATCGTTGTTTTTGACCCCCTTGCAATTGCATTAATCCTTGCTTACAACGTGGTAGTTTATAAAAAACCGGAAGAGGTAATTAACGTCCCAAAAGCAGAAAAGGTAGAATTAGTTAACTCGATTCCAGAATCCGTCGTTGTAAAAAAGGTGGGAAAACCTAAAGCATTCAAATTTCCTTTTCAGAAGATTCCAAAAACTAAACCAGTGGAGGAGAAACCCACCCCAGTTCCAGTTTCCCCAACACTTCCGTCTGCACCGGTTGATGACTTTACTCAAAGATATTTCAAACAATATTGAAATTTTTGCTTGACTTTGTTTGAAACATTTGATATGGTTAATGCGTCTTAAAATGAAGAAAAAGTTAGTTTTTGAAAAAAAAGGTTATATATATGAGCGATTCGACTAGAAGTAAAATTGTTCGAAATAATATGGATCAAACTGATATTGCATATGTAATCGAATTGCTCACAGACGCATTACGAGACCAAGAATGGGAAACAGTAATTGAAGCCAAGCTTTTCTTACAAGAATATCTTGATGACGACGGTGGCTCCATTGAACTGGAAGAGTGATTTATGTGGTTAACTATTTTGTTGGGATTTGTCATTGTTCTTCTTTTGACTGTGATTGGGTTTTTGACCAAAGCCTTATCGATTCAGGTTAGGAAGAATGAAATATACACACAATGGATTATTGAACTTCAAAATAAAGTCGAAGAGGTTCAGCAAAACATGATTCGTTTGGATGAGAAACAGATGTTCTCGAAAGACGATGAAGTAGGGACAATTTTTCAACAGATGGTTGACTTGATTGCTTCTCTTAACGAGAAGACAACCAGAGAATAAATTATGCTGAAAAAGAAAAGAATGTCCCATAAGAAGTCTGTACCCGAAAAGAAAAAGAAACAAGTTATAAAGAAGACAAAGACTCCAGTCGCCAAAGAAGTTCCTTGTACGCCGCCAGAAGTTAAAAAGAAAACTGGCACACGCAAACCAGCAGCCTCTCGAATGTATTGGACCGATGAAACAGAACAAGCTGTTATTCGTTATAATTCCACAACAGATAGCGAATTGAGAGAAAAGATTTATCGGGAACTTCTGGAGTTTCCTTTCCATAAACTCATTGAGAACGTTTTTAACCGTTTTGGTTTTACCTATTTCAGAACGGAGCCCAAAAAAGTACAAGAAGAAGCACTGGCTCATTTGGTATCAAATATAGGAAAATTTGACCCCAATCGTCCTAGTAAAGTTCATCGAAAAAAGAAAAGTAAAGCCTTCGCTTATTTTTCTGTCATTGCCAAGAACTGGTTTATTCTTCTCAACAATACCACCTACAAAGATTTTCAAACACATAGTCCCATCAGTGAAGAGAGAAGTGAAGATACCGTACAACTTCAAACGGTTGATAAACATTACGCACAAGCAGAACTCGATGAGTTCATGAAGTTAACCCTCGATTTTTGGGAAGCCAATGTGAAGAAAATCTTTTCCAAGCAACGAGACTTGGAAATAGCGTATGCCGTCATGGAACTTCTAAGGAGCGCAAAGCGTATTGATGCCTTCAACAAAAAAGCACTCTACCTTTATATTAGAAACATGTCAGACTGCAAAACGCAACAGATAACCAAAGTGATTAATAAGATGCGCCAGTATCACAAAACAATTTACCGTTCCTACCTGAACGAGGGAAATATTTCAACTTCCACTCTTCATTTGTCCTAAGAAGTTTTTATAACTTGAGACGAAAAGACACCCCAAAACGGGAGTGTTCTTCTATTTATTTGCGTATGGACAATGAATTCGAAATATTCGAAGGTAAAAGTTTTAAGAACCTCTGTAAAGACATTTACGAGCGGTCTGAACATAAACACGAGCAGTTAGATCTATTGATTTCTGAACTAAGACCACTAGTAAAGAGTATCGATGACGCCCGTGAAGTGGTTCCGTTGATTCAAGGTTATTTTGAAATTGGGGTTAGAAATGACGAGCAACTCGTCAAACTTGCACAAGTTGTTCAACGGTTGCAAGCAGCCAAGATTGAAGGAGGGACTGGCGTAATTCTATCTGAGGCCGAAAAAGAACAACTTTGGAAAGAAGTAAAAGAAGTAGCTGCCGAAGTTCAGGCTCCCATACCCGATGCTCACGACATTCTTCTAAAGGAAAAATAAGATATGGCATACTGGAAAAACAAATCTCAAGGTAGCTCTAAAAGTGACAGCTTTGGTCTTGGATCTTCCATTTCTGCTGGAGGTGGAGGGGAATTTTATGAAATAGAACCAGCGATTGTGTTGGATGTTATTTTAGATAAAGACCATCCGTTTCTAAAACTGTCCAAGAATATTGAAACTGTAATTGATGCAGACCGATGGCCAGATGATGTTCAAAAGAAAAAGGCCAATCCTACCGATATCGATTATTCGTGGGTTGGAAGAGCCTTGGTTAGAATGCAATTTTCCGATTCGACCACCGATAAAGAAAAACTTGTATGGGCGTATCCTTTGGATTCTGGTATTTCTGAATATCCAGTGCTAAATGAGATAGTGATGGTGATTACATATCGAAACAAACATTTTTATAGTCGCCGTCTAAACCTTCGCAACCTCCCAAACGAAAGTGTCGATTTTTCCATTAATAAAACAATTAGCGGTAAAGAAAACACAGAACTTTACACCACGACGCCATATACCGGAAGGAGTTCAAAGACAAACCACGATGGTTCACTTGGGTACAAGGGTGTAGCTGGTAAGTATTACAAAATAAACAATAGGATTCGACGGATCAAACGATATGAAGGAGACTTAGTAATTGAAAGTCGTTTCGGGCAATCTATTAGGTTTGGTGCGTATGATTCGAACAGGGACAACGATAAAGGAGATCCGAAAAACACGGATTACGCAGATTTCGGCGGCAATCCAATGATTATCATTCGAAATCGTCAACGAAAACTTCTCAAAAAAGGAGAGGCCCTTAAACTCACAAATAGTCCCAATCCAGCTACTATTTTAGGAACAGAGGAAGAAAAAAATGCAGGTGGATATATCGAACCAGACATCAACCACGATGGTTCCACAATTGCCATTACGACGGGACAAACGATTAGCAAGTGGGTGACGACTTGTTACAAGAAGATGTTTGGGGTCGGCGAGGAGGTTCCTGCATTCAATGGAACAACTTCGTTTACATATCCTGTTTTGAAAGGAGACCAAATTATCATTCAATCCGATAGATTGGTTCTGTCTTCCCGATATGCTGAAACATTCCATTATTCCAAGAAACGTTATGCTATTGTTACCGATTCCGAATATACCGTTGATGCTCATGATCAAATCGTAATGACAACTCACAATAAAACCGTTTTTAACTCCCCTGCTATCTATCTTGGGGAATATGATACTACAGGAGAACCAGTATTACTTGGTCAAACAACGGTTGCGTGGTTGTATGCTCTATGTAATTGGCTTCTTGAGCACACCCATTGGTATAAACATTCTCATGTGGATGCTGGAAAAGAATCACCGTCACAAACTCAATTACCAGTTCAAATTGAAAAACTAAAACAACTTCGGGATTCCCTCCATACACTTTTGAGCCGCAGGGTTTTTGTGGTTGGTGGTGGATATGCACCGGGATCCGATGGAGCAAAGATTTAATATGGCTTTACCTTCATTATCACCAACTCCAAGTCTTCCTTCGTTGAGTTTACCAAAACCTCCAGCAGCTAACGTTAAAACTCCGAAGTTGAAGGCTCCAATCAAAATCAATGTCAAAACCGGAACGGGTACTCCCGGTGGATTTTCAGGTGCATCAACCAAAAAACCATCTACAGAATCGGCTAAACTTTCGGCGGCGGCAGGAACGGTTGCTGGTCAAATAGCTACTATTGCATCATTGGCAACCAATCCATTAGCGGCTGTGGCGTTGGCTCCTATTAAAGCAAAACTATCCTCACTTGCGGCTGGTTATAAAAAGAAAGCAGCGGATGTTACTAAATCGGCAAACGATTATTCGAGACCAGCAAAGGTTCCAAAACTTCCCTCGGCACCAAAAATTGATGTTCCAAAACTGGATATTCCGAAGTTGCCTGCAACACCACAAGTCTCTGTACCATCAATTCCATCTGTTCCTTCGGCACCTTCGGCATCGTCTTTGCCATCACTTCCAAAGGTGTAATGTCTAAAAATGAACTATTTATACACAACACACATATGAAAAAATCAGATCTAATCAAACTCATCAGGGAAATCGTGAGGCAAGAAATTAAAAAAGAGCTTCCGAATGCCCTCGCTCAGTGGTTCGCCCTCAATGTTATGGGCCAATCACAACAGTCAAGAGTTCAGTCCATCGACACGACTAAGAATCTTTCAAAGAATGAACAACCTGTTTCTCAACCCCAAATTCCCGCCGATGAGGTGGATAAAATGGCATCATTGAAATCTCAACTTCAAGAAATGTTCAATGGTGGTGCTCCAATTCAGAAAGCAACATCTCAACAAACATCACCGCAACAAAAGAGATTTACAAGTAATCCAGTTTTGAATGAAATTTTGAATCAAACCAAACCATTTAATAATTCCGAAAGAATGGCAAACCGTGTAGGAGGTGGTGGAGCGGCGGTAATGTCTCCCGGCGTGGCAATGGCAGCAGCACAATTCACCCCCGCTGCCTCAACAACCGGAGTGGGGGAAATGATGAGCGAATCCGATTTGGAATTTATGAAGAATGTTCCCAGTATGCCGGGAGCTAATGATCCTGTTTTAACAGAATTGCCTGCTTGTACGGCTCCTGTCCTACAAGAAGGGCAAGAAGGCGGTCCTGCTCCAATGGAAGGAATGGCAATAGATTCGGCATTGGATTTGAAAAATCATCCTGCACTTCCAGATAGTATCAAAAATATTTTAAGTCGTGATTACCGTTCATTGGTAAGAGCGATGGATAAGAAGAAATAACATATGGCAACAACCAAGACGCCCCTTGGATTGATGATTCCAATCCAAAATGGAAATAGTGGGTATTTTGATCAAGCATACGACACTTTTACCCAAAAACGTATGAACATCATAAACCTGTTACGTACTCGTATTGGGGAACGTCGAATGCAACCATTATTTGGGTCTCGTCTTTGGACTGTTGCTTTTGAACAAAATACAGAACTCCTTCCAGAAATCATCCGAAATATTGTTACCGAAGATATAAATCGGTGGATTGATGGGGTTTCTGTAAAAAAAGTCACGGTATCTATCCCTAAAATCAACGAAACAACGGATTACCGAGATATTTATACAGTGCTGGTCCAAGTAAATTTTGTGGATGTGACTTCCCAACAGGAAGGTTCGATAGAGATTTATATTGACAGCGGCAAATTATAATATGTCTAAATACACTAGAAAATGTCCGGAGTGTCGGCGGAAAATAGTCCACGCCAATAGAGACATTCTCTTAAAATCCGTTAAAGAAAACAGGTTGTGTAAATCGTGCTGTCAAACTGGTAAAACATTTTCAAAGGAACTTTGTTATATTGATGGATATGATAAAGAACATAATGTTGTTTTGGAATATGATTCAAAATACCATCTGAAACTTTCTCAGCAAAACAAGGATAAAAAGAGACAACAAAAAATTATAGATATTTTGAAACCACGTAGGTTTTGGAGATATGATGCGGTCAACAAAACGTTTGTTAACGTTGTAGGAGAATCATAATGGCGACTACTGTTCAGAAATCATTTGCCCCTAACAGCAAAGATGTGCGATATCTCAACCGGGATTTTACCCAGTTAAGACAATCGCTTATGGACTTTGCCAAAACGTATTTTCCGAATACGTACAACGACTTCTCAACGGCTTCTCCCGGCACCATGTTCATCGAAATGGCGGCATATGTTGGAGACGTGTTGTCCTACTACACAGATTATGCTTTCAAAGAAAGTCTAATTCAAAATGCTACCGAAAGACGGAATATTTTGAACTTAGCAAAGTATTTGGGTTATAAAGTAAAACCCATTCAAGGAGCGGTTGGAACCGTAGAACTATATCAGCTTTGTCCTTCAAAGGTTTCTACATCAGATTCCTATGTTCCCGATTCTGATTATTGTCTGTTGATTAAAGAAGGTATGCAGGTTTCCAACAACGCCGGAGCTTATTTTATATTAAATGAGACAGTCGATTTTTCGGTAAGTACATCCTTATCTCCACGAATCGATACGGTTTATTCAAGGTTTCCAGATGGAACGCCTGAATTTTTCCTTCTTCAAAAAACGGGTAAGATATCGGCAGGAAGAATCGTCACAAAAACTTTCACGGTTGGAAATCCTGTTCCTTTTTATAAGATAAGTTTGGATGACACAAATGTTCTTGGAATTCTCGATGTCGTTGACGACAATAATAACAAATGGTATGAAGTTGATTATCTAGCACAAGAGCTTGTTCCGATTGCCGTTCCCAACGATGCTGAACATGAAGGGGAACTTTCAACCTATAAGGATTCCGTTCCTTATATTTTAAGATATCTGAGAACCCCACGACGGTTTACAGTATCCATAGATGAAAACAATATAACATCGATAGAATTTGGAGCCGGAATAGAAGGATTTTCCGAAGAGTTCGTAACATTCGATTCTCGATTGATTGGTGTTGGTCTGAAAAATATCAACAAATACAATGTACCTCTAGATCCCGCAAACTTTCTCAAAAATGAAACATATGGCATTGCACCATCAAATACAACATTAACTGTAAGATATCTGGTGGGTGGAGGTATTGATTCAAATTCCCCCTCGAACTCTATTCGAAATATTGTTTCAGTTGAATTTGCGAATTCCACGGATGGATGGCCTCCGGAAAAGATAGAATTGATGACAACCGTTCAAAATTCTCTTCAAGTGGACAATTCAACTGCCGCAGTTGGTGGGAAAGAAGGGGAGACGGATGACGAAATCAAACAGAATGCCATTGCTCATTTTGCAACTCAGAATCGAGCGGTTACCCGAGACGATTATTTGGTTAGAGTGTATTCTATGCCATCCAAATTTGGATCAATTGCTAAAGCACAAGTCATCACCGATACAAATCTTGATGTTGCATCTAACAGAGTTCTTAATGGTATCATCGATCCTTCCAATATAGGAGCCGTAACCAATATGGGTTTGGATACCTATTTCAGGAAACTGACATATGATATCAATAATCCGTTTTCCATCAATGTGTATCTTTTAGCATATGATGCGAACAAAAACCTTGTTCCTGCTAATCGGGCTTTAGTGACAAATTTGATGACTTATTTGAAACGATACCGCATGATGACAGATGGTATCAATATTATCGATGGTTATGTTATAAACATTGGTGTTAATTTTTCAATTACCGTTTTCAAAGGATACACCAAAAAAGACGTATTGTATGATTGCATTACAGCAATTCAGAATTTTTTCAACATTGACAATTGGAACTTTTCACAGCCTATTAACTTGAGCCAATTGCGTCTCGAAATCGCAAAGGTCGAAGGGGTTCAAGCCGTGGTTGACTTGGAAATCGTTAACAAAACAGTGTTGGACGGAAACTACTCAACGGTTGAGTATGATATTCAGGCTGCAACCAAAAACGGAATCATTTATTCGTCAGTTGACCCCGCTATTTTTGAAATTAAATATCCGGACACGGATATTGTAGGAACTGCACTCTAATATGCACCATCACTTATATCCAGTCGAAGACACGTATATCACAAACTTGTCTGGTTATGAAGACAAGAATTTCGGGATAAACGAAATTCTTCGTATTGGGACGTACAATAAACATGTGCGGTCTCTGCAAAACACAAAAGATTTCACTTATATAGGGGTTGTTTGGAACAATTATTGCGCCACAAGTTTTACCGGATTTTTTTCGGGTTCATTTTCTGGGAATGCCATATCAGTAGATGGCGTAATTGCATCAAGTGCATCTTTCACGGCATCATATTTTAGTGGTTCCATTGATGGAGCGGCTATTGCCGAATACAGTGGGGGTATTTCCGGAAGTATTTCCGGTAGTGTAACGGGTTCCTTGAGTGCCAGTTTTGTTCCAAATTTCTCCGGAACAATGACGGGTTCAAGCGGAAGATTTACCGGAACGGTTACCGGAATCGATACTATCAATGAAAAATGGTGGGATACGACAACTACAAAATTTATTGACCGAACTCTTATAAAGTTTGACATAACCGCCATTTCGGAATCTATCGCTAGCGGTGAGATTACAGATCCAAAATTTAAGCTAAATTTGAAGGTATGTAATGAATGCGAACTTCCTATTACCTACGCAATTTACGCATTTCCAGTAAGCCAAAGTTGGATAATGGGAAATGGATATTACTCAGATGGTGGTTCGGACACAGGCGCAAGCTGGTATTACAGAGATTACAATCCCGGAACAGCTTGGTATTCTCCGATCACCACAAGTTTACGTCCGGTGGTTGATTTCCTAAATAATCCCGCCAATGCAACAGCATCATTTGCCTATGGTGGTGGAACGTGGTATTACAATAGTAGCTCTAAACAGACATTCTCTTACGAATCATCGGATATTTCGATGGATGTAACGGATATCGTAATGGCGTGGATTAGCGGTACTCTTCCAAACCATGGATTCATTTTGATGTCATCGGATGAAATTGTGAACAGTGGTTCTGGTTTCTCCTTGACGTTTTATAGTAAAGATACCAATTCCATCAATTCTCCATACCTTGATGTCATGTGGAGTGACTACGTATGGAATGTTGGACAGGTTGGAACCTCTAGTGTAACGATTGAAACCGAATCAGGAATAGATGCTGTAGCCCAAACTGGTTCGACGTTTTCAATAAATGCTGGTGTGGACGGCACGTTTTCAGGGAATGCCATCATCTTCACTAACGTTTATTATATTACCGCAAGTAACGTAGCAGTTACGGAATCTGTTCAACAATTTACAGGAAGTTTCACAGGAAGCCTGACAACAAATTTTTCTACGGTAAACGGAACAGTAAGCGGAACAGTTACGTTGGCGAGTGCTACTTATTTTAGTGGTTCCATCGACGGTGGACCTATTTCCGAATCTCCTATTGGTCCATTAACTGGAAATTTCTTATTTGGGTTAATGACAGGTTCGTTAATTTCGGCCAGCCTTGATTATTTTGAAGGGTCACTAACCGCACAAATGGCAACCATTACAGCCTTCATTACAGATGCTTATTATCTCGACACAATCAACTACTATGCAAGCGGTATTTTCCTTGGTAATGGATTAACTGGAAATATTGCTAATCTTCCAGTAATAGGTGCTTATACTGGTTCTTTAACTATTCTTTCACAATCAATAACTGGACCATGTGGTTCCGTATTCAATGCTCAAATTATTTCTGCATCATTTACGGACGGTGTTTGGAGCGAGTTGATGTTTTCCGGATACTATGTAGATGGTAGATTTGAAAATGTGTATTTTACGGGTCAATGGCCAGCTACAACAATCGTAGGGGCTCATGTGGTTATTCCACTCCCATCAGGTATTGACCCATATGCATACGCAACTGTAACCAGTCCGTTTGTCTGGGGAACAGCCTTTGGAACATATAACGTCACTCGGTCAATTGAAGATACGTCAAGTGTGGCATTAGATAGTGCTAGTTTCTCCGGTCAGTTTATCGACGGTCCATTAGTCGGAGGCTATTTGAACCTCCAGTTGAGCGGAAGTATCTACACTTCGAGTTATACTTACACAAGTAGCGTAGAAATAACTTCAAGCACATTCACTCCATTGGATACCAATCGTGCCTTCACGGTTATTATAAAAGACCTCAAGCCGACCTACAAAGGTGGGGATCTTGCCAGAATAAAAGTATTCGGAAGACGAGAGTTTCCTCTTAAGACCTTCGAAAGGACTTCCCAACAATCTGGGTATGTCGTTCCTGAACTGTTGCCAACTTCGTCATACTATGCCATCAAGGATAATATGAGTGAAGAAATAATTGTGGACTTCGATAATTATACTAGGTTAAGCTGCGAGTATCCTTATGGAAACTTCTTTATATTGGATACCACTGGTTTAGCTCAAGAAAGATCCTATCGCATCCTTATCAGGGTCGAAAATAGTGGGTCGAAATATACGTTCGATAATGGCGACGTGTTCAAGATAACGAGATAATATGTCCTATAGAGAATACTACAGTCAAGACATAGCAAATTTTCAGAGATACGGAACTTACAATTATCAGTATGATGAAGTTGGGAATCTCATTTTTAATTCGTCATCTGGAAATTTTCATCAAGTCTTTCTTGGGCTTCCGCTTCAAAACTTCATCTATGACACTACTAAAATCATAGGGTTTTATGACCCAACATTTACAGAGTTCGTTACGCAAACCGAAAACGTAACAACAGAAGAACAACTTCAAGAAATGCAAGATGAATTAGAAGCTCAGAAAGCTCAAACCGAAGAATTGACAAACGAATTGGAAAGATTGATAGAGGCCAGTGAATCCAATACAACAGAAGCCGAAAAAGAAGCGGCACGTCAAGTTATTTTGGAACTGAGAAAGGCTCTTGGAGAAGGAAGAGTAGATTCAGATTTTTCAACCGATTTTCCTTACACGCCTCTGATAAAGCCATCAAGTATTGCAGCACCAGAAGAAACTACATCTACACCAACAGTTACACCAACACCAACACCAGTAACAATATCCTCTGTTGTACCCGTTCCGGAACCAACAACTAAAACCTTATCTCCAAGCGTAGAGGAACTAAAAGCACAGGCTTCGGCCTCAGCAGCTTTACAAGCTTCGGCCTCAGCAGCAGCACTAGCAACTGCAATGAAGAATGCCGTTAGCCAATGGAAAGAGGAAAACAGAACTCTCCGTGGCTCTCGAAAACCATACTATTCTAGATAATATGGCTATCCCATATCCATACACAACAGATAACGTCAACCACATAAACACCGGTTCATATTTTGATGAAACCGAAACCAAGATGTTTGTGAATGGCTATGGTACCGATTTGTGGTATGGTTTTGGAGAGACCGATGTTATCGAACTGTCTGTTTTTGATTTGGACCAAAATCCGTTAGGTTGGGCGACAATCAACTCCGAAAAATCCTACAAAACCGTCCAAATGACCTATCAGGATGCTTTGAATAGGCCAATAACATACAATTATCGAGAACTTCTAACAGACTTCATTCTCTACAAAAACGCAAAGATTCTTGTAAATCCGATTGAACAACTTTCGGCGTCATTTGGAATTACAAGTGGTAGCTATTTCGTAGCTTACAACTTTGTGCGTGAGATGGCCGGAACTCCATCTTTTCCATTGGCGGTAAAGGATATCTCTCCATCCAGAAAAGAAATCAAACTCATTCCAATTGGAAGCAATACGCCACGCTATGAGGCATTTTGCCGAAAGAAGTTTCAAGTTAAAGACGTTGCACCACTTCTTTTGCAGCTTACAAATCAATGTCCTTACGACCAAATTTACAATCAAGTTAAAACAAAATACGCTAATGAAATAGCATTTCTTAAGCAGTTACTTTTCTTGACCTCCGATGGAGCAATGATGGCATTCCTCAAAACTATCTATGAGGATACTGTCATTTACACGAACCCAACCGGAACTCAACCCATCGAAAAAATCAAAAGAGTTCAAGGTATTCGAAATTATTATCAGAATCTTCTCTTATCCAATTACGAAACCATTTCAGATTTTATCGCTATTGACGATGCCTATGATGCGTTTGTCATAGGTAGGATAGAACAACAGTTCAAACCTTACGGAAATCAAACAAGTCCGGAGTTTATTGCTGCCAAACAGTTCTTAGTGGAATTTTTCACAACGGAATTCTATCACAAAATAACCGTTTCAACGAAAGCGGCGTTTGAAGAAAAATACTTCTCATACTTTAAGAATGCTCTGAACATCGGCAATAATACGATGTTCCAAATCATCGACCACACTTATTTGGATGAACGTCTTGTTGAAACAGACCCATTAACACTCCTAATCAAACTCAAAAGTGAGCTACCTGACGAAATTAAAATTCAGACACCGTGTTGGATTACTAACATAAGCATTGCTCCCTACATAATCAATGCAGTTGTGCGATCATCTGGTGGGCGTCAAACTATCAAAATTTCTCCTCCAAATTTCCTAGCTCATTCGGACAACATTAGTCTTTACAATAGCAATGAATCCTTCACTGCCGCCGATTTACGAAACGATCCGACGCTTCAACAAACGATCAACGTCAATAAAACGTTGAGCGAATTGCAAGTTGATTATACCGATTTTCATAACTTTGTTGTCTTTTCGTCTGCGGCTCAACGATTGAAGAACTTCAAAACCAAGATTTCAACATGGTACATGCTTAGTTCTTCTCTGGAGGCGTTAGAAACCGAAGCTAGTCGTTCTTTAGCATCTGGAACTCTTTATCCACAATACTCTCTGGAAAAAAGTTCTCTGGAGAGTCAAATGAATGATATTGTCAACTCATTTGACGGCTATGAATCTTATTTATTTCAAACTGGTTCTTATGCTTACAACCCACAAACCAAAGAATTTGTAAATGCTTCCTATGTCGCCGACCAAGATACCGATGCAATTCTCTATGACAAATCCAATCGAGACAGTCTGATAAATAATACCCCAGACCACATTGTTTTAGATTCAAGTAATGATGAATACTTGACATTTTTAAACATGGTTGGTCATTTCTTTGACAACCTCTATCTTTACATAACCAACCTCCCATCGGAGAAGGTCATTCAGAATAATTCAACCAGAGCATTCTCTAAGCAAATGGTTGATTATATGTTAGAAACGTTTGGGTGGAAGATTGGTACAACCTATGAAGATTTAACTTCCGAAGACGTTTATACAACCGGTTCATCGCAAATGACCGCTGAGGACAGAGCGAAGACCATTCAAACAAGAGTGCTTAATGCTCTCCCTCAAATCTACAAAACAAAAGGAACCGAAGAATGCATCCAACTTTTTCTTTCCTGTTATGGTATTCCATCAAATCTTTTGGATATTCGAGAATATGGTAACAATGACTATTCCACGTCATCTTTGGTAACTTATACCAAGAGAGAACGAGTTTGCATGTTGGAAAACTCGGCGTCATCTTCGACTATTTCAATTGGATATGCTCCGAAACCAAATATTAGAACAATTGAATTCAAGCTTTTATTGGATAAGCCCGAGTCAGCTAACATCCGAGAACCTCAGTTTATCGTATCTTCCTATCAAAGCTACAGAATGTTATGGGATTTTAATTGGTTTTATCATAGTCGATTTCCATATCTTGTCCCTAACTTCATTAATCTTGGATACTATATTTATTTCACCCTTCCCGCATGGCGTATTGGATATGTTAGAGAATATGGAAATATGGGTAGAATCATTGCTGAAATTCCAGAAATTTCCGCAAGTTTATACTCCACCGGATTAATTGGAACATTTACGGGAGTTTGGTCTGGTAGTGCTCAAAGAGCAAATGGAAGTGTTTCATCTAATGCGTTTTTTATCTCTTCTTATTTCAGCGGATCGATTAATGGTGGTCCAATTGTTCAGATTTCTGGAAGTGTATCTGGAAGTGTATCCGGAATAGTTACGGGATCTCTCAAAACATTGACCGTTCTTAATTTTTCAGGAGAACTTACAGGAGCCAACGGTCAATTCCTCGATGGAACATTTAATCAAACTGGAAATACGTACGCCGTAACGTCACAATGTAATTCAAAAATTGCTTATAATTATCCTCCAGTTTTTCGATTAACCAGTAGCCTTTTACCTTTGTTTGACGGCGAGATTTTCAATGTCCGCTTGCGTCGAAACGCACCCGATCCAACCTACCAATATTTCCAAGATGAAGAAAATGTTCCTACCGTTTATGATTTAACCGTTCAAAGGAATGAAAGGGGCCGAAGAATTTTCCGAAGTATCGATTCGAAAATTGGAACTTACGAAAATAACATGGTCTGGGACGGAAAATCAACACAAGATGTCTGGGAACAAACCGGAAGTCTTGGAAACATGACCACTCAATCCATTGTTATTGGAATCAATGACTTCTCCGACGAAGCACACAAACCAAGTTATTGTATCGGAAATTTTATGGTCTGGGACGTTCCAATTTCCGATCAAGATTTTGAAATTCATTGTAATGATTATAGTTCATTCGCTTACAGTGGATCGGAAGCCAAGCAGCATTTAATAACCAGAATTGATTATGACGAACCAGAATCATTTTACAATTCCTTCTACTCCTACGTTTACACCTACCCGAACAATTCACGGTTCGTTTACGGATCTGCCAATGGATATCTAAAAAGCAAATCCGAATATTACCCCACATATCAAGAATTGTATTTGACGGCTTCCGAAACCCGTGAAGGTGTCGCCGTTTCTGGAAGTTGGACTGGAGCAAAAACAGGAAGTCTTTATAGTATTGAACGCTTTACAGGAAGTTTCAAAGGATACATGTCTGGAAGCATATCCGGAAGTGGTCAGGGGTTTTTCTTCTCACATAGTTTGTTCAGTGGAAAATTATTAGGTTCGGGAACTGGAAGTTTCAATGGAATTGCAACCGGAAGTATTAGCGGATCAGAAGCCATCGCTAAAGGCTTTTTCGGAGATGGCAAATGGTATGGAACATTAATTGATGTAAACAATAACCTTTTAACACAGAGTTACTTCACTGGAAGTTTTTCGGGAAGAGTTTCCGGTACATTTTGGGGAGAAACTTATGGCCATATGACATCAAGTCAGTTTGGTACATTTTATGGTAGTAGGCTAGGACCATGGCAGGGACAATTAACCGGAAGCGTCACTGGGAGTGTTCGAAGTAATTACATGACTGGTTGTTTCATTGGGTTTGCATCATCGAGTCAACACATCATCCAAAACCCCGGCAACTTTTTTGGAACTATTGATCAGATTTGGTTTGGTGCCCTATCTGGAAGTTTAACTGGTAGCTTCACTGGAAGTGGAAATTGGGAGTTTAGTGGACATACTCCGTGGTTACAATATGATTATGGTTACGCTTATTATGATTTAGGTGCGGCTCCTTATTTAGGCCAAGTTGTTTTTAGCGGAAGCTTTTCTGGTGTCATGTCCAGTAGTAACTACAATCTCTCCGATCTTTTGCTCACTTACGCTACGGGAACGTTTTCCGGAAGTTTCTTACAAGTCTGGACTGGAAGTCCGGTAGTTCTTTACAACAAACCAGTTCTACCAACATCAATTTTGTGGTCCTCAGATGATGCTTACTACCCATTGAATGCCACTCGTTCTTATTTTTTGAACGTTTGTAGTGGTTCTGTTATTTATGAGACTTATGTTCCAATATATCCATATGAATTTAGGGTTCTTGATGTGGAAAAAACCTATACAACTCAAAACTATGGACCCAATAGATTCAAAAATGAAAAAATTAAACCGAAAAGTCAAGGTGTAGCCACTCGTTTAGCAAACACAGAACGTTCAACCTTTGATTTGATTCGTGGAATTCAATCTGATTCCAACCTTCTGGGATTGTATTTGGACCCGCAAGATGCCAAAAATCGTGATATTGTCAAGTATTACGGAAACAACAACATGATGGATTTGATTGCAGATCCATCAAACATGTACTCGGCATCTTACACGAATCTGAAAGCTTTGAATGACGCCTATAATTCTTTCGGTTACCGCAAAGTTCTTTACAACGAACTCATAACTCTTTACAAGATTTATTTCAATCGTTCTATTTTTGAAAGCATCAAAAACGTAATACCTGCAAGAGCAAGTGTTAGAACAGGAATTTTGATTGAGCCAACTATATTAGAACGCCCGAAGTATCAACACCGGCCCGTTTTCTCTGAAATTGGTAGTGGTTCTGTTCCTTATTTCGATGTGACCGCCAGTCATTATGCCAAAGATCCGGTTACTAAACTTGTTCGCTTTTCTGGGTCTGTAGGAAATACCTCAGCGGGTTACATGGAATTGTTGTTTGGAGAGTTTAATTGGAATCCGTCCTATTCCCAAACGTCGTTCAATGCTGCATCTCTTCCGGCCAATTCAACAATTTATTTGGATATGTCTTACGCTAATGAAGCGAATTTCATTTACCCTCAAAACTACAACAATGGATACATACCGGATCTTACCGATGAAATTCAATTTGGACATTTTGCTTCCGTTGGTGATTTTAATCCAAAAGGATTTATAGCTGAAAACTTCAAAACCAGTTCTTACTTGGTAAAGAAATGGAACAAGTACATCATATATTCTAAAAGCGGTTCATACATTAGGAGTTCGAATAAAAAAGAAGATGTTTACACATCACATTCGGTTTGGTTGTATAGCCTTGTAAATATGTCCCCACTGGGATATAATCAACTATTTTACACGGCAAGTAAATATGAGCCATCGGGGTCGGTTTTAGATATTACAGACAACACGGATGTGGTTCAAATGAACGGTTACTATTATTATTTACATCGTGCAAATACAGCAAAGAAAACCCCAAATCTTCCGATTACCCATATCAAAGCGTCAGAAAATCATATTGGATGGGCATTTACTACCGCTACAACTCCTTACACGTCACTTGCCGAAGACACCTATTTCGAAGTATTCAATGGATACCCAAGAAATCACTATACGCACAAAAGAATGCAATTCAGTCCTGTTAAATTTAACAGTCTGAGTGGTAAATTTCGTGTTCAAAAAGCACAGATTTACACAAGGGGAAGTCAAACCATAAATACCACGATTGATGATAAATCGGCATTGGAAGATGCTACGCTCCCAGTTCAAAGCATTGAAACCAGTAATGTCAACCTTGTTAAGAGTGACAACGTGATAAATCAGTAAAAAAGGGTTACAGAGCAATACTTATAGATGAGAGACCAACTTTTATAAAAAATGATATATGGCATACATTGATAATACCACCATCACCGTTGATGCGGTTCTTACCAAAAAAGGTCGTGAATTGCTTGCAAAAAATGGTAATCTAAACATCACGTCATTTGCATTAGCAGATGATGAAATTGATTATACGCTTTACCAACCAAATCACCCAAATGGCAGTGCTTTTTATGACATCGCTCTTAGAAATACTCCTGTTTTCGAGCCTTTCACAGATGAAACGCAAGTCATGAAGTACAAGCTGGTAACCCTTAATCAAGGTGTTACATCCATCCCGGTTATTTCGATTGCTCAGGACAAGATTGCGGTTACTCGGGATTTCACTGGCGACATTATCATTTCTCCTTCTACCAACCCTGCTTACAACTTGACCGCAGGTTATACAGCCATTCTCGGAAACAAGAACGTTGGAACTCTCGTGGTAGAAGAAAGTAACTCAATCAATGCTGTTTCGAATACGATCCCAACTTTTGCTGGTGACATCAATACTGCAAGTTCTCAGGTTGTTGTAGGAAAGAAGTTCCGCTTTATTCCAAACGCCCAACTTGGAAGAACGACAACTACAAACTTGACTATTGTTGGAAACGAGTCTGGTGGAAACATCAGTATTGAAGTAACGATAACAGTTCCGACTACAAGCTAACAGACCTATGATATTTAATCAATTTCAACCAGAAGATATTGTTGCAGGACGAACGACTCGTGTTGCTAGTGGTTTTTGGCCAGAAGGCCAAACTAACTGGAGCCAGAGTTTGTTTGTGGACGATTTTTGGGATTTGACGGGCTCTTCGGCCACACCATATCCATCTTATGGATCTTCGTTGTATGATGTTCGTAGAACTATGTACTACGTTAACGTCTTCCCAAGCCTTACCGAAAAACTAAACAATGACCCATATTTCTCCGCAACATATGGACACATTGGAGGGAGTGGTTCTTTCTTAAACGAAACGGCAAGTATCAAAGCCAATCCAACAAAAGCGATTTACACTCAGTACAAAAACCTATTGCTTGGAACATCAGATTTGGATGGAAAGTTTAGTTTCAAAACGGGAAGTGTAGGAGGAACGGTCGATGCTCTTGATATTTTTGTATTGACCTTCTCAACCTATAAGATGAAAGACAGAATAGATGAAGGTATCTTTGAAATATCGATTTCTGGAACTTTAGGTTGTCGAACTTACATTGATGATTCTCCAAATGAAACACAGGTAAAGACGGTTTATAATCTTATCAGTGGATCTTTGGAAACTGGAATTGTTGGAACTGCCTATGAAGGCGTGGGATTGTTCTATCCCCAAAATGGAATCGTTGTTTTCAATGCTGAAAAGTTGAATGAGGCCGTTGGAATGAAAGCTATGGGTAATTTCGCCGGATATAATTCGGATGGTGGTGGACCATATGCTTATAATAGTAGTTCATTCGGCACAGAATATGGACAAAATCACAAAGTGATTGTTGAAGCTATCAAATTAGCCGGAAACAATGGAAATAATGGTAGAGTCAACTTCATGAAGGTTCGTAAGTCTGAATATGTTCCGGCAAGACACTACTTTGTTCGTGTAAAGAACCGTGACTTCAACTATAGCAATAATCCAACGTATGTTTACGATGGAACCGACGGAGAACACGCTCAAGGAACAATCAGAAACGCAGACTTTATTGATAATCCGAGGACGTACCCTACGACAGTTGGTCTTTACAATGATAACAACGAACTGGTAGCTGTCGCCAAATTGAGTCGTCCAGCGGTCAAAAGTTTCGATAATGAGCTTTTGATTAAGTGCAGGCTCGACTTTTGATACAGAGTTGCAAATAAAATGACGTTTTGAACATGTCACTCATTCATGATCAAACAACTCAAAAAGTACGATGTACAGAATACTCCGTTCGTTGCGACCAAAGCTTGGGAACTGCTTAATGTTCAGCATCAAGATTTGGTTCTCGTCGAGGAAAACTCCGAGACGCCACTAGGACAGGATACATTTGTTGCTCTTGAGTTCATTGATTATAGCTTTGGTAATCCTCAAGGTGTTCTAAACACTGATTGTAACATTGCTCTTGAACAACAAATAGCCGATCCCGTATTATACGAAGAAGGCATCAGTGGCAGTGGATTATTTTATCCATCAGACCGTCAAAACCCCAACGGAACTTATACCCGCCTTGTTTATCAGCAGATTCTTCGTGCTTTTTATAATAACTATCATAATCCACTCCGGATTTTTGGTATCGAAAATGTCGATTTCCAAACCTCTGGAATGAAGCGATTTTTGAGTAATTATTTCAGGGTTTTCCGGCTGGAACAACAAAAATTTGGTGACAAAATTGTCGAAGGATCGGTTGAATTTATTGACAATACCTATGACGATAACTATACCATCACGGATGATTGTCAAGGCAATTTGATTGCGTGGCCAAATTTATTTTCAAGAATTCAAGAAGTTCGTCACATTGAAAATGATATTCGTTCTGGTTCTGCGGATTATGATTGTCCATTACCTGTTACGGGGTCTCCAGAAGCACCAATATTGTTGACTGGTTCTTTGACTTCTTCAATTTCTGGTGGTGAATTTTTATTGCCGTACTTAGCATCTTTAAGTTGGAGTTATGATTCCACTAATGAGGATGGTTTTAATATCTATAGAAGCTTGACGACAGATGGTGTCAATTGGAGTGCATTTGGCTTGCGACTCAGTACTCCTGCTGACATTACATGGTCTGTTGATAATATTGATTCTCGTGTGGCGGGTATTTCATACTACGTTACCGCTTACAACATGTTTGGTGAATCGGCGGCTTCTAATACAATTGTTTTTGGTCCTCCTGATTCACCGACTTACATTTCGGCATCTGCTATTGCTTGGTCAGCATCTTATGTTGTATGGTCCGGATCGGCGGGAGCGTACGGCTATTATCTCTTTAGATCTGATGATAGCGGCTCATCGTGGATGAATGTTGCAACAACAAGTTTTGCAGTCACTAGTTCTTATGACCATACTTTGGAACAAACTAGTTCCTATTCTTATAGAGTAGCTGCTTATAATATCCTATCATGGAGTTATTCACCAACGGCTAGTATTTCTACACCAGAATCAGCGAGTGCTGCTCCCGAATCTCTATTAATATTGGAAGTCTCTAGTGGTTCGGCTATATTAAGTTGGAGCTATGCTGAAACACCAAATAGTTATGCTATTTCAAAATCATTAAATGGTTCGACCTTTTTTGGTATAACCAATGTCCCCTACACGAGCCCAACTCAATCTTATAAAGACACAGATGTTTATGGAGATCCACGATCTGCTTCATACTTCTACAAAGTAAATGCAATCTTTCCCGCTTCTTCAAGTACGAGTAATGTGGCTAGTATTTCTTTTGTTAATCCACTTCCTCCGCTTCCATGTGCCGGATTCTCTCCTCTGACTAATATCACTGGAACTATAACAACTAATTACACATCTCCATATCGGGGAGAGTCGTATTATGCCAATACCCATTCGTTTATTTTTGAAGACGGAGTAACATATAACATTTGGTTGAGATCACCAATTGACAACTATTTGGTTCTCTATAATAGTTCAATGACACATATTTCTCATAGCGATTCAGATGGATGGAATCCGTCCAATGATAGCTACAATGGTGCATTAGTATTTACAGCGGTGGGTTCGAATAATCCATACATAATTGAGGCAACAACATATGGCGAAGGACAAACTGGAGACTACACCTTGATTATTGAAACTGGTTCCATTACACAATCGGTTGTTTGTAAAAATGCTCCCCAACAAATGTGGTATTGTTCGGCATCTAATAGAATTTTTGTCGGGGACGCACAAAGTCCGACGATGAGTATCATCAATGCTGACACAAGGCAATTGGAAGGACAACTTATCAATCATCGTTATCTTGATTGGTTAGGAACGCCATATTACGATGTAACATGGGGGTGGCATTGGAGTCCAAATACGATGACAGGATATTGGGTTGTTGGAATGAATCTCAACGATTGTTATATTTTGGAGACAGACTTATCGGGTTCTTCAACAGGAAGTTTAATCAGTTGCAGTGTAAAATCAAACGGCAATACTGTTTGGACGGCGTACGACAGTAAAAACGACCGTATTTTGTTAGTAGGAACGTCCACAACCGCTCGTCCAAACATTGAAATCTTTGATATTGGAACCACATCAACGATCTGGTCGGCAAATCTTTTATCACTGGGGCAATATTTGTGGACTTGTTGCTATGTAGAATCGACAAATGAGTTTTGGGTCCGTGGAGGATATACGGGTCAGATTTACAAGATTAACGCCGATACCTTTACGGTTACCACTTCTTCCATTCCCATTGGAATTTCAGGAAATTCTGGAATAGATTATGTAAAACAAATTGATAGGGTTTTTACGAAGCCAGCTTCGGGATATACTCTTGCCGCCATCAAGCCAGCGGAAGACAGAATTGAAGATTTTTCTTCGCCGTTAGGTCTTGGAAACATCGAGGGTATAGTTTATGATCAATGTCGAGAAGAATTGGTATTTGTTCAATGGGGTCTTGGAGCCTGTGCGTGTGATGCCGTAACATATGAGCCAAAACGCTTCTATGTATTTGATAATAACAACGAAGTCGAAGACATTGTTTATGCCGAAAAGACCGGGGATACCTATGTTGTCGAAGACAACTATCGAGTTCTTCATGTTCTCGGATAACTTTCTTCGATGCATTTAGTCGGATTTGACATGGTTAATGACTGTAGATAGACCCAAATACTTTTGGGAAATAAACTTTTAATCTATTTATAAGTAACATGTACATTTTAGCGAAAAACGTCAACTACGGATATTCGGTAGCCACCCACGGAAAATATGTCGCCGTTGGAAACCCCCCGCTTCTCCGATATGACCATCTAACCTCCAGTCTTTATCAAACTGGCTCTGTGGATGTTTTTCGTTATGACATCAATACAGACCAACATTTTTACATTGACTCATTGACAAAACAGGTGGAAGAAGATGAGGCGATTTTGTTAGCCGAAGAGGTTGCTTCTGTTATGGGAGATGATCTCCAAACAGAAGAGTTTGGTCTAGACTGGGTAAATCGCCTCAAAAACATCCGAGTTGATTATCTCGAATATTTTACCCAATACGAATCCAGTTATGGAGAAGCATTAGATACTTACGATAATAAAATAGTAGTCGGGTGTCCATTTTATTGGGATCGGTTCGTTATTGATGGCCGAACATTCGATTTTACATCCTCCTGCGTTGACATCTGGGATTACACATATTCCGAAAGAAACATTTATACTCACAACGCTGCACCAACCCGAGTAGGATATGGTTGGACGGGTTCTTCTGCACCAACAACTAGTTCTGGATATACCAGTTCACTTGATTTTGGAAATGTGGATTTGTCAACAACTCGTTTGTATTTCGAACAGATTTTAGTTCCATCGGGTTATGATTATTTGATTGTTTCTGTATCTTCTTCGTTTCAGACCGGGTCTCAGGTTGTAGCAAAAATTCCCGTGTCTCCCGAAGGTGAGTATGCAACATATGCTTTCACTGCCTCATTAACCGCCTCGGTAAATGCTATTTTCTACGAAGGGCTTATTACGAATGAAATAAGACATTTTCACATTCCAAATCCAGAATCGGTTTCGGGGTCATTTGGAAAGGCAGTGTCAATCAATCAGGATTGGGTGGCCGTTGGTTCTCCAAACTATGACAACTACAAGGGTGCTGTGTATCTCTATAAAAACGAATGTACTGGAAGCACTTTAAGTTGGTCATTGTATCAAGTGTTGACACCTAGTTCGTTGGTTGCAAACCAAAAGTTTGGTTGGGATTTGTCCTTAAATAAAGAACCGGGAACTTGTCGAAATCGTTTGGTTGTTGGTTGTGGAGCACCAAATAACAATAATGTCTATCTATTTGAATTTTCCGGTTCGACTTGGTATGAATCTTATCAATTTCATCAGGTTACTAGTTCTTTGGCTCCATTGACGTTCAACACATCTAGTTACGGAATTCTCCTTTCTTCTAGTTATAAAACAAGTTCATTTGGTTGGGCCGTATCGACTTATGGGGACACTGTAGTTATTGGTGCTCCAACGGAAAGAAACATATTTGAGTTTACTGGTTCGGTTGGTTATGAACAAGGAACGGCATACATTTTTGAGCGTTGCAATGGTCCGTGTCCAGTAACGGCATCCGAATACCGCCTCGTCCAAAAAGTGTACGGAGATCTATATTCTCTCAAAAATAATAGATTGGGTTGGTCGGTAAGCGTTTATGACAAGAATATGATGATTGGTGTTCCAAAACGGGACGTTACTACAATGTCATCATGTTACATTCGTGGTTCCCTCAACCAGCAACTTTATTGTGGTGTCGATTTGGAAAACGCAATCAATGGGCAATGGATATATTTAACAAAGAATACATCGTCTGGAAATTGGGATTTCCAAAAAACGTTCCAGAAGAAAAAGAAGTTCATGCGACCCTATCGAACATTTGGGTTCGATGTTAGTGTAGGAAATTTTTCTTTGGTTACCGGGGCTCCAATGAACCTCGCCAATAAGGCTCGTGAAATCGATATTGCTTCCACCGGAAGTTTGGGAATTCCGCTAGACGATGTCATGGGTAAAGCATACATTTACAATATTCATAATTACAGACCACAGTTCTATGTTGGCAATGTCTTCTATCGAAACGGAACGTTAGTCGTGAATACGTCTGGTTCTGGTTTTGATGGAATCTTTTTCGACCCTACCAACCCCTACCAGTATGAGTATCTCCTTAGATACAAATCCCGCCATACCATCAACGAAAAACAAATCGTCTGTACAATTGAACCGGGGGAATTCAACGTTAGTACCAATCCTTCTGCTATCGTAAAAGCAACCTCTTCGTTTGATTTAAACAATAACGGTGTGTTTGATTTTCAAGATGCCGACATATTACTGAGATATATGCAGTACAAAAACAGCACGACATTAGGTGGATATTCTTTCGATTGGAGTTCATCTATCGTAAAAAACGATGACGAAGTGAGTTTTTATAACTGGAACGCCGAGCGATGGACAAATACTGATTCATTGTTTTTATCCAGTTTAAAGAGATTCGAAACCGTTGATACTTGGTTTCAAGATTTGTTGGATTTCAATGAGGATAGCAAAATCGATATCAATGATATGTCGATTCTCTGGAAGTATTTTTCCAATCGATTAACCGAAAAGAACTATCTATCTTATATTAACTCCAACTGCCAGCGTCAACAGGTAAATCAAGCAATCTCTTATTTAGATGATCTTTCAAAACGTCATGCGGTTCCGGAGATTAATCCCAATTTCTATGACTATGAAGCTAAATGTTGTCTTGATAAGACAGGTTCTTATTTGGCTCCTTTTGTAACAACCATTGGCCTTTATGATGGATTAGACTTGGTTGCTGTGGCGAAACTTGGGTCTCCTATCAAATTACCAAAGAGTTTGCCAATAAATTTCGTTGTGAAAATGGACTTCTAACCACTATTTATAAGCAGAAACAATTTGACCTATGCCAACACTACAAATCGCAACTGAAAATAAGCGTCCATCGCTGACACAAAACATCGAGGCTCTTTATGCTACATTTCACGCTGGCGGGGCGTTTGACGCCAAGGCCGATATTGTTTCCGATGGAACTCGAAATGAAAGAGTCACCAGTTTAAATTCTCGTCATAACACTCCAAAGGGATTCAAAACCAAGATGCGTGAACAACAAACAGAACTGTTCATGGCAATGGATTCAAAGACAGTAACTACTTCATTAAGAACCAGTATTTACGGCGATCATTCCAGTAAAAAATACGCTGGATAACCATCTTCAAATGAGTTATGGTTTTAGGACTTGATGCCAGTACCACTGTTTGTGGTTGGGCTTTGTCCAATAGTAATAGTATTGAACGTGCTGGTTTTATAGACATTTCCAATCTGGAAACCAACAAAGAAAAAGCTCATTATATTCTCGAAGTCATTTCACCCTATCTTCATAATGTCAAAGAAATCAAGTTAGAAGCCGCTTTGAGCGGTTTTATGAGGGGTCGAACTTCCCAACAGGTGGTTATCAAGCTTGCAAGGTTTAATGCGGTCCTAGAATATGTTTTAAATGAAAAAACGGGAATTCCGGTAACTCTGGTTAATGCCGCCACGGCCCGAAAGAAAGTTCTAGGAAAGGCTTTTATAAAAGGCATGACGGCCAAGGAATACGTTCGTCAGGAACTCCCTAAAATACATCCAGAGATTCGTCAATTCGAAAAATTAAACAAAAAGGGCCAATGGAACGTAAAAAATAGTGATATGTATGATGCAGTAGTAATAAGCTGTTTTTAATGAACTCTACTACAATATGAATACCGAAGTTTTTATCACTTGTGACCGCTGCGGTAAAACCGTTCACGGTGTCATTATTGAAGAAGAGGGATTACCTAAAATTACAGGTGGGTTTTATGATGTAACACCTCCTAGTTATTGGGGAATGTTTGCGTTTCAAGGTGAACAAACAGTTTGTGATGCGTGCATGTGAGCCAATCCCGAATTTTTGAAACTTTATCCCGTCGAAAGAAAAATCCCAAAAGGAGAAATTACGTCGCCTATGACCGTTTCTCCAGAGTATCTCGAACAAATAAAAGCTCAACGAAAACAAGAACGGGCCAAAAGTGGGCGGGAAAGAAAACTTGTCGAAATGGAACGTTTGGGAATTGATAAACTAGAAAAGCCAGAGAAACCAGAGAAACCAGAAAAGCCAGATAAACCGGATAAACCGGATAAACTAGATAAACCGGATAAGAAATGAAAGCAGGTTACCTTTACATCATTACAAACGCCGCTTTTCCCGGTTGGGTTAAAGTAGGCACCACTTGGAATCTCACTGAACGTTTACACACTTATCAAACGGGTGATCCATTTCGTGGGTACAAACTCCAATATTCCCTCCACCATCCTTCATTCCGTGAAGCGGAGAAGAAAATCAAAGAAGCCATGAAACACTTCGCATTAGAAATCCGTGGGGAGTGGTTTCGAGTGGATCTTAACATAGCAAAAAGCCGTCTCGACGAAGCACTTGAATCATATAATAATGGCGAGTGGACGGAAGTATAAAAAGTTGACTGGTTTTCTGTTTCTGTTATAGTTATACACAAAAAATAAAAATATCTTCGCTTTCAAACAAAACGTTTGGAGGCAATTACATGAATGGATTGTTTCTATACCCCAAAGTTTAATGAACCACCTACTTGCTAAAGTAGGTAGATTTTCCGGTTAGGATTTTTAAAAGTATCACAGCTATTAAATTATTTAAGAAATACCCAAAGTTAAAATCTTTTTATGGTAGATGTGGTTCTCTTTGGTCAGTAGGTAAATTTATATCCACTGTTGGCAATGTTTCTGCCGAAACAATCAAAAAATATATTGCTGACCAAAAAGGGACGTAAGATATGTTAATACAACGAGGATATAAAATTAGCTAATTTAATTTGTGAAAAATTGGCTTTATTTAAAAGCAAAATATATCACAATAAAGGGAACAATGCTTTTTATGTAAGTACTCCTGTTCACCATATTTTTACAAATATGTATGATTCGTGGTATATTGAAAAAGAGAAAATTTCCATTCCAATTGATTGCAACCTTACAAAAACACATTTGCTTTATCTCTATATTGGAGATGGGAATTTAGCGAAAAACACAAAGAACACCTATAAAATTCATCTTTCGACAAACTGTTTTGATGATGATAGTCTAAATAAAATTGTGAGTAAATTAAAAACATTCCTTCCATTTCCAAACAGTATAAAAATATATAGCAGAAGAGATGGTAAAGTGATAGTGATTTTAAAAAATAAAAATGTTTTATCGTTTTTAAATTATATTGGTGAATGCCCAGTTAAGGATTTAAGTATCTCTAAAAAATGGGCTTGTGGAGATGGTTCAATAGAACTGTCGTTGAAGCAAGAAAAAGAATGCTTAGTAAACTAAGCAGAAGCCACAGGGCTTGCCCTGTGGAGTGTCACTAACAAAACGTTCAATCCTTCGGATATAATATTTTGACTTCTAACCCAATTTCTGTCATCATCTTCGTATGATTCTTCAAAGTAAGCTGCTTGCCCTTGTTAACGAAGTGCTGTCACAGAATGCCAAACTCCGAAAGGGAGGGTCACAAGCTACGTACTTTTGTCCCTTCTGTAATCACTATAAACGAAAACTTGAAGTCAATTTGGATTATGGTCAGTGGCATTGTTGGGTTTGTCACGCAAAGGGTTCATATTTAGGGAGTTTATTCACTAAAGTCAAAGCTCCACGACACTTTAGAGACCGGCTCTTTGAATTAACGAAGGATGTTCGGCTTCAACGTAAATTGAAGCCAAGGAGGGGAGAAGAAGAAGAGCTTAAACTTCCAGATGATTTCATTTCATTAGCAGTCCCCCCCAAACACGATGTTCATTTCACTGAGCACCATCAAGAATATCGCCGTGCGATGGCTTACTTAAAAAATCGTGGAATCACAATGGAGGATATATGTAGGTACAATATCGGTTATTGCGAATCGGGTGAATACCGAGATTGTATTGTTATTCCTTCGTATGATGATGAAGGAAAATTAAACTATTTTTCATGTCGTTCTTATTATTCTTCCACATGGTCGAAGTATAAGAATGCTCCCGGTTCGAAAAACATTGTTGGTTTTGAAAGTTTTGTTAATTATAATGAGCCCGTTACATTGGTTGAGGGTGTTTTTGATGCTATTGCCGTTAGGAACAATGCGGTTCCCCTGTTCGGGACGATGCCCTCGTTGCGTCTCAAAGAACAACTCGTTCTCCACAAAACTAAAAGAGTGAATCTAGTTTTGGACAATGATGCATTAAGAGAGGCAATCAAAATCGCTCAAGATTTGTGGCAATGGGGAATCACTGTCCATCTAGTAAAGTTACCAGAAAAAGACCCCTCGGATGTAGGTTTTTATGTGGTACACGATTTGATTGAACGTTCGAAACCATTTGAATACGCCGATTTGATTTACTCCAAACTAATGGAATAGCATGATTACGATCAGAGAAACGTTAACCATCATTCAAATGGTAGGTATTGGTTTCGCATTCCTCTCGATTATTTTACTTAGCTTATGATATTTGAAAAACTAACATCTACCGTTTCGGATTTTACCCACATCATTCATATCGCCGACATTCACATTCGGTTGACAAAGCGTCATCAGGAATACCGAGAGGTTTTTCAGAGACTTTATAATGACGTTGCAGCGTCTCCACCAACAACAATTATTTGTGTTCTTGGCGATGTCTGTCATAGCAAATCAGATCTGAGCCCAGAATGCGTCCAGATGGTATCTGATTTTCTTTGGAATCTGGCCAATTTACGTGAAACGATTTTGATTCCCGGCAACCATGACGCTACGCTTTCAAACAAAACTCGTCTGGATAGTTTATCCCCAATTGTAGATGCACTAGCTCATCCGAAACTTCATTATTTGAAAGAAAGCAAGTTATATGGAATAGGAAATATCCTGTTCAATAACATGTGTATATTCGACCCACCCGAAAAATACATTCATGGGCAAAACATTCCAGAAGTCTATCGAAATACGTACAAACACGTCATTGCACTGTTTCACGGCCCCGTCGATAGATCTGTAACGGACACTGGGTTTGCTATCTCAAATCCAGAGATTATGCCTCCATTATTCGATTGGCACCATATTGCTCTTCTGGGAGATATACATCGCCGTCAAAATATACAAGAAGCAGTACCGGAAGAACATAAACCCTGTGTTCACTACCCCGGTTCTTTAATTCAACAAAACCACGGTGAACCACTTCATCCCCATGGTTATACATTATGGGATTTATCAACATATGATTACAAGTACGTGGAGGTTCCCAATGACTATGGATACTTTACAATTGAGTTAAACGGTGCCAAAATTTTGACCGACCTTTCCGATTTACCGAAAAAAACATATCTTCGTGTTAAGTGCATGGACTCCATCGCCACGGAAATAAAAGGAGCCGAAGCACTGGTAGGTGGTCTGACCGAAATTCATGAAATTGCTCGTTTACGTATCGAATCCGAGGCCGATAAAAAAGCCAAGGAAGCTTTGGTCTGTAAGGATGTAAAACTTTCCCAGATTGCCGACATTGATTATCAGGCCAAACTCATCACTGAGTTCCTTCAAACAAAATGTAGTCTGCTCGACCAAACGAAAATTGACAAAATTTTGCTTATAAACCGGGATGTTAATACCGAGATTAAGCAAGATGAGTTTTCTCGAAATTTACGATGGAAACCCATTCGTTTTGAATTTGACAACATGTTTGCTTATGGTGAGGGAAATGTAATCGACTTCACACAAATGCAAGGCGTCTATGGTATTTTCGGACCAAATACTTGCGGTAAATCGAGTATTTTCTCTGCCATGTGTTTTTGTTTATTCGACAAATGGGATCGTGGTTTCAAAGCTATAGTTGCCCGAAACGTTGCTAAGCAAACGTTTCGATGTAAATTCGAATTTGAAATAAGCGGTATCCGTTATTTCATTGAGAAAAAAGGCGAAACCACCAAAACCGGAAACGTAAAGGTGGATGTCAATTTCTGGCGAGTCGTCAATGGAGTAAATGAAGACCTAACCGACCAACAAAGACGCAAAACCAATGATGTTATTCGTGAGTATATTGGAACGTTTGAGGATTTCATTCTCACAACTCTTTCTATCCAAAATACAACAAAGAATAATATCAGCTTTATTGACATGGGCAATACCGAAAGAAAGGATTTGCTTGTACAAATCATGGGCCTGAATATATTTGATCGGCTATATGAAAAAGCATATGAAAAGAGCAAGGAGTTAACCACAAAACTCAAACCCCACAAAGATAAGAATTACATAAAAGATTTGGATGCCGCCGAGACCAATTTGGCGTATGCAGAGTCATCCATCAAAGATTGTCAAGCGGCGATGGATGATTTATCCAGACAGATCAAACAGGTCAATGACAATATCGTTGAAGAGACCACCAAGCTTATTAAGTTGGACGGTGACATTCCTACCGACCTCTCGACTTTAGAGAAAAAACGAACCATTACAAAGGCGGCAATTGAAAAATTGATGTCTCAACTTGAAAAAGACAAAACCGAACTTGCGTTGAGAAAAACCAAGATGGAACGCTTGGCCGAGGAACTTTCCGAAATCATCGCCGAGGATCTAGTCAAAGCTCACAATACCTATAATGATTATAGGAAAAAACTGGAGTTGGCTCGTCAAACATTGGAACTCAAACGAACTTTGGTAAAACATTTGTCGGCTAAACTTGAACAACTTCGGAAGAAATATAGTTATGATCCCAACTGTAAATTTTGCGTTGATAATCTTGCCGAAAAGAACGCCGACGCATCTAAGACTGAAAAAGACCTTCATTCTGAAACCGAAGCAATGAATGCCTCTGAGGTTTCTGTTAAAGAACTCACAACAAAATTAGAAGAATGGGCATGGGTTGACGTGGCATACCAAAACTATACCAAGCTTCTAAACGATCACAGCAAAGCCAAAGACGAATTTACCACTTTGAATACAAAGGTTTTGGTAAATGAAAAAGAAGCCGAAAAACTGACTCAAGCTCTCTTAGAAGTCGAAAAGAAAATCGAATTGTATCACCGAAATCAGGTAGCGTTAGACAATAATCAGAAGGTCAACATGACCATTTTGAGTTACAAAAATGCTCTGAGCAAACTAGAAGGAAACTACAATGTTCAAAACAAGAGGTTATTACAACTCATAGGAGAGCGTGAAGTTTTCAAGAAACAAATAGCCGACATTAATGCCACTATTTTGGACCTTATTGAAACCGAAGAAACCCGAGAACTTTATGAATACTACTGCAAAGCAGTTGGTCGCAATGGTATTCCATATCAGGTTATTATAAACACCATTCCTGAAATCACCAAAGAAATCAATTCCATTCTTACCCAGACTTCGGAGTTTACGGTAGAAATTGAAACAGACGAGAAAAACCTAATGCCTTATGTAAACTACGAAACGAAGGGTCGCTGGCCAATCGAAATGACCAGTGGATTTGAACGATTTGTTGTTTCTATTGCCATTCGGGTTGCATTAAACAATATTACCAATCTCCCTCGTACAAACATGCTATTAATTGACGAAGGTTGGGGTGCGATGGATAAAGAAAATAAAGCCAATGTTCCTATGCTTTTGGCGGCATTGAAACATCACTATGACTTCGTTATTCTGATATCCCACTTGGATGAACTTAGGGACTTTGTTGATAGTCAGATAGAAATAACAAAGGTAGGGGTTTTTTCTAAAGTAGTCTTCGAGTAAAATTACCAGCCATGCTATTTATAGGCATGGCTTTATTATCATCATTTGGAAAAGAAGGCGTAAAATTAGGTCTTCTTACTCGCAAAGTTGACATCGAAGATACTTCCACGACCTCGAAGTACTTTGCCGTTACCGAATTCCCCAAAATCCTCACAGCGGGGAAAAACTCATTTGCCTTTAACGGTTCTCAATTTCTTAAAGACAAATCGGAGATACAAGTTGAATGTCTAGATTCCAACAACAATTCTCTCTATCTTGAACAGGCAAAATCCCAAGAAAGTCAGTTCACCGATGCATCGAAATTCGTAGTTTCCATTCATGTTTACGATGAAACCTACAACGGTCCAGCGAAAATTATCTTGGTTGGAACTACCACAAAGGGGGAAATAGTTCGATGGATTGGAACGGTGACTATTGACAAAACACTTAACAACAATTCCAAAGTTAGGTTTGTAAATCGTCCATCGTTAGAAGTTCGTCCTCTTCTTTATCCCGTCGTCTCACTTACTCGTGCGGCTGTAGATTACCCCCCGCCACCAGTTATTTCCCAAGCGGCTGGATATGCCGTCATCCGGAGTTATGTTAAATCGGTTACTTTGACTGGTGTAGGTGCTGGCTATACTAGCGTTAAAGTCACTGTCGATAACACTGGTACCGGAGGAAGTGGATGTCAATTAGAAGCAACGATTGCACCAGACGGTTCTATTGAATCGGTGACGGTTGTTAATGGAGGTTCTGGATATAAGAAGGCACCAAAAATAAGCATTGGAGGAACATACACAACAAAAGCTTCGGCAATAGCCGTCCTCAAAAGCGAAGTTGTTGATGTGGTTATCACAAAACCCGGTTCTGGTTATACATTCGTTCCAGAAGTTGTATTTACTCCAGTAGGAGGTCATGGATCAGGAGCGTCGGCAACGGCTATAGTCCAAAATGGAAAGGTTATCGACGTAACGATAGATCAACCAGATGGTGGAGGCGATGGATATACAGAAGTTCCAGCCGTATCATTTACTGTTCCAAATGCGCCGCCACCGCCTGATATGAATGTTTGGGTATCGTTCTCGGCAAGTTTTTCTTCTTATGGAGCAACCCCACCAACGGATACCAACAAGAATACTATAAACCCCAAACAAACCGATATTGACTATAGATTGGTCATTACAAGTTCTGCATTTTCTCCATTAACTCCGGCAGATCTTGGCTCTATGACATTTCCATACAAGGTTTTCAACACCCAAATGGAAGGTCATCCAATAACTCTTCATATTACAAAAATAAAAAAACCGTATTCCAGAGAAAACATTTCGGTTAATATCACTTCATCGTTCACAATCAAAAAAGTCCTGAATAGTACTACCATACAACTCAACGACCCATTCTATTACACCATAGGAAAAAATCAGTTCGTCGCAAATATTATTGAAGGAAGATGTTTTGCTCCATATCGGTTTATCTTATATAATACGGCACCCGACTCAAGTCAATTTTATCAAGTTTCTCCGTCAGTAGCTCTTCCTGTAAAAGACTCCTACGCAGAAGTCATTTATAGAAACATCAAATGTTTTACTGGATTCGTAGCACGCCACAAAATCTACCGAAAAAGCTCATATTTTCCCGGCGATTTCCAGTTGGTTTCTGATGAACTTTTAACCCCTCCGGAATTACTTTCGGATCAAGTTACATTCAATAAGTTCTATGACCGACTAGGAGTATTTTACAATCAACCCCACGTTAATAAATATTGGTTTTCCGAAACTCCCAATTTTAAGCTTTATCATTCTACCAATCCAATAAACTCAATGCGGGTTCAAATGGACTCGTTCACATATGCCGATGGAACAAAAGGAATAATAGTTAAAAATGATACTTTAGGTGGAGTCAATGATTCGATATACAGAGCATACAATGCTTCGGAATACGCTCGGCTTTCGGGTTCATCTTATAATTCAAACTTTATTAGCCTCAAAAAAGATGTCTTGTACGTTTTGGGGACCAACATCTCCTTAGAGAAAAACGCTTCGGAGACGGATGCAAAAGTGTCGTTTTACTTTACTAGTTCCATTCCAAGCATTAAAAACGAAAAAACTTACGATGCCACTCTAAAAAAGTTGAAACTGGGAGAAATATCGACAAAAGATAAGGTTTCCATAAAGTATTTCAACGACAGACAATACATCTACTTTACTCCTCAAGATGACTATTACGGAACTTTGGTGATAGTTCCTTACAAATGTTCTCCGACGCTTTCGGATATATCGCTGAAAGTGTATGCCGATTACGGGTTCTCTGGAGATTGTCAAGAGATCAGAATTCCTTTTGACGTAAAGACCGCAAACGAAGCATTTGATATTAGGTCAGAACTCTTAGATTTGAATTCTGTGATTGTGTATTCAGAGCTCCGAACTGTTCAATCTTTTGACCCCGGTGGGGAAAGTTTAGTTGGAAAAACAAACACAAGTAATATCAATACCAATATAACAATTGTCCAAGGGAACAATGGGGGAGGCGGGTCTGTTACCGTGACTGGAGAACCATATTTTCCAGATTTGACTCTATGTGACACAACAACTCGTTTCGTAGGATGGCACGCCACCACGGGGGATTCAACGACAGACGGAAAACTATGTTATACAAATGTTGCCCGACTTTTCGTAAGTTCTAGTGAATATATTCAACTTCATGAATACCAAGCTGGAGTGGAAGTAGTTGGGAAAGCCATTGCCGTGCAATATGACTTAGAAAACGGAATGGGTAGAAAAATTTTCATCGATGCCTTCGGCACAAAAGAAATCTATCCATAACTTTTTATAAAGTTTTTCTAGATTCATACGTAGATACTTATGAATAGAAGTTATTATTATGAAACCAAAGAAAAGCAATATCGAAATCATTAAATCATATCTCGCCGGAGAACGTCCTTTTGTCCAAGTTGGGTACACGCCAAGGGTTGTTGAACGGAAAGAGGGCGAAGAATGGGAAGATGCCCAAGGCAGAAGATGGGTTCAACGAAATGGTTACAGAACTCAAATTAACAAGCAAGCTCAGTTAATTCGTGAAGCCACTAATCAAGTATGTAAGTGTGGCCAGAACATTAAGTTTGGAAATCGTTTTGACGAAAAGTTTTTCGCAAAGACAGGAATGTGCTATGATTGCACAATCAAACACGAAACAGAACTTAGAGTGTTAGGTGTTTTTGCCCATTATGAACGATGGAAGCTTTTATCCAACTATCTTAGCTATTTGGAAGATATCAAGCGAAAAATCGAAGATAGCATTAAATATCTACAAAATGAGCCAGATACGTTAAGTATCCTTTGTAATGGAGAGGGTTTCCTCGAAAAGTTCAAAGGAATCAATACCACAGATTTGCTTACTTCTGCTCAAAAAGACTTGGAAGAAATAGAACAAACAATTAAGAAGGTTGCAAAAGATAAGGCAGACGCCAAGAAAATCTATGATTCGGAACTAACCAAAGCCAAGAAAGCAGCTAAGGCGGCTTTAAAAAAGTAACCATGAGCAACCAACAAACTCCAAGAAAAACCCTCCAAGAAATCATCAGGGAGGAATATAAGAAGTGCCTGACGGACCCCGTATATTTCATGCGGAAGTACGTTAAAATTCAACATCCAATTCGTGGAACCATAAATTTTGATTTGTATCCTTTTCAGGCCAAAACTCTAGAAGAATTTGCAAAACACGATTTCAACATTGTGTTGAAATCTCGTCAGATGGGGATTTCAACCTTGGTTGCAGCGTATTCGTTGTGGCTAATGGTTTTCCATAAAGACAAAAATGTGCTTATCATTTCGATTAAGCAAGACGTGTCTAAGGAAATCGTCTCTAAGATTCGGTTTGCCAATGATAACCTTCCATCTTGGTTGAAGGTTGAATGTAAAGAAGACAATCGCCTTTCTCTTAAACTAGCAAATGGCTCCCAAGTTGCCGCCGTTTCATCTGCAACAACAGCGGGTCGTTCTGCTGCACTGTCATTGCTGATTATTGACGAAGCTGCATTCGTTGAAAAGGCCGAGGAAATCTGGGCATCAGCACAACCTACTTTGTCATGTTTAGATAAAAATACACTTATTTTAACCGATAAAGGATTAATTAGGTTGGAGCAATTAATTGACGGATCTACAAAGCTTGGTTTTAATTCGGTAAATTTGAAGGTTCATGACGGGGAAGAAATCACTGATGCATCTTCTTTTTATATGTCGGACAAATCTGACATGTATGAAGTAGAGTTTGCAAGTGGAGCAAAAATCATTGGGACTAAAAAACACCCGTTGATGACCAAAAATGGATGGAAATCCATTTCAGATTTGTTTCCGGATGAAGACGAAGTTTTATGTAAATATTCTCAACACCTCTTCGGACCTCCAATAGATTATTCAAAATTTAATCCAGATATTAGAAAAGATGCAGTTCATTATAAATTTTCAAATAGAGAAATAGCATATTTATGTGGCCTCTGGACCGCCGAAGGTCACATTAACAAAAGAACCGTTGGAATTACCAATACCGATAAGGAAATAACTGATTGGCTAAAAAACAGGGGGTTTACATGCTATGATGATAGACATTACTATTTGAGTTCCGTTTGGCTTGTCGAATTACTAAAATGGATAGGGTGCGAAGGAACTGCTCATACCAAACGAGTTCCATGGAGAATTCTAAGCAGTTCGATGGAAGAACAATGTGCGTTTTTGCAAGGATTGTTTGACGGCGACGGTTGTTCGTTGGGAGCCAAGGGGGTTAAACTGACATCTGTATCTTTTGAACTATTATCTAACGTAAGATGCATGTTGTTAAACTTGGGAATACGTTCCTATATTCGATCCTCCGAATGGAAATCCACCAAATCCACAGTAATCAAGGATAAATCCAAGATCTTCCACGGATACGAATTGCATATTGGTGGATGGGATGCACATAAGTATTATACAACCATTGGTTTCACGGTTAAACGCAAAGCCGCAGGATGGAGCCAACTTCCATTAAAATCAATCAAGAGAGTATATCCCGACAAAAATGCAGTAAAAGAGCTTATATTGGAAACAGGACTATCGATTCGAGCATTTTCAAAAAAATATGGCTACTATTATGACAAGTATTTATGGAATGGTGGAAAAGGGTTGAGTATTTCTTCTGTAGAGAAGTTACTCGATATTTGCAATGGATTATCGACATCCGAAAATTACAAAAAGGTAAAAGCGCAGTATGAAAGAGATACCACTGAATATTATGATAAAGTGGTCTCCGTCAGGTACTTAAAAAATGATTTTAGCTACGACCTGAAAGTGCCAAGCTCAGAGCGTTTTTTGGCAAATGGTTATATAAGTCATAATACAGGTGGTAAAGCCATACTTTTATCATGTGTAACGAAGGATACTTATGTTATTACCAATGAGGGAATCAAACAAGTAGAGGATTTTGTAGATATCACGAAGACGGGAGGATATGAATGTAATCCTTATGGAGTTATGGGAGTAAACAAGATTCGACGTGGGAATCTTTTTTATAACAATGGTCGCCAGAAAACCATTCAAATCACTACCAAATATTCAGATTTGGAGTGTACCAAAAATCATAAATTGTGGGCCTATCGTAATAGAACGGGAACATTTGGATGGTATAAAGCAGAGGAATTAGAAATCGGTGATTTTCTGTCCATGCAAATAGGAATGAATACATGGGGAAATCAAAATGCCTTACAAGGATTTAGTCCATCGCAATCTACAAGAATTCGTTCACCCTTTTGCCCGTCTGAAATTTCTACAGATTTATCCTATTTATTTGGCCTTTATATTGCTGAGGGAAGTTCTTACAAGGTTAAGAATAAAACGGGAGAATTAATAGGAGGTTCCATTACAATTACCTGTGGAGATAATATCTCATGGGTATTCGATAGATTAGGATTGACGTATAATTGTTGGGATGGAATACATTACACAGTATCCAATAAGAATCTTTTAGAATTATTTGAACATGTTGGGTTTGATTTATCTGCCAAGGCAAAAGATAAAACAATTCCGAAAACTCTGTTAAAAATGAGTTGGGAAAATATCCGTTGGATGTTAAGAGGAATATTTGACGGCAATGGTTGTGGGACAGACAAAGTCGTTCAACTAACATCCACATCAAAAGAATTAATAAAAAGCGTTAGAATGATTCTAATGAACGCTGGAATAGTTTCCAGTTTGTGCATACACTCGAAAGAAAAAATGAACTCATATAAGGGAGAGATATTCCATAATGAAGATTCATTTGTTCTTGAAATACACGGACGCAATGCTTTGAAGTTTTATAACAACATTGGCTTCAATCTTGTTCGAAAACAGAAAAATAAAGAAAAACTAGAACTTACCAATTTAAATAGAGCGTGTAGTCACGATGTAGTTCCAAATACCCTTGAGTTGGCGAGATCTTTGGTAAAAAAATCCGGATTAAAAGGGAGAGAATTAAAAGAAATAACTGGCATTCAATTAAACGGTTATTTGAATAAAAAAACTCCTTATAAAACCCCGCATTTGTCTCAACACAATATTCTGACGCTTTTTGATTTGTTCGGAGAATTACTGTCCACGGAAGAACAAAATGTTTGGAATCGAATCTTAGGAGAAGATATTATATGGTGTCCTATCACAGCTATACATCAATCCGTAAATGACACGTTTGATTTTTCTCTCCCAGATAATGAGAAGGACTTCTGGTGTCATTCTGTTATCTATAACGGATTCATAGGCCATCAAACACCAAACGGCGTTGGTAACTTCTTCCATAAAATGTGGGTTCAGGCAGAAGAAGGCACAAACAAGTTTCATCCTATCAAGCTTCCTTGGCATTTACATCCCGAACGTGACAAAAAATGGCGTGAAGATCAAGATCGAGTCAGCGAAAACCTCAAAAAAACTGCACAGGAATTGGATTGTGATTTTCTCTCATCCGGAGCAACAGTTATCGATTTGCAGTTGCTTTCTTGGTTTAAGGAAACATACATGAGAGATCCCATTGAGAAACGAGGTATAAACCAAGAGTATTGGATATGGCAATATCCTATGTACACTCCGGATATTTCGTATATTGTTTGTCTTCCACCCGGAGAAAAGGTTTTAACTACCAAAGGAATTCGAAGCATTGAGGATGTAACATATGAAGATAAGTTAATCGATAGTGAAGGACGATATACTACGATTGAAGATATAAAGATTCGAGAATATCAGGGAAAGATATATGAGATTACTCCTTCCAATACGTTTCGGAGTACCAAATTTACCGCAGAACATCCCATTTTAGTTAGTTCCAATTCAAGACTTCAAAGAAATTATAATAAAACCAATAGTGAGTATGCTTTCAATCAAAGATATTGGGAACATGACTTTCACTTCAAAGATGCGAAGTTAGTAAAGAAAAATGATTGGATTTGTTTTCCCAATTTCTATAAAACAAATAATATTGTCACCGATTTTGACAAATTATGGAATGAATTTAATGAAACGGGACGAAGTGACTTTCGACTGAGAAAGAATCCATTACTAGAGAACGATTTCTGGTGGTTTGTTGGAATTTGGTTAGTCGAAGGATGGTGTTATAGCGACAAATACAATAACGTGACGGTTTATACTGCACACAACTCTAATGAGATGGATCTTGTGAATCGATTAAAACACGTCGTTGAAAATATCATTGGTCGAAGTCTCACAATTACGAAGAAGGACGATAACACTACGATTTGTCAATTTAATTCTAAACAAATAGGAAATTTTTTAACGACCCATTTCGGCAAGTATGCGGGCGGGAAATTCATCTCCGAAGTTATAAAGTACTCTCCGGTCCACATAAAGAAGGAGTTAATTAATGGTTATGTAGCCGGGGATGGTTGTGTTTTAATTAATAAAAGAAATGCGAAAACAATAAAAATCACTTCTATTTCTCTACGGTTGTTAGAAGACATTCAAGATATATTGTTTTCAATCGGATGTGTTTCTTCGGTCAATTTATTAAGAAGAGAAAAACAAACCACAATTAAAAATAAAATGGTTAATCAGAAAGAGGCATATTCCTTAACTATCCACGATTATGGCTGTAAATTTTTGTTGGAGAATCATTCCCCAAAGTCAAAAACACAGCGGATTGCCGATTGCTATTTAAGTCCAGATGAAACCAAAATCTATTTTCGGGTTAAAAAAGTAAAAGAAATAGATTATACGGGAATGGTCTATAATTTTACAACAACGAGTGGAACTTTTTTGTGTAAAAACATAACGACTCATAATTGTGCAGACGTTGCCCGTGGAGACGGTGAAGATTATTCAGCTTTTCATGTTCTCAACGCCAAAACTATGGAACAATGTGCTGAATTCAAAGGGCACATATCTACCAAGGAGTTTGGAAACATGCTTGTTTCTGTAGCAACTGATTACAACAACGCTTTACTTATCGTTGAACGTGAAGGACCGGGATGGGCTACTTTACAACAAATTATTGACCGTGGTTATCCTAATACCTTTTATGGTTCCGCAGACCTTCGATATGTTGATGTTGAACAACAAATGACCAACAAATACTATACCGAAGAAAAGAAAATGGTACCGGGGTTTGCGACTACTCTTCGAACCCGTCCAGTCATTATTTCTAATATGTGCCAATACTTCGTGGATAAATCACTTAACCTTTATTCTAAACGGCTTTATTCTGAATTAGAAGTTTTCGTTTGGGAAAACCACAAACCACAAGCAGCCACAGGATATAACGACGACTTGGTTATGTCATTGGCCATTGGAATCTGGGTTCGAGATACCGCTCTTAGGCTACAACAGGAACGAATCAACTTAACTAGAGCCACACTTGATCAGATTACAGTAAAAAAACCCGAGCAATCACCGGTGTATAGAGTTGGTGCAAGACAACCCCAAAATGCATGGAAAATGCCAGTCGGAGTAAAAACTCCATTTGGTGGCCCAGAAGAGGACTTGAAATGGCTCCTTTAACGTTTTTTTCTACATATTTATAGTCACGATGTTATAAAGCATCATACATACACACGAATAATGAAAGGCTAATTCTATGGCAGATCACTTCAAACAATTCAATGACGATACAGTAGATATCAAGCAACAATCTCTTTATGCGAGGTTGAAGAGGCTTTTTTCAACTGATGTGATTGTTCGAAACGTCGGTGGTAAACAGATTAAAATCAAGGACACCGACAATATCATGTATGCAACGGATCGCAACTCATTGCGAGACCGTTTCAATCGTATCCGTTCCACAGCTTACAACGCATACACCAGAGACTTTGCTCTCTCTTACCAAGCAGCAAGAATGGACTTGTTCCGTGATTACGATTGTGTAGGACCAGATACCATTATTCCATTGCCAGATGGATCACGCCCAACTATTGCTGAACTGGCTGAGAAATATAAAGACCGTCCTCAAGAACGATTTTGGGTATTCTCATACGACCATGAAACCAAATCCATAAAACTTGGGAAAGCATATCATCCACGTAAGAAAAAGGGGACACGTCAAGGATATAGAGTAACGTTTGATGACGGAAGTTCTATCGTTGGAAGTTTGAAGCACCCATTCTTAATGAGAGATGGTAGCAAAAAACGTCTTTTTGAGTTGCGTGTAGGCGATTCTGTAATGCCTTTCTATCAGAAAGAGTATGGGTATGATAAACATGGATTTAAGCGTTATCGTAAAATATACAACTTCTCAAAAGGATGGCAGCAAGAACACAAAATAATTGCCGAACAGTTTTATAGACCACTTGAAAAAAATGAAGTCGTTCATCACAAAAATTTCAATGGATCAGACAATACTCCTGAAAACCTAGAAATAATGGATTGGGAAGCTCATAAGAGATTACATTCTGATCACAATAAGAATGTGCTATGGGGAAGTGAAAATTATAAAAATCAACTCCAAAAGCTGAAATCTCACCCCAATTATGTTAACCGTCAGTTTCATCGATGGAATGGAGAACGTAATGGATCAAACCATCCATTTTATGGAAATACACATTCAGACGACTCAAATGAAAAACGCTCTAATACACTAAAAGAAGTATTCAAGAATAGAGACCAAACAGGTGAAAGAAATCCAAAATATCGTGATGATATTACATTCGAAAACGTAAAACAAAGAGCGTTTGATTATTACAAAGAGTACTCTAAAATAAATCTATGGGATTTCATTAAACACATTCATTGCGATCATTCAACTTTACAAAATCGTCTTCAAGGTGAAGGACATAATTGGAAGACATTCAAAAAAGAAATCGAGACAACTCTGAATCATAAAATTGTCTCTATTGAATGTATCGGAGAGATTGAAGTATATGACGTAACAGTTGAAAAGTATGAAAACTTTGCAACCGACAGTTGCATCGTTGGAAATACAATGGATATGGACCCCATCATCGCCTCGGCATTGGACATTTATGCTGACGAGTGTCTTACCCTGAACGAATTGAAAGAAATGTTGGTTATTCATTCGAAAAACCAGAATATCAAAAAAATTCTTCACAACCTGTTTTACGACATTCTCAATATCGAGGGTAACCTTTGGTCTTGGACTCGTAACATGTGCAAATACGGCGATTTTTTCCTTCGATTATACATTACTCCCGAATACGGCATTTACATGGTAGAACCAATTTCGGCATATAATGTTGAGCGTATTGAGAATGCCGATCCATACAATAAACGGTATGTGAAATTTCAGCTTCGACCAACCGATACTTCTCAGGCAGAAGTTTTGGAAAACTATGAAATGGCTCATTTCCGTTTACTTTCCGACAGCAATTTCCTTCCATATGGTAAGGCAATGATCGAGCCAGCCCGTCGTGTTTGGAAACAGCTTTCTTTGATGGAAGACGCAATGCTAATTCATCGGATCATGCGTGCTCCAGAACGACGTATTTTCAAGATTGATGTTGGTGCGATTCCTCCAAACGAAGTTGATGCTTACATGGAGAAACTTATCTCTAAGGTGAAGAAAGTTCCATTTATTGATGAGCGCACAGGAGATTATAATCTTCGATTTAATCTCAACAACATGACGGAAGACATTTATCTGCCAACTCGTGGTGGTGATAGCGGAACAGAAATCGATACTCTGGCCGGAATGGAATGGACTGGCATCGAAGATTTGGATTACATTAAACACAAAATGATGGCTGCTCTTAAAATTCCGAAAGCATTCCTCGGATATGAAGAAGGACTTTCTGGAAAAGCCATATTGGCCTCGGAAGACGTGCGTTTTGCACGCACAATTCAACGCATTCAACGAATCATCGTTTCAGAACTCAGCAAGATTGCTATCATTCACTTATATGCACAGGGTTACAGGGACGAATCTTTGGTTGATTTCGAACTGGAACTCACCAACCCAAGTACAATCTTTGAACGTGAAAAGGTTGAAATCTGGGGAGAAAAAGTATCGGTTGCGGCGGATATGTTGGAAACAAAACTCATGTCCAAAGAATGGATTTACAAGAATATCTTCAATATGTCCGATGAAGATATTATGGACCTCACCGATGAAATTCTCGAAGATACCAAACAAAAATTCCGCCTGACCTCAATTGAGGAAGAAGGAAACGATCCTGCTAAACCAGCACAACAAATCAATCCCGGTAATATTGGTGGTGGTGGTGGACCAGAAGGTGGTCCAGATCTTGGAGACCTCGAAGGTGGACCGGGAGGTAGTCCCGGTGGGGGAGAAGGTGGACCGCCTTTACAGGAAAGAACAGAACAAGATCAATCTGACCGAGACCAAACAGGACGAAAAAATGCTCGTGATTATCCATTTGGAGAAGACCCACTAGGTAATTTAGAAATGAAATCCAAGCCGGGTACAGAACGTGATATTCGTCATCATTATCGAAGTTCTCCCCTTGGAATGAATGAGGGGGTTGGACTCAAACCCAAAGTAGATCAGGGTGTCATTAGTGGTCTAAAAGGTTTCTTAACAAAACCCCTTCTTCAAGAAGAGAAGGAGCTTCGAGATGAACTAGGACCGAATGCCGGTAAAACTCTTCTTGACGAAAGCAACATCATAGAAGAATAAGGTATAACAAATGTGTATGTTTGGAGTTGAAACAACATATTTATAAAGTAGTTGAGAGTTGAAATTACTATGCAGAAACGAATGCGTCATTCCAAGTTTAAAAATACTGGCATTCTCTTTGAACTTTTGACTCGACAAATCACTGCCGATATTTTGGCAGGACGAAGCGAGTCACCAGCTAAAGATTTGCTATTCAAATATTTTAAGGAGAACACAGAACTGGGGAAAGAATGGAAGCTTTACAGTGCTCTTCTTTCACACAAACTTCTCGACGAAACCAAAGCAGAGCGATTCGTTTCTGTTATTCTTGAAGCTCGTAAAAGATTGAGCCGTAAAAGTCTCGCTCACGAGAAGTATGAACTCATAAAGGAAATTAAAGAAGTTTATCCTCTTGATGAACTTTTTAAGGCTCCTATTCGGAATTATCGAATATTGGCTTCTATCTATAAGCTATTTGAAGACGGTGTTTCCGGAGACGTTAGGTTTGATGTTAATGAAGTGTTCCAAGCCAAAACCTGCATAGTAGAGCACATTGTTGACAAGCCGAAGTCTGTACCAAAAGAAACCGAAGACGAACAACTCATCGACTGCTATAGACGACAATCTGCGGAAACCCGTCTTCTCGCTTACGAACTTTTGCTCGAAAAACTCAATACCAAGTATGCTACGGTATTAGATGACGATCAGAAGGCGGTTCTACGTGAATATATTTACAACATCGCTAATACCAATTCTCTTGGCAACTTTGTCAAATCAAAAGTCTCCGAAGTGAAGACGCAGTTGACCGAAGTGGTCAAGAAAATCGATGACAATGTTGCCCGCATTAAGATCACCGAAGTTGTCCATCAACTAGATAAAGTTAATCCGGATAAGATTGTCAAAGATAATCAAATCATGGTTCTTTTGCTCTCTTACGAGTTGCTCAAGGAATGCCGAAAACAGTTGAGGACAACATGAAAAAAAGTGAGCTTAAAATAGTAATAAAAGAAGCCCTCCGGACTATTCTGGCCGAGATGTTTCGTCCAAAAATGAAACTATCGATGTTAGAAGAAGGACCAATTCCACTAGGAGATTTGTTGTCAGCGTGGCGTGAAGATAAAGACGGTGAATACGTTCAAATCAATCCCGACGATTCCGTTTGGCTTATCCGTCATCAACGACCCGTGTTTAAAATTGCCCCAGAAGGAACTGAAAATCCCTATCCCATTATTGCACGATGGATGACGAAAGGAGGGGTTATTCTAAATATTTGGAAGGTTAACGATCACGGAAATGTGGAATTGATGAGTCGAACTGGAAAGGAACTTGGGGGGCTTGTAGAGAACATAAACGAAATGACGACAACCGGGGATGTTGCTCCACTCAATCTTCCCGGTAATGTTGCAGGTGGATGGCTTTCTCCAAAAGGTGGAAGTAAAAAAGGTGTCGCTGGTTCAGCGAAGCTTGGCTATGAATTGACTTCGATTGGAAAACAGGACATGGAAAGAAAACGAGATCCGTCGTAATGAAACTGAAACGTATAGTCGAACAAACAACAGTCGCCGCCCAATATTACGATTTGGGGAAGGATTTTACTTCATTTACTCGGGCGATGGATATGGCGACGGAAGAAGTCAAAAACCGTTTTGAGCAGGCTATTGCTGCTAAATTGAAGGGGAAAAAGATTCGGGCTAGGGCGTCTCGGGGCTATAAGCAATTCGAAAAGGATTATGAAATCAATGTCACCAATGTTTCTTTGGATGATTACTATGATAACTACGTAGTGGTAGTTCGTGGAAGTGACAACAAAGAATATTTTTTGAAGCCGGGATTCAAGGTTCAAATTTTGGGAGCGGCGGATCAAGAACAACCAGAAGAACCAATTCAGCCTCAAAAACAGCCAGAAAAACCGGAAACTCCAACTCAACCTCCACAGCAACCACCACAGGCACAACCGGCAGTACCCCAATCAGCGGTTCCACAGTCTCCACAATCGCCGGAACAATCAATAAAAGAGATGGATACGATTAGCAATACGGAAATAGTAAGGAAATATCCGATTGATGCGATTGTAAAAGACCTAGAGAACTGGTTGCCACGTCTTATGAGGCAAAGCGGAAAAGACTTAAGGCCCTATGTTCCACAAGAAGGTGTATCTCGAACTAAAGGACGTAAAACAATTATCAGTTATGGAATAACCATTCCAGTTCAGGATTTACCGGGATTGACCGTGGACCAAATCAAACAAGAATTATCTCAAGCTACAAAATTAGGAGATATTGAACAGATTTACACGTTGGAGAAGTTTGACGTGAGAAATGACAAATACGTGATCATCGTCAAGAAAATCACGAACTACTAACAACCTATGAACGACAGAAAACTACTTGTAGAAGTACAAACTTTCAGGGCCGATCCTCGCATGTTAAAGGAGAGTCTTGAAAGACCGAATGCCCCGTTTCGAGTCAAAGGTATTCTGCAACGTGCTGGCATCAAAAACCAGAACGGTAGAATTTATCCAAAGGACGTATTGATGCGAGAAGCTCAAAAGTATAATGATACATTCGTTCGTGAAAACCGAGCAATGGGAGAACTCGATCATCCCGAAACATCGGTTGTAAATCTCCGAAACGTATGCCACAAAGTTGTGGAAATGCACTGGGAAGGTGATGACTTGATAGGGACATGTGAGATTCTCTCAACTCCAAGTGGAAACATTCTTCGTGAGTTGTTCCGCAGTGGAGTTAACGTTGGTATCTCATCCAGAGCTCTTGGTTCTTTGAAACAAGTCTCCGAAGGAACTTCGCTGGTTGGAGACGACCTTGAACTTATTGCCTTTGATTTCGTATCGAATCCATCTACAGCAGGAGCATTCATGTTTGCCGAGACTCCGTTAATGGAAGGGGTTAATAAAATCCAAAATCCTACTACCGGAAAATGGGAAACAGTGAATAAGATTGTCCGTGATATTCTAAATGAAATTAACTAAAAGATGAAAAAACAAGAATTGAAATCAATCATTAAGGAATGCATTCAATCGGTTCTGAAAGAAAACTTCATGACCGAGGATGTAAAAGACCCAACTCGTGGAGAAATGCTTCGTTTCTTGCAGCAACAATTTGGTCGTGAAGAAGGATTTCTGGATGCTGCCGAAGTAGCAATGTTTTGGTTTGCCAATAACTATCATGGAGGTCAAGGGTCAAACCTTTACTCCGTTTTGAGCAAATCTCCTTTTATTCCCGGTCGCAATTCTCGTGGTCCAGAACCCAACAGCTTGGAGGCGGACATGTATCAAGCACTCGAAGCAGTGTATGGTGGAAAAGAACATCGACACAGCGAAGAAGACTTACTCCAAGAAGCCAAACCCAAAGTTTTGAAATATCTAGACAATGGATTCTATATCATCAGTGCTCAACAGGCCAAAGAATTTGCCGTCGATGGAAAACTTCCTCGACCCGGCTATGAAAAGAAAGCCGACATAAGCAAACTCAAAGGCTACATGGGAGATTATAATAATCGTATTGAACCATTGGATATAGATGAAACAACCACGGGGTGGATTCTACCAACCCGAGTGGGAGATAAAATGGTCTGGGCAATTCGTCTTTACACAAGTCCTAAACCTATGATGCAGGGAATGAAAGAAATGACTACTACGGGAGCAGTACAGGGATACATGACTCCTAAAGCATTTGGTAAGAAAAAGAAGTTCAATGAAAATGAAACAAATGACTTCATAGAAGGACAATCTAACCAAGTTGCTGCCAATCGAGTAAATAAGCTTCTTTCGTTGATAACCAAAGGTATTCATTCGGATAACAACTGGGAAGCAATTAGGAAGATTTTCAAAAAGTTGGACGAAGCGGGTCTAAATGTAACGATTACTAAAACACAATACGGTGGTCATGCTGAAACCCAAAGCGGGATGCCAAAATATAAAGAATGGCATATTTCTATTCCTTTTACCAACAATAAAGGAAAACCAATGGAATTGGTTGGTGTAATTAAGGCTCACGGTGCAGGCACAATTGAAGATCCATTATCGAGTTACGATATTACAGCATTCGTAACTGCTATGCCACAAAGGGATTTGCAAGAGGAAGAGCAGCCAGAAATGTATGATGCCGAAACCGACCAGTTCGCTCCCGGTCCTCGTCAACGTCCAGAAAACTGGCAACAAGGTGGAGACACTGTTCCTCAACCAGACACCGCAAAAATCCAAAAAGCTCTTCAAGCCATTGGTAAGATGAAACACCACGAATGGCGTGGTTTGATGGCTAGAGCAATCAAAGCTCATCGTTTCCATCCAGATGACGGTAAATACCCAGATCGTTTGAATTTGGGGTTGGCCCTGCAATATCTGGCCGAACACCCGTAATATAAAAAGTTGCTTCTTCATTCATTTTGGTGTATGTTTACGCCAAAATGAAACTGTTCTCCTACGACGACATGTGTCTCGTCCCCAAATATTCCGAGTTAACGTCTCGGGATAATGGAAATACTTCGGTTGAACTTTGTGGGTACAAATTCCGTCTTCCTGTTGTTCCTGCAAATATGGCCGACGTAATGTCGTGGGACATAGCCGATAAACTTCAACTCAATGATTATTTTTATATCATGCATCGGTTTGATGGAGCAAACAGCAAAATTCCTCCCAAATTCGAGGGAGGAGCGGACACGAAAGTTGTAAGTCTCAGTGTAGGTGTTCGAGAGGAAGATCGAGATTTTCTAAAATCGCTTATTTTCACACCGTCATTTATCACTGTCGATGTTGCCCATGCTCACCATTCCTTGGTTGCAAAAATGTTGAAGTTTCTTCATAGTTTTTATTCGGAACCATATACCGAACGTCCAAAATTCATTGTTGGAAACGTGGCTACAGTTGATGGTTACATGTTTCTCTGCGATAATGGAGCCGATGTTGTTAAAGTAGGAATCGGCGGTGGAAGTATTTGTACTACTCGCTTTCAAACTGGATTTCATCTTCCTACTGCATATAGTGTGTGGGATTGCGTGGAAAACAACGGGGGGCGGTATGATGTTCCAATTATCGCCGATGGTGGGGCCAAACATTTTGGGGATGTAGCAAAAGCATTAACTCTTGGAGCTACGATGGTTATGAGCGGAGGTTGGTTTGCAAGTTGTATTGATTCTCCTGCTAAAATCCAGAATGGCAAGAAGTTATACCGAGGTTCAACTTCATATGAAGCAAAAGGCCAAAAGAAACATATCGAAGGTAGAACACTGGAATTGGATGAGGGAACTACTTATTTCGAAAGACTAGAAGAAATACGTCAAGCGATTTGTTCTAGTATTTCCTACGCAGGAGGAACAGACCTGTCAGCGTTTAACACTGTTAAATGGGATTTACTATGATCTCAGACCTATGAACAGTTCGTTTTTCCGTCATCGATGTATTTAACACCAACGGAAACATCCCGAAAACGAAAGAAAAAAAAAATGCAAGTAAAAAATCTATTAACACAGTACGTTGACCCCAAGACGGCGGTCATCCTAGAGCACGTAAACCAAGGACAGAAGGTTACCTTCCAATATTTCCGTGACAATGAGTTTTGGGTACAAAACCGATAAAGGATTGATGTTCCCGATTCCGCTTGCCGAAGCACAGGCGGGCCGAGCAACATTTCTTGCCAGCGACAAAGCGATTTACTACATGCGATGGATTAAGAAATACATCGAAGCATGTAAAAAGGAAGCAGCAAATGAGAATAGTAATCACGGGTCACCGAACGGAAAAACTAACACTGTATGACATCGGGTGGATACAAACCGCCATTGATGACGTTTTAGTTACCATTAAAGCGAATAATTCGTCACTTCTGGCATATTCTGGAATGGCAAGTGGTGTTGATTTGCATTTTTGCAAGTCCTGCATCATTCTTGGTATCCCGTACATTGCCTGTGTACCTTTTGAGAGTCAGGAACTTACCATGTCTCCCCGAGACGCCGACCTTCGGGAACAACTTCTGAAATCCGCCAAGAAAATCGAGCGAGTCAAAAATTCTTGGATGGTTGAACATTGTGATATCGGTATTGTGGTTTGGGACGCCAATAAGGGAGGTACCCATAATGTCGTTCAGCAATTTGTAGAAAACCGAAAGAACTTCTATTGGATAAACCCCGTAGGGAAAGTCACTTGGAAGTGTTTCATCGGAAACCCTTGACTTTTAGTTCTGATTTTGATACCATCTTCCTCTAAAACTATGAAAAAGAGCGACAGATTGCGTCGTCAAGCCGAAGATACTATGAATAAAGTTCGAACGATTGCTCGACATATTCAGAATGTTGAGGATAACTGTCTTCTTCTTGGAGAGAAGTTGATCGAGCGGGGTGAGGTTGAATTGGGGCATAAACTCATTGCCAATGGTTATGTTCATGATGCATCTAAGTTTTGGGGCATCGAATGGGAATACATGGCACCGGGACAAATCACTGAGGAAGAAAATGCAAAAGTTAAACTTAAATTAGCGGTTCAACATCACAATCGAACCAATTCTCATCATCCTGAATTTTGGGGACGAATTCAAGACATGCCGAGAATTGCGGTGGCAGAAATGGTTGCAGACTGGAAGGCACGTTCCGAAGAGTTTGGAACTTCTCTTCGGGATTGGATTGATGAACAAGCGACGAAACGATTTCATTTCACGAAAGAAGAACGTATATACAAGGAAATAATGGAATTTGTAGATCTTATTTGCCCCAAACCATTTGAAAATCTTTCACAAAGCTAAATAAGGGCTTGACTTTTTCTAAAACTCACGTATAATTTCCCTATGAAAATTAGAGCCGGTTTCGTATCAAACAGTTCATCCTCTTCTTACGTTTGCGATGTCAGCGGAGAAGCGTTTGAAGTACATGATGATTGTTTTTGGGATGCGGGTCTTTGCCAATGTCCTATGGGACATGTCTTCCAAAAAAAGTTTCTCGTCAAATGGGAACGAAAATATCCCTCTCGGGATGAGATGTTGTCCAAATTGGACGAAGTAACTGATAGTAAGCGTGAATGCATGGAATTCCGACGATTGACGGATTCACAACTGAAACAGAAATATTTGGAAATAACCGAGGGATACCAAGGCAACAATGCAAATGTTAATGAGTGCCCAATTTGCACCATGACCTTTATTAAGGATTCCGATCTCATCAAGTACATGCTAAAAAAGCAAGGACTGACTCGGGAGGAATTGGTTGTTCAAATCCGTGCTGAGTTTGATAACAATTTTCCTGCCTTTTTGGGGTGGATTGAATGTACTAAGAAGAACTAAATATGAATCCAACTATCTGGACCACCGTCAACAAGAACGGCGAGAAGATCAAAGTTCTTCAATCGGATAATTACAACTACGTGTTCAATTCGGTCACGGGATTTTTTGCCCGATGGGGAAGTAAAAAAGAAGACGATCCGGAATGGGCTCCATTTGGTCCCGAAATCATGGACATCGAAATTTCGGAAGGTGAAGGTTGTCCTCTGTCCTGTCCGTTTTGTTACAAAGGTAACCGAAAAGGCACGAACGCCACGAACATGTCTTTTGAGACGTTCCGGCGAATCTTTAAAACGTTTCCACCAACGTTAACTCAGATTGCATTTGGCATTACATCTGTTGGTTCACATCCCGAATTGTTTGATATTTTTCAATATTGCCGGGATAATGGTGTTATTCCCAACGTCACAATCAACGGTGCGGACCCATTAACCGATGAACAAATTGAAAAACTGGTGAGGGTTTGTGGTGCTATGGCGGTGTCTGTTGTATGGCCAAATCCAGAAAAGGGGTTTAACCTCATCAAACGACTTACTGACGCTGGTGCTAAACAAATTAACATTCACTTCATGATTTCAAAACAAACCATTGAGAATGCATATAAGGTTTGTGACGCAATGAAGAACGATCCTCGATTGGCAAAAATGAATGCCATTGTATTCCTTGGTCTAAAACCAAAGGCTCGTGGACAGGCGTTTGATGTTCTTCCAACAGAAGATTTCGTGAAGTTGGTAAATTACTGCTTGGAAAATGGAGTGAAGTTTGGGTTCGATTCTTGTTCTGCTCCTCGATTTGACAGGGCAATAGAACTTTCTACCCTTCCGAAAGAAATTAAGGCCAATCTCATGGCTTGTTCTGAACGTTGCGAATCGGGGTTATTCTCAGCTTACATTGACGCCAGTGGAAAATATTGGCACTGTTCGTTTGGAGAAAACCGTGAGGATGCTTACGGTATTGACGTAACCAAAATTAAAAACTTCACTCAAGAAGTATGGCTTAGTGAACCGATGATAGAATGGAGAAAAAAGCTTTTCGGTTTGTCGAGAGAGTGTCCACTTTACCCAGAAATACGTGTTAAACAATGAAAACTCGAATCGGTTTTGTTTCCAATAGTTCCTCGGCATCTTTTGTTGTAGCACTCAAAACAGAAGAAAAGCCATGTGCTCATTGCGGAAGGAGTGATCCAAACTTTCTTGATATTGTCGAAGCCATAGGAGCTCGTTTTGGAGGCGATTCCGAATGTACACAACTTCATGAACGAGGATCAGAAAACCTTCGAAGATATGTCGAGAGACAAATCAATGAAGATGAATGGCGTGATGACACGGAAAAGAAACAATGGAAAGAAATTGTTGAATTTACCGAGAAGGCGGAAAAAAAAGGCTATACGGTGGCTCGAATAGAAATATCGTATCACGATGAAGTAACTAACAAAATGTTTCGTGATTTGGAAGAAAGAAAAATTCTGATACCCCTATGGTCTGACCATCGGGATATTAGTCTGCGGGAAGTGAAACTATGAAAATTAGAACCTGTTTTGTATCAAATAGTAGTTCATCCAGTTGCGTTTGTGACTTGTGTGGTAAAACGGAGACAGGTTGGGATTTATGTGTCGGCGATGCTGGAATGTTCATCTGCGTTAATGATCATACTGTTTGTCAAGACGAAGCTGTGATTGATTTCAATGATTGGATTGATGAACGTGAAAGGCGAGAACTCGCTGGTGAGTCAATGGAACCTGCCGAATATGGGGTTCCAGAAAAGTACTGCCCATTTTGTTGCATGATTGAATTCACTCAGAGTGATTTGAAACGGTATCTTTATCAAAAAACTCATATTCCAGATGAAAAGGTACTCGCCGAGGTCAAAGCGGCAAATAAACATCGTAAGAAGCTGTATGCTTCCGAGTATGTTATGTATGTACTGGGCCTATGTGGTATTAAAACCGAAGATTTGATTAAAGAAATTAAAGAGAAGTTCTCAAGCTACGCAGAGTTTAGAAAGGCCCTATGAAAATTCGAAATGGTTTTGTCAGCAATAGTAGCAGTTCTAGTTTCGTTGTAATTAGATCTGCTTCAAACGACGATATTGCAAAATTACGAGGGCAATGGGGCGGTAAGAAAGATCTAAAAATTACACTCGACTTAGGTTGTCATCAATTTGGGTGGGAGAGAACGAAATACTCTCATTTCTGGGACCGTGTGTTATTTGCTTGGATACAAGCTGCTTATATGCAGTATCCTCGGAAAAACGGTGGACATCCGGAATGGATGAAGATGCTCAACAGGGTTTTGAAGAGATACCTGAAAGTCAAAAACATCCATTGGGATGGAGTGTCTCTTGAATATAATGAAAAAACTAAAGATTATTGCTACATCGATCACCAGTCGTCAGCAACGGAAGGAATGAACACAGAAATCTTCGATTCGGAAGACCAATTAAAAAATTTCCTTTTCTCTTCCAATTCTTACATTCAAGGTGGAAACGATAACGAATGAAGGCAAGAAACGGATTCATCAGTAATAGTTCATCAAGTTCTTTCGTGGTTCCTCGTTTTGAAGACACGATGGGAAAGCGTAAAAAACTTCTCCTAAAGAACGATGAAATAAAACTAAAGAAATTTGGGTTCAGTCTCGGATTGAATTTTTATCCAGACCAAGTTAGGCTTTCCTCGGATGACGAAAAGCTGAATCCTGAACTCGATAGAGAAATCTTAAAATCGGCCAACTGGTGTCAATATGTCTCTTGCAACCAAGACGAAACCATTGAATTTTTGTTGAAAAACCGTATTTCATTTACTGCTGACATTTATTATGGTCATTACAGCATGATTTACGATGGTAAGACGGATGTCTTGATCATTGCCCAAAACTTCGGAAAACAAATACAGATGTGTGGCACCGACAAAATGACTTTTGCCTCCATTAAAGAGACAAACCCAGTCGAACGAACGACTGGAAAAGAATATATTAAAACACTCAAAATATGAAAATCAGAGAAGGATTCGTGTCAAACAGTTCATCCAGTTCATTCGTGATTGTTACCACTCCGGAAGCGTGGAAAAACGCCAAGAAAAAGCTGGTAGAAAAAGTAGGTGAAAAAATCGCCAAAATTATTGTTGAAGAAATCGGCAAACCAGAGAGGGCAAAGGTTTTCGGACAAGATGCTTTAGTGTTCTCTGGGGTAATTTCTTCTGAGGAGTATGGATACGTTGGCATTGCTCGACTTAGAGAAAAAGTAGAACTCACCGAGGAGGAAGAGGAAAAGCTTTCTGTCGAGGCATACGACCAACACCATGAATTGGACAAAATTCTCAAGGAAGATGGAATTTCTTTTACGTCTAATCGGACCCATTAGTGTTAATTTATTAAAATCAGATCGGGTTTCATATCGAACAGTAGTTCTTCATCTTTCGTTTGCATTGGATATAAGCTTACTCCTTTGATCAAAACGGCGTTGGAAGAAAAATATCCAAAACAGAAGTCCGAAGATGACGGTACCACGGAAGATGATTGGGAATGGCTTGATAGAATAGCCTATGAAGTTCTCGATCTGGACGTAATTGACTTAGATGGACAATATCTCATCGGAGTGTCATTAACTGATGGCGACGATTATATGGTAGATGGTGAATACACCATGAAGGAAATCGAAGAAGTCATTGAAAAACTCAAACAAATTGTGGGTGAAAAATTCCCGGTGAAACTCTACATAGGCACCCGCCCCTCTTAAATTATGAAACTACGCACAGGATTCGTATCAAACAGTTCGTCAAGTTCGTTTGTGTTCTTGGCGTGACCATTGACGATGAAATGGAAAACAAAATTGAAGCTATTCCTTCTTCGAAACGAGAACAAAATCGGCTTCAAATATGTTACGCTATTTCTGGTGGAGAGTGGAAATGTGTAGGTATTTCCGCCGCCGATATGGCCGACAATGAAACCCCCGGTCAACTCAAACAAGAAATCGTCAAGCTCTTGAAGGATGCTGGTATTGATGTCAAAGTAAAAGATGTTCATTGGATTATGGATGGTGGCTACGACGGTTAAAAACTGTTGACAAGCGTCCATCGTTTGATATACTGGCATTGTTATTCTATGAAATTGGTGAGGAAAAATTGGCCCGAGAAACTGCCCATCTATTGGGACTGGAAAGATTAATATGAAAACTAGAAATGGATTCGTTAGCAATAGTTCTAGTTCGTCCTTCGTAATTGGTCTTCCCAAACGACCAAAAACATGGGAAGAACTTCACGTTACCCTTTTCGGAGATATGATCGACCGAGAATTTCATCCGAGTTGGTTAAAGATAACAGAGAAGGCGCATAATACGGTATTTTCAACTTCCCACGAGATCGCCAAAAACATTTTCAATCAAATAGAGGATCAGGACTCTGTTCAAGACTCTATTTTAGCAAGGATTTGCGATCCCGATTCGTATCCCAAGCTTCCATTCTGGGATGATATTAAGAAGGGGCGACTTCTGAAAAGAATGAAAAACCGATACGCAATCGAATATCCTTACTGTATCTCTCCAACCAATCGTTTTTGGAAACAAATTCAAAAAATCAACAACCGTGTACGTGCTAATTACGACACCAAAGTAGCAAAACTGCGAAAAGCAAAATGGGCTAAGATCGCACCAAAGTTCAAGGGCCTTAAGAAGTTTGTTATCATGACGCAAACAGACGGTGGTCCCAATAGCAAAATTCTTCTCATTATGGAGGATTGTTGGAACGAAATAGTTAAGAAAGTTAAAAGTGTCAAGCTCACAGGACATTGATTTATGAAACTTAGAAACGGATTCGTATCAAATAGCTCAAGCTCATCCTTTAT
>Ga0209407_1000353_pt1 | contig 61270 bp, 62 predicted proteins | sample AD_JPNHG3_MetaG_FD_184410 | JGI IMG/M metagenome (GOLD analysis project Ga0209407, IMG submission 184410) | Active sludge microbial communities of municipal wastewater-treating anaerobic digesters from Japan - AD_JPNHG3_MetaG (SPAdes) (version 2) | ecosystem: Engineered > Bioreactor > Anaerobic...
CACTCTCCCTCGTGGGACAGCTTTAATATTATATCACAACTCGAACTATTTGTCAAGTACTTTTTCAAAGTTTTTCAAAAAAGTTTTTGTTGTGTGCTGCTCTCTGAAAGCAGCTTTAACATTATATCACTTTCAAACTCGTTTGTCAAGTGCTTTTCGGAAATTTTCTTTCAAACTTCTCCTGAAGCCTTTCCTCTCTCACTTGCTTCCTCGTTCAACAGCTTTATTATTATATCACCTATTTCACGATTTGTCAAACAGAAAAGCCGCTGTTAGTCTGCGGATTTTTTGTGCATTATCGCTACTGTTACATTCCGACGCCTAATATCCAGAATTTCAGCACAAAAAGAAGTCCTATTATAAGTCCTGCGCTGTACCCCATAATGTTGTTGCGAAGGGATTCGATCAGCATTATCTTTTCAGGCGCTTTTTTGCTGTATCTCAGGAGTTTCTCCCCCGATAACGGTTTGCTGTAATGCTCAGACGCCTCTGCTGTTATCGTTTCTCCATTTGCTTCAAAGCGCATTTTCGGCGTGTACCAACCTTTTGAGTCCTGACGTGAACTAACTGCCGTACCAAGCGTCTTTTCACTCGATACCGTAAAAACTATGTATTTTATAAGCATTATCAGCGATATCACCACCGCTGCCGCACCAACTCCGCCGAGAATCATTCCGTCCATTCTTTTCCTCCTTTAATTCAGCTATTCATTTATCAAGGAAACACATTTGCTCTTCCATATGGAACCGGTGTTAAACATTTTCCGTTATGGTAAGTTCTACACCTGTCTTTCTGCAAGTGTCTTTATCTTTGCCGTGATGTATTTCCACCTTTGCCATGAAAATATACCACGCGTTTTCTCAGTTTTGTTCTCCGTTTCAATTTAATTAATGTCTGCTCAGCAACTAAAAAATGGCTTATTATAGCTTCCAAAGCCATTTTTTAGTTGTCAAAGTGCAATAAAATAATGATATTAAAGTTTTTTCTTGCACTTTGTTTTGCCCGAAAGGGCAAAATGAGCTTGACATAAAGAAATGTGACGCGCAAATTCTTTATATTTTAGGGAATTTGCGCTCCCCGAACAAAGTTCGGGGCAGTAACCGCCCAAAGGCGGTTACTGAGTACACATTAATTATAAAGAGTCTGCCGCAAGATAAACTCACCTCATATTCAGCATACCGTCCGCCTTCTGAGGATACTTTTCTTCCAGAAAACGATATATATCCACAAGAGAAATACTTTCATTGAAATCACCGTGCTTTATATCCAATTGGCTAACATTCAATACATCGTTTATTTTCTTTCTTTTACTCAAGCCTAATACCCCTGTCATCTCAAAGCTCAGCTGTACAGCCGATGCTCCGCCATCAAGACTCTTCTCAGTGTTTTCAGTATAGTATACCATTTCACACCTGAATTTCTTGACTTTTTCCATTCTGACTCTGTTGAACCTGAATAACCCCCCACCATCTCACTTCATTTTCGTTGAATCTAACGCTCCTTCTGTAATAAAGGTTTCTCCCACGACGTCCCATGAACACTATCAGAACCATTGGTATGAACGCTGCAAACAGCAGTATCATTTGCAACATAAACACTTCCGTTTTTGTTGAAATCATAAACACAGCAACGATCAGCAGATCCAGTAAAAGCATTTTCCACCAAAAGCCTGTTATAACCGACTCAATTTTAACTTTTCCCATTTATCATCCTATCACTTGCAAAAAGCGGACAGCCCATGAACTGTCCGCTTTAATTTATCCCTTTGTGTACGGAACACCGCAAGGACGTTCCCTGACATGTACGTCCGAGACGGCTCAGTTAGCCATTAACTTGACCATAACTGCCTTCTGAGCGTGGAGACGGTTCTCAGCTTCCTCGAAGATCTCGTTTGCATGAGCCTCGAATACCTTCTCTGTGATCTCCTCTTCACGGTGTGCAGGGAGACAGTGAAGAACCATTGCGCCTTCCTTAGCCTCAGCTATAAGCTCGTCATTTATCTGATAGCCTGCGAAAGCCTTTCTGCGCTTCTCAGCCTCTTCCTCCTGTCCCATTGAAGCCCATACGTCCGTAATGAGAACGTCTGCGCCCTTTGCAGCCTGCTTAGGAGAATTTGTCATCTCGAACTTATCGCCGTATTCCTTAGCGAAATCGAGTATCACCTTCGGCGGCTGGTAGTCATCAGGACAAGCGATAGATACTGACATACCTACCTTGAGTCCGCCTACGATCAGAGAGTTAGCCATATTGTTACCGTCACCGATGAAGCACATCTTAAGACCGTCGAAGCTTCCCTTGAACTCACGGATAGTCATAAGGTCAGCAAGGACCTGACAAGGGTGACAGAAGTCTGTAAGTCCGTTGATTATCGGGATATTGCCGTATTCAGCAAGGTCCTCGACTTCCTTCTGCTCGAAGGTACGGATCATGATGCCGTCTATGTAGCGTGAAAGAACTCGTGCAGTATCCTGAACAGGCTCGCCGCGTCCTATCTGAAGGTCGTTAGAGGACAGGAACAGCGGATATCCGCCAAGCTGATACATACCTGTTTCAAAAGAAACTCTTGTACGTGTTGAAGCCTTCTGGAAGATCATACCGAGAGTCTTTCCCTTAAGGTGCGGATGGGGGATGCCGTGCTTGAGCTCGTATTTGAGCTGATCGGCAAGGTTAAGTATATCTATGATCTCTTCCGATGAGAGATCGAGCATTTTAAGTAAATGTTTCATACATATATTCCTTTCTTCAATTCTTCTGAGGACGATTCATATCGCCGAAGGTTCTGTCAATAGCAACAACAAGAAGCACGATATAGTCATCAAAGTCTTTCTGTTCGATAGTAAGCTCGTATTGCAGCTCTTCTCCGACTGTCAGAAGAGTTTTCAGAGTTCCGACTTCTTTATCGTTGTGCATTATCCTGAATTCTCGTCTGTCCTTGCTTATGAACTCGTAATTTTCTTTTCCCTCTGCGATTATAGTCGGATCAAGGAACAGGGATTTAACGCTGATATTCATAAATCTGTTATCGTTATGAGTAAGGCTGAAGGTAGGTTTCTGTCCCTCACTTGTCTGAACTAATGAATACAGATTATATTTACTGGTATCAAGTAATACATAACGGGTAGTGCCGAAACCTTTTCTTTTGACTGTATACAGATTCCTGCCGCTGCTTTTATCCTCTACTTCGTATTTATTGCCTTTTGTAGATATGAGAAGCTCCATGTTCATTCCTCCAGTATCTGTTTGAGTATTTCAATCCCTTTATCTATTTCATCCCTGTCAATCGTAAGTGGTGGAAGCAGACGAACCTTTTCCTTTGCTGTAAGTATGAGAAGACCGTTTTCAAGAGCCTTCTTTGCAACGTCCGAAGCTGTCTTTGTTTTAAGGGTTATGCCTATCATAAGGCCTATACCGCTTATGGACTCAACTTCGCTGCAGTCCTCGAGTTTTTTCCTGATGTATTCTGCCTTTTCTGTAACTTCATCAAGGAAACCGTCGCTTGTAACACGTTCAAGAACAGCAAGACCGCCTGCACAGGCAATTGGATTTCCGCCGAATGTGGAACCGTGTGTACCGGGAGTAAGCACCTCGCTGCATTTTTCTCCGAACAGACATGCACCCATAGGGATGCCGCCTGCGATGCCCTTTGCAAGAGTTGTTATATCAGCCTTTTTTCCGAAATGCTCCCCTGCAAGGAATTTACCCGTCCTTCCTACGCCTGTCTGTACCTCGTCAGCAATAACGAGAACGTCCTTTTCAGCGCATAGGTCATATATTGCGTCAACGAACTTCTTATCGAGAGCATTTACACCGCCCTCGCCCTGGATGTACTCTATCATTACAGCGCATACAGTATCATCGAGCTTTGCCTTAAGGTCGTCGATATCATTGGCTGTTACGTTTATGAAGCCTTCAAGGAACGGGAAGAAGTAGTTATGGAAAACGTCCTGTCCCGTAGCTGAAAGGGTAGCCATTGTCCTTCCGTGGAAGGAATTCACCAGTGTGATTATGTTATGACGTCCCTTGCCGTATTTATCAAAGCTGTACTTTCTTGCTGTCTTTATGGCACATTCGTTAGCCTCTGCACCGCTGTTGCAGAAAAACAGAGACTTATAGCCTGCTGTCTCGCAGAGCTTCTCAGCGAATTCCGCCTGAACGGCTGTATAATAGTAGTTTGAATTATGCTGAAGTGTTCTTACCTGTGCACATACCGCATCCGCCCATTTTTCGTCACAGTAGCCGAGGCTGTTGGTACCTATGCCGCTTCCGAGATCGATATACTCTTTACCGTTCTCATCCTTGCAGCGCCTGCCGCTGCCTTTTTCCATGACAAGGGGATACCTTGAATATGAATGGGTAACGTGACTGTTGAATTTATCGATAGTATTCATATTATTTCCTTCTTTCAGGTGCATATACAATGCCACTATATAATTATAACTCTGTTGCGCTGTTAAAATCAACCGAACAGGGAGCTATTATTGTAAATTTTTTGTGAACGCCTTTTTAGACAACACCGCACAAAGCTTGTGCTGAAGATGCGCAGTCAGATTTTTCGTCAGATTGTATAGAAATTCCGCAGGCATACTGACGTATGTTAAGGAATTTCTGTATAAGATGGCGGAAAATACACAAGCAGATTCAGTGCAAAGCCGTCAGGCGTACTTTGTGCGGAGTTGTCTTTATACAAACTGCGTACCGATGCCCTCGTTTGAAAGTATCTCTATGAGAATGGAGTGAGGAACTCTTCCGTCGATGATAACGGCTCTGTTAACGCCTCTGCGGACTGCCTCTACACAGCAGTCTATTTTCGGTATCATGCCGCCTGAGATGATGCCCTGCATTTTCAGGAACGGAACCTCGCTTACCTGTACCTTCGGGATAAGTGTTGAAGGATCGTCCTTATCACGGAGAAGTCCTGCTATATCGGTCATGAGGATAAGGTTCTCGGCGCCAAGCTCGGCAGCAATTCTTGCAGCAGCCGTATCGGCGTTGATATTGTATGTGTTGCCCTTATCGTCCGTAGCAACTGTAGCTATAACAGGTACATTTCCGTCAGCAAGAGCGTCCAGTATAGGCTTTGTGTTGACCTTTGTTATCTCGCCTACCCAGCCGAGGTCCTGACCGTCATCGGTAGTCTTTTTCTCTGCAACGAGCATTTCGCCGTCTATACCGCAGAGTCCTACAGCATTGCCCTTGTGCTGTGCAAGGAGCTGTACAAGTTCCTTGTTTACCTTTCCTGCAAGAACCATTTTTACTACGTCGATAGTAGCGTCATCGGTGTATCTGAGACCGTTTATGAAGCGGCTCTCGATGTTCAGCTTCTTAAGCATGTCATTTATCTCGGGACCGCCGCCATGTACCAGAACTACCTTGATACCTACGAGTGAGAGCAGTACGATATCGTTCATAACTGCATCCTTGAGCTCGTTATTTGTCATAGCGTTTCCGCCGTATTTTACAACAAGTATCTTGTTGCTGTACTTCTGTATGTAAGGAAGCGCATCTATGAGTACCTGTGACTTGTCGCTGTTTGAGATCTTATCCATTTAAATTAACTCCTTCTGAAATCAACCTGTATGAGCACTTTCCGTGCTGTAAAGCGGGATGCCGTTCCCTCTGCCTGTCAAAAAAGTTATCGATCCATCAGGGAACGCCCTCACTTGCAGGGCGTTCCCTCTTTCAAAACAGTCCACCGGACTGTTTTGAAATTCACCCTTTGCGGAGCGCTTATAAGGCTATAGTGGGGCTTTGCCCCACACCCCACCAAAGGCGCCGCCTTTGGAATCCGCTAAAGGGATAGTATCCCTTTAGAATCCCCGAATTTATGGTTTCAGGCTTTTTTGACACTCCCAGCAGAACGGATGCCGTTCCCCTTTTATTTTATGAACGGTAGTCGCCGTTTATCTTTACGTAATCATATGTGAGGTCGCAGCCCCATGCAACAGCTTCGCCTGCGCCGTCACCGATGATGATAATTATCTCGATGACCTCTTCGCCAAGTATTTCCTTAGCCTTATCCTCAGAGAAATCAACGCCCGCACCATTCTTGCAGACATCGATAACTCCCTTTGCAGAGCCTATTTTTACATCTACTTGGTTTATATCAAAGTCTGCATCCGCATAGCCGACTGCACAGAGGATACGTCCCCAGTTAGCATCCTCACCGAACATTGCAGCCTTGAAAAGGCTTGAACAGATAACGGACTTAGCAACAGTCTCGGCAGTCTTTTCGTCCTTTGCGCCGCTTACGGAGCACTCTATGAGCTTTGTAGCGCCTTCGCCGTCACGAGCCATCATACGCGCAAGATTCAGCATGATGTTGTAGAGAGCATTCTCGAAAGAAGCGTAGTCCTCACCGTCGCTTGTGATAGTCTTGTTGCCTGCGCCGCCTGAAGCAAGTACGCATACCATATCATTTGTGGATGTATCACCGTCAACGCTTGCACGGTTGAGAGTTACCTTTACCACATCGCTGAGCGCCTGCTGGAGCATCTCCGCAGAAATAGCGGCATCGGTCGTGAGGAAGGTAAGGGTTGTAGCCATATTCGGGTGAATCATACCGCTGCCCTTGAGCATTCCGCCGAGGGTACAGGTCTTTCCGCCCACTGTGAACTCAACAGCTATTTCCTTCTCCCGTGTATCTGTGGTCATGATAGCTTCAAGAGCGCGCTTGTTGCCGTCGTAGGTAAGGCCGTCCTTAAGCTCGTCCATAGCGTTTGCGATAGGCTCGATAGGGAGCACCTGACCGATAACACCTGTGGAAGCCACGATAACATCATTCTCGTCGATGCCCAGAGCCTTTGCGGCAAGCTGGCACATCTTTTCAGCCTTCTCAACGCCGTCGGGGTTGCAGGTGTTGGCATTTACCGAGTTAACGATAACAGCCTTTGCCTTGCCGTCCTTTATGTGCTCCTTGGTAACGAGTATAGGAGCTCCCTTTACCTTATTTGTGGTGTAAACTGCTGCTGTTGTACACTCTGTATCAGCTACGATAAGTGCAAGGTCGTTTTTCTTCTTAGTAACAGAAGCACCTGCATGTGCAAGACCGCACTGCACGCCGTTAGCCTTGAATCCCTTTGCGGCACAAACGCCGCCGTCTATAAATTTAACATCACCTATTTTTTTCAGTTCCATTGCCTGATCCTCCTTAAGTATCTATCCTTACGAGCCTTACGAGCTCTCGCAGAGCTAAATTGCGGTAATTGAGATCCTCCCTCACAGTGAAGCCCATTGCCTCCCAGAAATCGTTGCCTGTTTCGTTGTACTTGAAAACGAGGAGCGCAACTTTGCTTATACCCTCTTTTTTCAGGGCGTCCATGCAGGTATCAACGAGCTTTGTACCTATGCCCTGACGTCTGAACTTTTCCCTCACGCAGGCGTGGTGTATGAATCCGCGGCGTCCGTCGTGTCCGCCGAGTATAACTCCTGCAAGTTCTCCGTCAGCAAAAGCCACGAAAGAGGTATCGGGGTTTCTTCGGAGATACTTTTCTATACCCTCACGGGAATCGTCCACATCGTTGAAGCCCATATTCTTGCTGGACATCCAGAGCTTGTAAACTTCATCGTAGTCATCAATAGTCATTTTGCGTATTTCCATGCCAATACCTCCAAATCGTTTTATAAGTCATCTGTACGGACTCGGGAAACCATAGCAGCAGTCCCGAACTCCGGATCATATCAAACGAGTCCTGTTGTCTCGTCAATACCCATCATTATGTTAAGGCACTGTACGGCTGCACCGCTTGCGCCCTTTCCTAAGTTATCAAGACGTGAACAGAGAAGTATCTGCTCATCGTTTCCGAATACGAATATCTGCATCTTGTTAAGTCCGCTGAGTGTATTTGAAGCAAGGAAGAAGCTCTTCTGCTCGTCTGCGGACATAAGAGGCATTACCTCTATCAGGTTTGCGCCCTCATAGTGCTTTGCGAACATCTCGTGTACCTGTTCTGCGGTAACAGCCTTGTCAAGGGTGCGAGTCTGAAGCGGTACGCTTACTACCATTCCGCTGTAGTAATCACAGACCATAGGGTTGAACATGGGCTTGTATTTCAGTCCCGATACAGCCTGCATCTCGGGGAGATGCTTATGTGCCTGTGAAAGTGCGTACTGACGGGGACTGTTGAACTCATAAGGCTTGTCCTCGCCCTCATATACAGCTATAGCCTTCTTGCCTGCGCCGCTGTAGCCTGATGTGGCATAGGCAAAAACGGGATAGTCCGCAGGGATGATGCCATTGCTGACAAGCGGATAAACTATCGAGTTAAAGCCGCTTGCATAGCATCCGGGTACTGCAACACGGTTGGACTTCTCTATCTTCTCACGGTGCATCGCCGAAAGCTCGGGGAAGCCGTATGCCCAGTCGGGGTTGGTACGGTGAGCTGTGGAAGCATCGATGATACGTACATGATCGTTGTCCTTGTCTATGAAGGAAACCGCCTCTCTTGAAGCGTCGTCAGGCAGACACAGGAACACATAGTCCGCACTGTTTATAAGTCTTGCTCTCTCTGCGGGATCCTTTCTGAGAGCCTCGCTTATCCTTACTATCTCGATATCGTTTCTTCCCTCGAAACGCTCCATTATCTTAAGACCTGTTGTACCTTCCTGACCGTCGATATATACTTTAACTGACATGATATCCTCTCCTTATCAGCATTATTTCTTCTTGTTGTATTTCTTCATTTTCTTCTCGTATTTCTGAACCTTCGGATCCATACGCTGTGACTTGTCCTCTTTCATGGCATGCCATGTGCTGACAACAAGTGCGATAATAACTATCGCCGCGAACCATACGATATGAAAGTATGAAGGAACAGCTATCCACATACCCGTAACGAGCTCACCGAGTCCCCATATAACACCCATGAGAAGGGCAAGTCCTACGGTGAAAAAAACGTCCTTTTTACTCATATCACATACCGAGTGCCTTTTCGGCAAGAGCTATCTGCTTTACAACCTCCTCGGGAGAAGGACCGCCCTCGGACTTACGCTCTCTTACGCAGGTATCAAGGCTAATAGCTTCGTAAACGTCCTCGGTAAAGAGCTCGGTCATCTTCCTGTAGTCCTCAATGGGGAGTGTTTCAAGGGTAACGCCCTTTTCTATGCACTGTGCAACGAGTGTACCTGTTATCTTGTAAGCATCACGGAAAGGCATACCCTTCTTTACGAGGTAGTCAGCGCAGTCCGTAGCATTGATGAATCCCTTTGCTGCCGCATTTCTCATGTTGTCCTTAAGTACTCTCATGGTAGTGAGCATAGGAGTGAAGGTCTTTACGCAGAGCTTTACGTTATCAACAGCATCGAATATAGCCTCCTTGTCCTCCTGCATATCCTTGTTGTACGCAAGGGGGATGCCCTTCATCATGGTAAGGAGAGTTACGAGGTCGCCGTTGACTCTGCCCGTCTTGCCGCGGATAAGCTCGGTAACATCGGGGTTCTTCTTCTGGGGCATAATGGATGAGCCTGTAGCAAAGGCATCGTCCAGCTCAACGAACTTGAACTCCCAGCTGCACCAGAGGATAATTTCCTCGGAAAAACGTGAAAGGTGCGTCATAAGGAGTGAAAGCGCACAGCAGAGCTCTACGCAGTAGTCTCTGTCCGAAACGCCGTCCAGACTGTTCGGCATAGGAGCTGTGAAACCGAGAAGGTCCGAGGTCTGCTGACGGTTCGTTCTGTAGGTAGTACCTGCAAGAGCGCCGCTTCCGAGAGGACAGTAGTTCATTCTCTCTGCGGTGTCGTCCAGACGCTGAATATCACGGAGAAGCATCCAAACATAAGCCATAAGGTGATGTGCAAAGGTTATTGGCTGTGCTCTCTGGAGGTGAGTATATCCGGGCATTATCGTCTCGGTATGGTCTTTCGCCATTTTAACGAGAGCCTCTGCAAGCTCTTTGACCATAGCACGTATCTCGGCGATCTCGTCACGGAGATAAAGGCGGAGGTCAACTGCGACCTGATCGTTTCTTGAACGTGAGGTGTGGAGTCTCTTTCCAACGTCGCCGAGACGCTTTGTCAGCTCTGCCTCAACGAACATGTGGATATCCTCTGCATTGGGATCGAGCTCCAGCTTTCCCGAGTCTATATCAGCGAGGATGCCTTTGAGACCTTCGATAATGGTAAGGCTGTCCTCCTTTGTGATTATGCCGCAGTCACCCAGCATAGTAGCGTGGGCGATACTGCCCTGTATATCGTGACGGTACATACGTCCGTCAAAGGCAATTGAAGAATTGAACGCATTAACGGTGGAGTCCACCTGCTTTGAAAATCTTCCTGCCCACATCATATCTGCCATAGTTTACTTCTCCTTTTTTCAGCTATCAGCCTTTAGCCTTTAGCTTTTAGCTTATTTATCATAACGTTCAACATTTTACACACCTCATCGCATAGCTGAAAAGATGGTGTAAGATGTTCTTCTTTAATATAGCCGAGCCGCTGACAAATTATCAGTTGTGTCTGAAGTTCATATGCTGAACCATTAGCAATATTCAGAAAATATGCAAATTCTCTTTCAGAATTACGCCCTCTGCCTTCTGCAATGTTAGATGGGATCGATACAACAGCACGTCTGATCTGATCAGAAAGTGCATATTTTTCATTAGCAGGCAAAAAAGACATAAGCTTATACACTTCTTCAACAAGGCTCATTGCTTTTTGCCAGACTATAAGCTCCTTGAAACTCTGCATTGTCCCCCCCTTAAAGCTAATGGCTAACGGCTAACAGCTAACAGCTAACGGCTAATATCTTAATACTGCTTCTTATCATTCAAAGCCGTATATTCCTCAAAGACTTTCAGACACTCCTCACGGTCGAGTTCCTCGGAGATATTTTCTCCGCCCTCATAGAACACCTTGTCCCTGAACCCGATACGGTCGGTGTCGTTGATATTGCAGCCATAGTACACTCTGCTTATATTCGCCCAGAGTATCGCACCCCTGCACATGGGACAGGGTTCAGCGGTGGTATAGAGTTCACAGCCCGAGAGGTCGTAGGTACCGAGAGCCTTACAGGCATTGCGTATAGCCATTACCTCACCGTGGCAGGTGGGATCCTTGCGCTTTACGACTTCGTTGTGCCCCTGTCCGACTATCTCGCCGTTCCTGACGATAACGCATCCGAAGGGACCGCCGTGGCCTGCATTTATGCCTGTTCTTGCCTCATCAACGGCTATTTTCATGAACTTATCCATAACCCACCCACTAAATATAAAATCATAACAGGCAGGAGATAGGCTCCCCTGCCTGCGAAAAAATCAGTTGCCTGAATAATTACTTGTTCTCTCTCTTCTTACCGAGCTGAGCCTTGACCTTTATCGGGAGACCGAAGAGGTTGATGAAGCCTGCTGCATCAGCCTGGTTGTAAACTTCATCCTCATCGAATGTAGCAACTTCCTCATCGTAGAGAGTGTATGGTGAAGTAACGCCTGCGTTGATGATGTTGCCCTTGTAGAGCTTCAGCTTAACGTCGCCTGTAACTCTCTCCTGAGTCTTTGAAACAAAAGCGCTCAAAGCTTCACGGAGAGGTGTGAACCACTGACCGTTGTAAACGATGTCAGCGAACTTGATTCCGAGGTACTGCTTGATACGTGCAGTTTCCTTGTCGAGGCAGATTGTCTCGAGAACTTCGTGAGCGTGGTAAAGGATAGCACCGCCGGGAGTCTCGTAAACGCCTCTTGACTTCATACCAACGAGACGGTTCTCAACGAGGTCAGCAAGACCTATACCGTTCTCGCCGCCGAGCTTGTTGAGTGCAGAAACCATTTCAACACCGTTGAGTGTCTTGCCGTCGAGCTTTGTAGGAACACCCTTCTCGAAGTGGAGAGTGATGTAAGTAGGCTTGTCGGGAGCATCGATAGGAGATACGCCCATTTCAAGGAAGCCCTTCTTCTCGTACTGCGGCTCGTTTGCAGGATCCTCGAGGTCGAGACCTTCGTGTGAAAGGTGCCAGATGTTCTTATCCTTGGAGTAATTAGTCTCACGGCTTATCTTCAGCGGGATGTTGTGAGCCTCAGCGTAGTCGATCTCTTCGTCACGGCTCTTGATGTCCCATTCTCTCCATGGAGCGATGATAGCCATTTCAGGAGCGAAAGCCTTTATAGCAAGCTCGAATCTTACCTGGTCGTTGCCCTTACCTGTGCAGCCGTGGCAGATAGCATCTGCACCCTCTGCGATAGCGATCTCTGCGATACGCTTTGCGATGATAGGACGAGCGAATGAAGTACCGAGCATGTATCTGTTCTCATAGATAGCGCCTGCCTGTACAGTAGGATAAACGTAGTCCTGGATGAATTCTTCCTTAAGGTCAGCAACGATGAGCTTTGAAGCACCTGTCTTTATAGCCTTCTCCTCGAGTCCGTCGAGCTCTGTACCCTGTCCTACGTCACCTGAAACAGCGATGATCTCAGGGTTGTTGTAATTTTCCTTGAGCCACGGGATGATGATAGAAGTATCAAGACCGCCTGAATATGCGAGAACTACCTTTTTGATGTCTTTTTTGTTAGCCATGATTAATTACCTCCTGTAAATAAGCACTACTGTGCGGGTTATCATACACTTAATTATACACTTTATGTCCCACATGTCAAGGGGTTTGGAATAAATATTCATTGTTTTTGCAAATATTCACTTTATACCGTATATTATTCATTAAATCATGCATATTTCATTAGTTTTATTCACCTCACCCGATAAGTCCGCCTTCTTTCCGCATTACTTAAAGTACTGCCTGATTTCTCCCTGTTTTACGTTGTTCACTGAATCATTTAAGGAAAAAAGATTGTTAATTCGTACTTACTTTTGTATGTTTTTACGATTTTACTCGCTAAACTGCCTTTTGGTCTTGCTATTTTTTGCGTTTATGGTATAATGTTGTATAGTGGCCGAATATGTTTTTCGGCAGAATATGACAATGCATCCCTTTTCACATTTATTTTATATAAGGATGTAAATAACAAGAGGAGTTGTATACTATGGCAGAGAACAAAAGCGGAAAGAAGATATCTATCATAGGCGCAGGAAATGTCGGTGCTACTATTGCATACACATTCGCTGTTGCAGGTACCTGTTCTGACGTTGTTCTGATCGATATAAACAAGGAAAAAGCAAAGGGCGAAGCTATGGATATCCGTCAGGGTGTTTCATTCAGCCATAACGTTGAGATCTGGGACGGTACATACGACGATGCTGCTGATTCCGATATCATCGTTGTTACTCTCGGACTTGCACGTAAGCCCGGTCAGACTCGTCTCGACCTCGCGCAGGCAAATGTAAATATCATAAAGAGCGTTATGCCTCAGCTTGCAAAGGCCGCTCCCGATGCTATATATGTAGTCGTAAGCAACCCTGTTGATATCATAACATACACTATACTCAAATGTACAGACCTTTCACCAAAGCAGGTAATCGGTTCAGGTACAGCACTCGATACATCACGTCTCCGTTCAAGCATCGCTGACCACGTAGGTCTCAGCCCTAACAGCGTTCACGCTTATGTATTCGGCGAGCACGGCGATTCATCATTCATTCCGTGGTCCCTTACAAATATCGCAGGTATCCCTATGGAGGAATACTGCAAGGATCAGGAACATGCTGATATCGACGAGGATGAGATCATCAACGAAGTTCGTACAGCAGGTGCAGAGGTAATCAAGAGAAAGGGCGCAACTTTCTACGCTATCGCAATGAGCGTAAACAAGATCTGCGATAACATTCTCCGTGACGCAAACAACATCATGACCGTTTCAACTATGATGAACGGCAAATACGGCATAAGCGACGTATGCCTCAGCCTTCCCGCAGTTATCGGCGCTAACGGTATCGAAAAGGAAGTTACACCAACTCTTACAGACGAAGAGATCGAAAAGCTCAAGGCAAGTGCAGCTGCTCTCCGCAATGTACTCGACCAGCTCGAATTCTGATAATAATACAGCATCCCCCTCAGCGCAGGGGGCTTTGCTGTAATATTCAACATACTCATTATAATACGAAAGGAATTATCCCCTATGAATTATGCTGAAGAATCACTGAAAAAACACTATGAATGGAACGGTAAGATCGAAGTTATCTGCCGCGCTCCCCTTGAAACAAGAGATGACCTCTCACTGGCTTACACTCCCGGTGTTGCACAGCCGTGTCTTGAAATACAGAAGGACGTTGACAAGAGCTATGAGCTCACACGCCGTTCAAACCTCGTTGCTGTAGTTACAGACGGTACAGCAGTTCTCGGACTCGGCGATATCGGTCCCGAGGCAGGTATGCCCGTTATGGAGGGCAAGTGCGCTCTCTTCAAGGCTTTCGGCGATGTGGACGCTGTTCCGCTTTGTGTACGTTCAAAGGAAGTTGACGATATCGTTAACACAGTAAAGCTCCTTGCAGGCTCTTTCGGCGGTGTTAACCTCGAGGATATCTCTGCTCCGCGCTGCTTCGAGATCGAAAAGAGGCTCAAGGAATGCTGCGATATCCCGATATTCCACGATGACCAGCACGGTACTGCAGTAGTTACTCTCGCAGCTATGCTCAACGCTCTTAAGGTAGTCGGCAAGAAGCTCGACGAGATAAGAGTTGTTACAAGCGGTGCAGGTGCAGCAGGTATAGCTATCATCAAGCTCCTTATCTCTATGGGACTTAAGGACGTTGTTCTCTGCGACAGAAACGGTGCTATCTACAAGGGACGTCCCGAGGGCATGAACCCGATGAAGGACGAAATGGCAAAGATAACAAACAAGCAGATGAGAAAGGGCAGCCTTGAAGAAGTTATCAAGGGCGCTGATGTATTCATCGGTGTATCTGCTCCCGGATGCGTAACTCCCGAAATGGTAAAGAGCATGGCAGACAAGCCTATCCTCTTCCCTATGGCTAACCCAACTCCAGAGATAATGCCCGACCTTGCAAAGGAGGCAGGCGCTGCAGTTGTAGGTACAGGAAGAAGCGACTTCCCGAACCAGATAAACAACGTTCTCGCATTCCCCGGAATCTTCCGCGGTGCTCTTGACGTTCGTGCAAGCGACATCAACGACGCTATGAAGATAGCTGCTACAAAGGCTATCGCTTCATTCGTAACAGACGATAAGCTCTCAGCTGACTACATCATCCCGAGCGCACTTGACAAGACAGTTGCTCAGGCTGTAGCAAAGGCTGTTGCACAGGCTGCAAGAGATACAGGCGTTGCAAGAATATAAGACCTATATAACAGTTAAGGACTGCCGCAGGGCAGTCCTTTTTTTCGTCAGTACATGTCATTCAACGCTGAAGCTTGCAGCAGTCCAGTATTCCTTCGGCAGTATGATTACCGCAGGCGTAAGCTGCGGTGCCGCAAGTACAGGATAAAACTCACCTGTCAGCACATGATCGGGTATGTCCTTGCGGAATACTATTACCGAACAGAAATGCACATCCACATTTTCTATCATTTTCTCAGGATCATCGGGATCGGGAAATGATATGCTGAAATCCACGTTTGAACGGTCCGTCTCGGCAGTTATTATCCTTACCATTTCACGAAGTTCCTCGGGGACTTCACTCTCGGGCTTTCCCTTATAGGAGAATATCTCGCTGCCTATTGACATGAGAAGCTCGGGATATTTCTCCGTGACAGGATGAGTTGAATAAAGCACGTTTGCAGGAAGGTCGGTCTTGCTGCTCTTGTCGAACAGCATTTCGTTCGCCTGTACAAGATAAGCGTAATATACCTGTCCCTGCTGAAATACCGTATCCTTGTCGCGGTAGATGACGTGCAGCTCATCGTTCTTGTGAAGGCGAAGCCACAGCGGCTTCGGAAGAGTCTTTGATGTTATGACGTTTGCTTTGTAATTTGCCCTCATTGCTTCAAGGTGTCCCCTGAATGTGTTTTCTGTGACCTGATTCTCGATCTTCTTTTTGAACAGACTCATATTATTACCTCCGTAAATTATGTCCTTGCTGAACTTTCGGTCCGCAATAATATGATTATACATCAAAAGAAAACCGCTGTCAATACATGATAACCGCTTGTAACAGGCAATATCACGCCTTGTCCTTCTGTCGGAAAACAAGTGATGCAAGAAGTCCAGAAAGCAGCGCCGCAGTTATACCACCCGAAGCTGCCGTAAGACCTCCCGTGAAAACTCCGATGAAGCCTTTCTCGTCAACAGCCTTACGAACTCCCTCCGCAAGAAGATGTCCGAAGCCTGTAAGGGGTACCGTAGCACCGCCTCCTGCCATATCCACAAGAGGCGCATATACACCGATGCCCGATAGTACCACTCCCGCAACCACGAAAAGAGTCAGTATCCTTGCAGGAGTGAGCTTAGTGTAGTCGATGAGAAGCTGTCCCACGGCACAAATTGCTCCTCCCACAAGAAATGCAGTTATCATATCAGTCATTTGCAGTCCTCCTTCTGAGATGTACAAGGTGAGCTATTGCAGGGATAGTCTCGCCCTGCTGTACGGACATTGCGGACATAAGCGCTCCCGTTGCCGCAAATAGAACGTCCCCCTCCTCACCCGAAGCGATACGAGGCAGAAAGTGACCGCAAAGTACGCTTGCACTGCATCCGCAGCCCGAACCGCCGCAGTGTGTATCCTGAGTTTCCGCATCGAATATCATTGCACCGCAGTCCGAGTGTACCGCAGAAATATCGATACCCTCCCTCTGAAGGAGTCCGACAAGCAGTCTGCTTCCGTGAGAACCAAGATCACCCGTTACTATAGCGCTGTAGTCCGAAGGTACAGTCCCAGTAGCTTCAAGATAGCGGCTTATGGTATCGGCTGCGGCAGGCGCCATAGCTGCACCCATATTGGTGATATCGTTTATTTCCATGTCCCTTATTACGCCGATACATCCGCCGCATATCCCGACCTCGCCCTTATCCCGTGAGAGGACTGCCGCACCTGCCGCCGTACAAGTCCACTGAGATGTAGGAGTACGCTGTCCGCCGTAGGAAAGAGGCGCACGGAACTGACGCTCCGCCGTTGAAAAATGAGAGGATGTGACCGCTGCCGCACGTTCCGCAGAACCGCCCTCCACGAGGAGTGAAGCCGTAACAAGTCCCTCTGCCATTGTGGAACATGCACCGTACAGTCCCAGAAAAGGTATCTCCAGCTCCCTTAATCCGTATGCGGAGCCTGTACACTGGTTTATCAGGTCCCCCGCACATATGATATCCACCTCAGCGCAGTCCAGTCCGCACTTCTTTACCGCGCGTATGACCGCTTCACGCTGAAATCTGCTCTCCGCCTGCTCCCACGTTTCACAGCCGAAGTGGGAGTCCTTTACTATCAGGTCAAAGCACCTGCCCAGCGGTCCCTGTCCCTCTTTGTCCCCGACTACGGAAGCGCTGCCCTGTATATATACGGGATGTGTCAGTCTGAACGTTCCCCTTGACAGCCTTTCTGCCATAAAACCACCTCCGTCCGTATTATACCGCTTTTTGCGGAGGTTATACAAAAAAGCATACCGTATCTCTGCGGTATGCTTTGCTATATGTCATTGTTTGTCATTACTGCGTATCATATCAATGGTCTCCAGCAGAACATTATCCCATTCCAGTCTGTTTTCATACAGTCTGAAATCAATGCCTTCATCTTCCATTTTCCTCTGTGCCTTGAAACTGTCGGAAGTCTGTTCTATGTAGATATCAGGTGCCGTACCTGTAACGGCATTGTTTTTTCCGTCGGCATCATAAGCCCTGCATGGATAGTATGAATATACCAATCCGCTGTTTTCAAGGATACTTACACAGAACGATCCTCCCAGACCTTCGCCTGCCGTATCAGTACCTATCAGATCAGCTATGCCGTTTTCTTTTATCATAGCTGCATAACCGTCAGCGGCAGATGCACTTTTACGACCTATGAGGTAGTAAACTTCGCCGCCGTATTGTCTTGCTGAATCGGTATAATTCGATACGGACCTGAAATTATATCCGCCCTCGGTCTTTTCGGGATGATAAAGGAAACGGATCAGCGGAGACCTGACAAACTTATTATTTTCTTTTGACGACGGTACGAACCATTCCTGTGAGAAGCTGTATGCTTCGTCATGGAGATAAGGGAATATATATGATGAAGCGTAACCTGTGCTTCCGCCAACGTTTTCCCTGAGATCGATGATGATTGCCGTTTCATCGTCTGCCTGTGAAAAAATTCCCCTTAATTTACTTCCTTCGTTATTGGAAAAATTATTCACAGCCACATACAGTATATTTTCATCGCTGTCGTAGTGATCGTAGATATCGGGCGGATCCGGACTGTAATGATCGTCGAATTCCGACGAATACATACTTACTGTTTCTATCTCCGTAGAGGTATACAATTCCATTGATATGCTCTCGCCCTTATCGTTTGTCAGAACCACTTCATGCTTTTCTCCAACGGAATCATTAAGCGTTACCGCCTTTCTGAATGGTTTGTTACGGGCGGTATCGAATCCTATACTGTTCACTGATATGTTATCCATTACGTATTCATCTATATCTGTCCCGTCTATGGAAGAAATGAAGCTGTCCTGAAGACTGTCGTAAGTCTCATCCGAACTCAAAAGGTCATACCGGTATTTACCGTCCGTATACCTGAATTCCGCAATTGCAGCATCCTTATATTCGCTGCATTTCTTTTCTATGAGTCTGTTCCAGTAATCTGAACAGGGCATCAGTTTTCTCTTTGCAAGAACTCTGTTTATATTATACCCTGCGGCAGAAGCAGTTTCATCGTAATCAGGGAACCACATGACAGTATGAGCGCTTGCAAGTTCTTCAAGTATTGCCGACATAGTGCAGTAATACTGAAAATCGTCTTCCGTATTATTTATAAGTTCCAGATAGTATGATTTTTTCCCGATAAAATCAACAGAATAAGCATCTCTTATATCATCCGCATTCGGAAATCCCGATGCAATGGTATCATACAGCTGTTCAAAGTCCTCTGTCTTCTGAGTCTTTGTAAGGTCAAGGCTCTCTATTGTTTTTGCAGGGAAACTTTCATTGAACGTCCTCATTATCGCATTCCTTCTTATAACTGCGAACGCAGCTGCAACAACTGCTATAACGAGAATTATCACACGTAAAGCTGTATGTTTCTTTTTATCTGCTCTGCTCATTTTATCCCTCATTTCAGATAAAAACCGCCAAGCGGCGGCTTTTTCTTTGTGTTTGATTGGTTTGCATATCCGTGATACAGTTCAATTAAATAACCGTTTTTGGTTGGTTATTCAGAACGTACTTTTTTATTTTGTTATCTTCTGAAAGATACACTATTTTCAAATGACTGCTTGCAATCATTGTATATCTTTCTTATACCATACTTAGGATCGGCAATTGTCATAACAGTATCAACCCAAGTCCATGCACCACCGCTGACCTCATTAAGTTCAACTGAAGAAAGTTCTGAAAAGTTCATTGTGTTAGTCATCATATTTCCCATTATCATGTTCCTCCTGAATATTTTATTAATTATAGTTTAAAAATTTATATATCAAAGTCTTTTTCTTCTATGCGCACTTAAAGACAAGACTAAGATAACAATAATGAAAATAGTAAAACGATTTGTATTAGATTTATAATATAGCTGAACTCCGTTTCAGTGATTATTATTATACCATAAACGGCAGGAAATTCAAAGATTTTTCGGGCAAGCGGTCGGTGAAAACGGGTTTTCGGGTGAACGGTCGGAATCCGTCCGTGAACGGTATTTTCTTCCGCCACTTGAACCGCAGTGCAAACTATGATATAATGAATGCAAAAGCATTCATTATATATTTAAAGGAGAATAACGATGTTCAACGGTTTTTCGCAGGATGCGCTGGATTTCCTGCTTGGTATAAGGATAAACAATAACAAGGAGTGGTTCGAGGCGCACAAGAAGATATACACCGAGAAGGTACAAGCTCCGCTGAAGGAGCTCTGCGAGGAGATAGCCGAACCCTATAACGGTGAGGGCATGATGCACAAGGCATGCAGGATATACCGTGATGCAGGCTTTCCGCCTTATCTTCACTACCGCGACGCAATGTGGTTCGTGATACGTCACGAGGCGCTTTACTGGAACAGGACTCCCTGTCTTTACTTTGAGATATCACCCGAGGGCGCAGAATTCGGCTTTGGCATACCCAAGCCCGAAGCGTCGGTAATGGAGCGTTTCCGCGCACAGCTTGCAGAGGATCCCGCAAAGTTCAGAGCCATAGCGGAGTCGGTCAGAAATGCAGGCATAACCATAAGCGGAGAGCAATACAAGCGCAAAAAGCCCTGTCCCGTGGCGGAAGCCGAGGAATACTGGCAGTTCAGAAGCATGACGGCGGCTGTCAAGGTAACGGACACAGAGGAGCTTTTCTCACGCCGCCTTGCAGAGCATACAGCCGAGGTATTCAACGCAGTTCAGCCCCTTTACGACCTGTTCCGCGAGCTGGTTGAGATAAACACGCTTGCAAAGGCCATAGAAAAAGAAGCTGTACTTGTGCCCGAGAAAGAAACGGTAAAAGCTCCCGACGCAGAATTCATGTGGTAAACAACAAGACCGCTCACCGCCCAAAAATTACCGTTCGCCGAAAAGCACTTGAAAAAGCTTCAATTGGCTGATATACTTATACATGACGGAAGAAACCTCCGTCGAATTGATACTCCAATAAAGCCTTGCCAAAAACATTTCAATATAATTACAGCAACAATTTTACTACATTCTTACTATGTTGACTCAGCTGCACATTATCAAACATTTTCCCTATCGATCCATTTCAGGCAAGGTTTTGTCGGAGTATCATAACCATCCGCTTTTTTTCATGGTTTATAAAAAATTAAGGCGATACCGAACAGGTACCGCCGCTTTTTTTATATGTCTGAGTCATCGGGTTCGTGGACAATACCGCTGACTTCTTCCGCAGTAGGCATACGGGTGAAGGGTATCGCCTTTTCATCGCATGCGCCGTATCTGAGGAAATTCTCCCTTGCCTCTCTGAGGCAGACTCTGTTTGCACCGCCTGCAAGCTCGGGATCCTTATTCTGTGATCTGTCGTCCTCCCAGAAGCACACTTCGCAAATGCCGTAGCTTCCGTTAGGCTCGTCCATTGTGTAGTAGCCGCAGCAGGGACACTTATACTTCTTGGTAAGTCCTGCTGTAAGTTTATCGGCAATAGCATTCCATCTTTCTTCGGGACAGCTGCGGACAGTCTCCACGACTTCGGAAATATCACTGTCACTGCGTTTTTCCAGCTCTGAGAGATACTTAAGAGCGCAGTCGTAAGCCTCAGAGGCGCTGAAATTATCTGAGGATGATATTCCCTCCATTATCTCCATAAATTCGTTATAATAAGCTGGATCGGCAGTTTTTCCGTCCGTCCAGAGATAGGGATCAACGGAACTGATATACTGTATATATTCTTCCGATCTGTCGCTGTTATTCTCAAACTCCTCATACAGAAGAGAATACAGTGCTAAAAGTATCTGATACTTTGTCATTTCCGAACCTCCTATTTGGTTTTGAGGAATGCCTCATACTTATCGCAGATCTCCTTGGTATCGCCGAATGCTATCTGCTTTCCCTTATCGAGCCACAGAACCTTTGTTGCCATACGTCTTATCTGCGAGATAGAGTGTGAAACAAGAAGCGTTGTAGCACCGCCCTTGATGATCTCGAACATCTTGTCCTCGCTCTTTTTTCTGAATGCGCCGTCACCTACCGAGAGAACCTCGTCGAGAATGAGTATCTCGGGTTTTACAAGGCAGGCAATGGAGAAGGCGAGTCTTGATTTCATACCTGAAGACAGGTGAGAGAACTTTCTGTCCTCGAAGTCCTGAAGCTCGGCGAAATCGATGATGCTCTTATAGGTCTCGTTCATGAATTCTCTTGTATATCCCAGCATAGCGCCGCGGAGGAAGGTATTTTCCTTTACGGTAAGGTCTCCGTCGAAGCCCGTACCGAGTTCAAGGAGGGAAGCGATGCTTCCGTTTACAGCCATAGTGCCGTTAGTGGGACGCATGATTCCTGATATTACCTTCAGCAGAGTTGATTTGCCTGCGCCGTTCGAGCCGACTATACCGAGAAGCTCGCCCTCATCGAGGGAGAAGGTAACGTGGTCCACAGCAAGGAATTCCTTCTGGGTGTAGGTACCTTTTATTTTCTGGATGATAACGTCCTTAAGGCCAACATTGGAGAAGTCTCCGACGATGTATGATACCGAAACGTCGTTAAGTTCGATCTTGCTCATTTTTGTCCCCCATTACATATAGTACATGAATTTATAGTTGTATTTCTTGTATATAAGCGCACCTATCGCAAGCGCTCCGAAAGCGTATATCAGGCAGAGTGCGTGGGTAGCAAGTCCGGGGATATAGCCGTCGAGTACTATATGACGCATATAGGTTATATACACGTAAAGCGGATTGAGGTAGAAAAGTCTCTGGATATTCTCGGGATATGAATCTGTGTAGTAGAATATAGCCGAGAGGTACATCAGCATGAGGGTGAAGATATCATAGAGATACTGGATATCCTTGAAGATAACGAACAGTGCCGAGAGGATGAATCCGCATCCGATGTTGAAAATGATAAGGCACACTATCGGGTATATCAGCATAAGGAACCTGAAATGGAACACCACTCCGTCCACCGCGGCGAACACCAAGAATATTATCAGCGTCAGACCGAAGTTGATTAGCGAGGCGACGTTTTTGGATAACAGGAACATATACTTCGGCAGGTTTATCTTGGTAATGATGCCTGCATTCTGCATGAGCGAGTTCATACCGCCGTTGGTAGAGTCCTTGAAGAATGAGTAGGTAAGGTTTCCTGCAAAGAGGTAGATAGTGTAGTGCGGTTTATGCTGTCCGAAGAAGTGGGTGAATACAACGCTCATTACGAGAAGCTGCATAAGGGGAGAAATAAGGCTCCACAGCATACCGAGCACGGTTCGCTTGTATTTTTTCTTGAAATCACGTTTTACAAGTTCCTCGAACAGGAACTTGTGTTTTTTAAGCTGAACTATCTGTGATCTGATAGCTTCGATCATATTTGTCTGTCCTTTCTTTATTCGGGGATGCTTTCTTCCGTAAATACTACGGGTACAGTTTTTTCTGCGGCATTCACGCTGTTTTTCAGTCTTGCTCTTACGTTTAAGAAAAGTTCCTTATCCTCGGGGAGAGTATCTGGAAGCGTAAATGAAGCGGTACTGTGATTCAGTCTCGGTTTAAGCTGGACTGTTCTTGCGAAATGAACACCGCCGTTTTCGTCCACAAGTTTTATCTCTATACATACGGGAACGATATTGGCTGCACATATGCGTGAACGTGCAGCGCTGAATTTCAGGCGGTTCAGAAGAGTTCTGCTGAGCTGAACATAGCAGGGTACTCCCAGCTCGGGGACTTCCGCACTTTTTCCGAAGTATACCGATACAGAGGGGAATTCGCTGTATTTGTCCTCATACTCGTTCTCATAGAGTGCTGAACGCTTTTTTGCTTCATTGTGTTCAGCCCTGTATTTCAGTGCGATAAGGACCTTGTCGGCGTTATCGTTCAGAACCCGTTCTCTGTTTGTAAAGCGTCTGCCGAATTTACCGAAGACTTTTCCGCTTGCATAGTGGTCCTCATAGAAGTTCTCGAATATGAGATCGGACTGTATAACGCCCTTGTCGTCGCCGCCTACAGGAGGCCATGAAAGCGTTACATAGGGCTTTGGTTCATACTGCTCACGATGCTCTGCGGCGATGTAGTTGAAGTAAGTGCTCCATTCGTCATAGCCCTTGCGAATGATATCGGGATAGCGGCTTATCAGCTCATTGTACCAGACCTTGTTGATGAGCTGAGGCAGGTGTGAGGAGTACTGAAGTGTGGGATAGCCGTGTTTTTTAAGGAATCCCAGTGTACGGAAGTGGCAGAAATCGTAGCTGAACAGGTCTGTTATATTATAGTGCCACTTGCTGATATCAGAGAAATAGTAACCGATGTATCTGCCGTCCTTATAGAAGACCTCCTCGGTCATGGGTTTAAGCGGACGGTAATCGTCATCGCACATTATGAACTCGTCGTCTATAGCATCCTGCTGCATAGCAAGACAGCGCAGGAAGAAGTTACGTGTTGAGTGGTCGGGAGGAAGTGTATTTTCCCCGAGAAGTTCATCATCGGTGATAGTGGTGAGCTTCAGTCTGCCGTCGTAGTTTTTGTGCATATACTCCGCCATGAAGTCGGGACAGCACACCACCAGCTCGGTGATAAATGGCATGAATTCCTCGATGAACGGGAGAGTTTCAAGGATAGGTGCAGGTCTTGCAGAGAGGAACACAACCTGTTTCACGGGTTTATGCTCAAAGTGCTGTTCCCTGCCTTCGCCCAGTAGGAAGCTCTCCATTTCTCTTGCGGAATCGCTCCAGCGGGGAGGCTGATACTCCTCAGCGATACGTCGGCGTTTTTCCGTATAGAGTCCGTTATCATCGGCGTATTTTTTAACTATGCCTGAAAGCTGATCCGCATTATCGGGATCGAAGTAATCGCAGAAGTCTCCGCCCACCTCACGCATAACTGGTATATCGGAACAAGCTATCGGTATACCGTTTATGAGCGCCTCAATGGTAGGAAGTCCGTAACCCTCGGTATATGAGGGGAACACCACCATGAATGCCTTCTTGTAGAGATAATCGAGAGTAGCATCGTTGACTCCCGAAAGAACGTATATACCCTTGTTGTACTTCTTGTTGGTCTTTATGCGTTCGAGGAAGCTTTCCATTTCCCAGCCTATCCTGCCGACTATGATAACATCGATGTCCATATCGGAGATCTGCTTTTCGTAGGCCTCTACCAGCACCTTCTGATTCTTTCTCGGCTCGACTGTTCCCACAGTGAGAAGGAATCTTCTTCCCTCGGTTATCTCCTCAACATAGGGATCAAGCTCGTCATCGGGATCGATGCTGTTTTTTCCCGTGAAGAAGTCCGCACCGAGACCAATCTTGTATATAGGCTTTTCAGCCATACCCATTTCACTGAAGAGCTTTCTCAGGTCCTGACGCACAGCGTCGGTATTCACGAGTATCTCGCTGGCATAGGTCATATGTGCGGTAAGGAACTCCATGAACCTTACGAGAGTCTGTCCCACCATGTACTGTGGATAGCGTATAGGTATTATATCGTATATAAGCGGAACTATGCGTATCTGACGTGCTTTCAGTCTCGGCAGGAGCCAGCTTCTGTTGGGAAGGGTATGCCATGTGCTGTTGGCATCGAAAAACACCGAACCGCATTCCAGTTCATCCGCAGGGATGTACTGTTCTGTATAGCACTTCTTCTTGTCCTCCATCATACCGTTGGCGCCAAGAAGGAAGATATCGTTATCAATGATACAGTAAGCGTGTTTACGGGGATCGTATGAAAGAAGTCTCAGGTCCACGCCGTCGCGGATGAATTTCACCGCTATCTCGCTTACAACTCGTGATATACCTGTATACCTTTCAAGCTCGGGTATATTGGTTATATCTATATATACAGGCTTCATACAGGCTGAACACCGCCTTCCGCTTCAGCCTCTAACTCTGCATGTGCAAAGGGGTTGAAAAGTATCCTTGTGCCCTTGTCCTTTCTGTCCTGAGAATCGACTGCCGAGGATACAAGACGCTTTATGAACTCCTCACGGCCGTATTTTTCGGCTTCGCCGGTCCAGTAAACATAGCCCTCCTTATCGGGGAGAGAATTGAAACAGCTGATATATACGGTCTCTATCATGCTTGTTACAGACATATCCTTATTGAGAAGCTCTGTTATATCGATAGTTTCAGAAGAACGCTCGGCACATGCAAGGAGAGCCTCGGGAGTGAAATCCATCGACTTGCCTGCACCCTTCATATTGTCGTCCACTATATCATAGAGGCTGCGGTAGCTTTTTTTGTTGTCATCGGGCGAAAGCGGAGGGTACTTATCCATGAAGCTGCGGATATAGTCCTGAAGCTGTCCCTTTATCTTTTCATACTCGAAGAACTTGAGTCTTTCACGCTGAGCGGATATTATGCTGTTTCTGAGGTTCTCGTCCTTAACGAGCCTGTCGATGACTTTTGAAAGGAACACGGGATCCTTATCGTCCACAACAATACCCGAACCGCCCATAGTTTCGGGGACTGCACATGCATCATATGCTATTATCGGAACATCGAAGGTCATGGCCTCCAGCAGAGGAACGCAGAATCCCTCGTGCTCGCTCATACAGAGGAACACATGAGCTGTCTTGTAGATAGCAAGTATCTCTGCGAAGGAGATATGTCCAGGGAAGATAACGTCCTGAACTCCGAGCTTTGCAACATAGCTTACAAGGTCGGGATAATAAGCGCCGTTCTGTGAAGCGCTTCCCACGAGAATAAGGCGTGAATTGCTGTTTACATGCTCCTTATAGTAAGCGAATGCACGGATTATGTCCTCCTGCTTCTTGTTGGGAGCGAGTCGGCCTACGAAAATGATATTGGTAACGCCGTCCGAAAGGCGCTTTACCATTTTTTCATCGGGAGCCTGTTTATAGTCGTCAAAGGGCACGATAACAGGTATTACCTCTATTTCGCTCGCCTTATATCCCATATCCACCATGTTGCTCTTGTTGAATTCGGAATCCGCAAGGTATGAAGTGAACTTGCCCTTCATATAGGTCCTCATGTCGATGAGTCCCTGACGGCAGTTCTCGGAAGCGGCAGGCTGGTCGATATTGAAGAACTCGTATGGAGTTATATTGTGGTAAATCATTATCTTGCGGCAGTTCAGATCAGCCGTCATGCGGTTAAGGGGATTTCCGCTTCCCATGTGGTAGATGATGATATCGTCATCGTGGAACTTAGGCGCCTTTTCGAGGGTATAGACGTCCTTTTCCTTTATCTTATCCGATACCGCAGTAGAGATTATAGCGGTCTTGATGCCCATATCCTCGATAACGTGCTTTATTGCGATAACATCGTTGCCTATGGCATCACCGAAATTGAGAGTTCCGACTATCTGATATATCTTCAATTATCCGCACCTCCCTTTTCAAGTGCCTCTATCTTCTTTGTGAGTTCTGCTATCTGCATACTCATTTCGTTTATCGTATCACGCTGTGCACGGAGCTGCTGTTCCATTTCCTTTTCCTTTATGGAGAGGTCCGCCCTGTTGCTGTTGCCCTTGTTGACATAGCCTCTGAGGTGTACGAACAGTCTTGCCATGTTAAGATTTATCTCGTTCTGTTCAGCCACAACAGGCAGGAACAGGAACGCCACAAGCTTGCGTATAACGCGCTTTACAGGCAGTACAAGGCGTGAAAGGCCGCTTCTGTAGGAAGTAAGGTCCTTATAGTATGCCACCTGATTATGACCGAGAAGCATAGAAAGGTCGCCCAGAAACGAGCTTATGCTGAAATTCGCATCATCGGCTGAATATTTTTCCGTCCAGAAATCGTGGAATGAGAGGATATTACATTCTTCACCCGATTTTTTTGTTTCTTCCCTGACCTCTGCAAGCAGAGCCTGAACTTCGGGACTGTTCTTATTCATATTGACCTCCGAAAAAGTAGTTTTTCGCCGTATTTTCCGTTACGGCATATTCAGTTTATTATAACATACATCTATTATTATGTCAAGAAAAATGCATTTTCTCGCAAAAAAGCAAAGTCCGGAAACGGCTCCGGACTTCTCGGTGTATTTTATTCGCTTATCCTGCACAGATTAGCCTCTCCCGAACCCAGATGGCGCTCTGTTCCGTCGGAGGTGCGGACTATGAGGTTTGCATTATCGTCAATGCCTATGGCTTCGGCAGTTATGACCTCGTTTCCTACGGTCGCGGTCACAGTATGTCCCGTTAGTATCTCCCGGCGGCGGTATTCCGCAAGGAATTCCCTGCTTTCAAGCTCTCCGAGAACCCTTTCGAGCCTGTTGACTATCCCGGCACAAAGCCTGTTCCTGTCGGGGATAACGCCAGTTTCGTCCTCTATGGACGATGCACGTTTCAGAAGCTCGGCATCGAAGATATCCTTTACACTGCGGACGTTTATACCTATGCCTATAACAGCATAGTCCATCGACATAGTCTCCATACTCATTGAAGCCTCGGTGAGGATGCCGCATATCTTCCTGCCGTTGATGTACAGGTCGTTAACCCACTTGATATCCGTCCTGTGACCGCAAAGCAGTTCAACCGACTCGGCAGCCGCAACTGCCGCAGCAGTAGTTATCATAGCGGCGGTCTCCGCATCACATTCGGGACGCACGATGACGGACATATAGAGTCCCGTTTCGGGCGGTGAAGAAAAGGTACGTCCGAGCCTGCCCTTGCCGCCTGTCTGACGGTCGGCTATCACTGTTGTGCCGTGCAAAGCGCCCTGAGATGCAAGCTTTTTGGCGTAGTTGTTAGTGGAGTCCACCTCGTCCAGCACGATTATTTTTCCCCCGAGAGTCTTTGCGATAATGCCTGCGGATATGACCTCGGCGGAGAGACGGTTGTTATCCGAGGCAAGTCTGTACCCCTTTGCTGTTACTGAATCGATGCTGTAGCCCTCAGCCTGAAGGGACTTCACAGCTTTCCAGACCGCATTTCTGCTTACTCCGATACGCTCGGCAAGTGCGGCACCTGATATGTAATCGCCCTCAGCTTCGGCGAGAGCGTTCAGAAGGTCTTTTTTCACATTCATGATTTCCTTGTTAACTCCTCTGTATTCAAATGATTTCCATAATACATTTTATTACGTTGCGGCGGTTTTGTCAATGGGTTGCTTTGGACAGAAATCAGTAATCAGTAATCAGTAATCAGAAAGCAGAAATCAGTAGGGGCGCACAGTGTGCGCTCTTTTTAATTCGGAATTAATGTGTCACCTGACGGGGACGGATTTGAAATTGGATTACGGGCAAATGTACGTATGCCTACGGACCGCCAAAGGCGGCCCCTACACTGATTTCTGCTTTCTGCTTTCTGCTTTCTGATTTCTAAACTCGCTATTGCAATAATGGCAAGAATGTGGTAAAATAAATATACATTTCTGAAGGGAGAACACCATGAACATAGAGATAAACCGCATAAACGCCAATATAGAAAAGGATCCTTCGGGATTCGTAAAGAACATAAACGAGGAGTACCTCTTCCAGCTTGAACGAATTGCCGACGATATAGCCGCTCACCGTGATGAACGTCCCGTCATACTGCTTTCGGGACCGTCAGGTTCGGGCAAGACCACTACCGCTTTCATGATAGAAAAGCTTCTGGACGAAAAGGGTTGCACTACCCATACTCTGTCAATGGATAACTACTTCAAGCCGCTTACAGATGAAGAGAAAAAACTCGCCGCAGAGGGCAGAATGGACCTCGAATCTCCCCTGCGTGTGGATGCCGACCTGCTGAACAGTCAGATAGAGGCTATCGAAAGAGGCGAACCTACCGAGATACCGCACTATAACTTCGCCGAGTCGAAACGTGGTAAATCCAAGCTCACACTCGAAAGAAAAAAGGGCGAACTCGTTATATTCGAGGGCATCCACGCTCTTAACCCCGATGTTATAACCGTACCCGATGAACAGCTCTGCAAGCTCTACGTCAGCGTAAGAACACGTATAACCTGCGATGATATCATCCTTCACCCCTCGAAGATACGTCTCCTCCGCAGAATGATAAGGGACAACAACTTCCGCAAGCGCTCGCTGAGAGAGACTATGAACATGTTCCACAGCGTAGAACAGGGCGAAAACAAGTACATCATGCCTTACAAGCACCGCTCGGACTACGATATCGATACCTTCATCGGCTATGAGCTGAGCGCTTACCGTGATTCGCTTCTCGGTCAGCTCAAGGAAATGGAAGACAGTGAGCTCGCCGACGTTACAAAGGTCCTCGAAAATACCGAACCTATCGATAAACGCTTTATAACTCCCGATTCACTTGTATGCGAGTTCATCGGCCACGGACAGTTCAAGTATTAAAAATCCCCTCCCCCGAAGCTTTTCCGAGGGAGGGTTATACTTTTTTATGTCGTTCACAACAGCTTCTCGCAGGGATAGTAAATGTGTCCGAACTCTTCAACTTCATCATAGAATTCGAAACCAAGCCGCTTGTAGGTCCTTACAGCAGGGATATTCTCGACCGCTGCCAGAAGGTGAACAGACTTGCACCCTTGCTGACGCAGGTCATCAATGATACGGCTCATGATAGCCTTTGATAACCCCCCCAGCCCTGAAATTCGGGAGCAACTGCTACACGTGCTATTTCCCTGCCCTCACACTGCCAGCATTCAAGATGATCACACTCGTTCTCAGGCACAACCGATGCCGCACCGATTATCCTGCCTTCATCTTCAAGTATGTACAGCGTGTTAGCATTGATATCTTCGCGGATAGTCTGCTCATTCGGATAATTTTCATCCCATACGCAGAACCTTCTGCCAATGACAGAGCGATACAGTTCCAGAACTGCTTTTGCATTTTCAGATGTTGCCTTTTTAAGTATCATAAGTCTCCCTCCTTTTTTATTATTGTACTTCATTTGTATACATTTGTCAATACTAATTTATAAATATATGTGATCGCCCGTCAAAAAACATACGATGATTTTGTGCAAATATACAATTTTATATTTGGCCTCGCTTTTCCCTCTTGACTTTGTCCCGCTTTTGTATTATAATAATTTAGTCGCAGGTGATGCCTGCAAGTCAATACGGCGGCATAGCTCAGTTGGCTAGAGTACTCGGTTCATACCCGATTGGTCGTTGGTTCAAATCCTACTGCCGCTACCAAATATGGCCCGTTGGTCAAGAGGTTAAGACATCGCCCTTTCACGGCGGAATCATGGGTTCAATTCCCGTACGGGTCACTTAACGAAAAATTCGCAAATGACGGTATATCGCCATTTGCGAATTTCTTTTTATCCGTAAAAATGCAATTTGTTCTTTGTTTGTTCTTTATTTCAAAAAAACGTCGTTTTCAGAGCCGGAGGTTATTCACCTCCCGGCTCCTTTTTATTGCCTGAAAAATCAAGTGCTGCACTGACTGCTTCGGAGACTTTCGCCTGTGCTTCTTCCAACATATGACAATAAATATTACTTGTTGTAGAAACTGTCGAGTGTCCTAACGCTCCCGAGACTGTCACGATGTCTACACCCTGATTAACAAGAAGCGATGCGAACAAGTGTCTGAAACTATGTAATCCATAGAACGGAAGGTCGTGCTTCTCACAGAATTCTCCGAGCCAGAAGTATGGTGTACCGTTCTGCATGGGCAGTCCGTTCCACTTGGTGTAGAGCCTGTCAGTCTCAATCCACTTGTCACCGCATTTGAGAGCCTGCATATCCTGCTCGTCCTTGTACTCACGAAGCATATCCATTATCTCCTGCGGAAACTTCAGCGTTCTTTGTGACTTCTTTGTCTTGGTGGTATCGGTGTACGTTCCCTTTCTGCCTGTGTAGTTGCTTGTTCTGCGGACACTGATGATATTATGCTCGAAGTCCACATCTTTCCATTCGAGACCGAGCATCTCTCCACGCCGGAAACCGCTGAATATCATCAGGTTGAAGAATGTGCGATACTTCAGCGGCTCATTGTTCAACAGCGTGAGGAATCGCTGCACCTGTTCAGGAGTGTATATCTTCTTCTCCGCCTGATTGTTCTTCGGCAACGTTACCTTTGTGCATGGATTGTCGTTCACCACACCCATTTTCACGGCATAGCTGAAAACATCGGACACGAAGCTCAGGTTATGACGAATGGTCTTCGGCGCGAGAGGCTTTCCCGTGTGTTCATTCGCGCCCTCTCTCGAAAGAGAATTGACGAATGCTTGTATCTGTCTCGGAGTGATCTTGTCCATTCGGAGATGACCGATAGCGGCATACACTCTCTTGCGGAGTTGGAGCATACGCTCATAGGTGGTATTGCGGAGATTGGGCTTTGCGTATTCTTCAAACCACTGTTCTGCAAACACCTCAAACTTGATAGCCTTACTCTGATAGCCCTTGTTGCAGGCTTCCTCAAACATGACAGCCTGCCTGTTGACCTCCTTCTCGATCTGCTTGGATGTCATGCCTGGCTCGGGCTTCCATGTCATAGACTGTATCATCTGTTTTCCTTTGCTGTTATAGCCACAGCTCACTCTTATGGAGTAGCTGTCGCCGCGTTTTTTAATAGTAGCCATATATTTCCCTCCAAATATAAATATGACCTGCCTTTCGGCAGGCCATGTTATTTCACGATTCAAAATAGCTTAAAAGTTCATTCTTTGCTATGAGAATCTTTCCTCGAACGCCCGCACCACATCTCACACTTTTTATCTTGCCCTGAAGAACAAGCTGACGAAGTGTATGCATTGATAAACCCGGTATAATATCTAAGCTCTCCTTAAGTGTGAGCATCTCAACAGGTTTCTTGGGCTGCTGTTCAGGCATTACATCAGCCGGCACCTCTCCGGCCGATGTAAGTTCAAAAATGATTGCAACGAGCTGTTTAGCAAGTTCTGCTTTTCTTTCTGGTGTCATAATAATTCCTCCTTAGATTTAGGGGCAGTACTATTGACCTGCTCATATAATTCAAGTATAATAGAAGTAAGAGTCGGCTCCCCGAAGGGAGCCTCACAATTATTACTTGTTGCCATCATATTTAGGCAGCGGCGGATACATACCGCCTGTCAAATCAATGTCGAAAATCGGACCTGCATAAACTGCAACATTAGATGGATAACCTGACTGCTGTCCATACTGTTGCATAGCAAGTGCCAGGTTAGCAGCTTCACGCTGGTGTTCCTGAGCGTATGCAGTAGTCTGCTCAACAAGTTCACTAAGTCCAGCAAAATTTGAATCAGGTGTACCCTTGATATTAAATGCGGGACCAGTTATCACACTTGTAGAAGGAAAGGTGTTTTCCACAGTTCCTACAGTAGCCGGTATAGGTTCAACTGCAGTTGGGACATACTGTCCCTGTGGCTGTTGAATGCCATTGTTCATAGGCATATTCTGTGGAACCGTTTCAGTTACAGGCACTGGAGAATTCTGTACCTGCTGAGGAACTGGTGGAAAAGAATTGTTATTATACATTGTATCATTACCTCCTATAGAATTTATATCATACCAGTCACGACGCGGTAACTTGAAGTATGGATTATATGTATTGATCTGACTGACGCCTTTTGTTGAAGAATCAATTTTCTCAAGATCAGTTTTTACTATAAACTGTGACTCATCCAGTTCAAGAAAGTCAAAGCCCTCCTCATTTGAATGATCCGTATGATCAACAAACTCATTGGCACTTGCTGTGATTATCTCAAAGCCGTGCTTCTCAAGTATATTGTTTGTCTTCTGCTTGATTATGTTAAGGTCACTTGGGCCTTGTGAGCGCTTATGTCCTGACACAGCATTAACGCTGTCAAGCACCGTATGTGCGTGAACAAACTTAGAGTCTGTGTGAACGGCCATAACTGCCATATACTCGGGAAAAACCGTGGCAACGATCTCCTTTGTTGCTCTTAGTATATCCTCAGGTGACTTGTCTGAACCATTAGGACACGGCGCAAGTACAAAATGCTCATACTGCTTTCCGTGAGTTTTGTTGTGAAGGCGCTTGTTGGTGAGCATATCGTCAACAGAGTGCTCACAGGAACAACCCTGTGTAGCTACAAGCTTGCCTCCATTAGTTTTAGTCTCGTCAGTTATGTAATTGCAGATGTCCTTCAGCGAATCAGCACCGTAGTTGCGACCGTTGATGAACTTGAGAACAGCTGCATAGATGTTGAGTTTATTCATCTGAAGCGACCTCCTCATTATCGTTATGAATGTCTGTAAGTTTCTCAGATATTGCATTGAGCATAGTAGAAACTTCATTTAATGCAGCTACTATTGTTTCTGATGCATCTTCCGAAATACCACCGTTGAAACGATAGTATTCAAAATCATTATGAATTAAAAACAGTGCCTTTGCTATATCTGCTCCTTCTGAGAGAAGCACCAGTTTCTCCTTGCCGAATATAAGTGAGCGTACATAGTCGCTCATGCTCATGCCAACTTCATCAGCCTGCTTTTTGAGTAATCCTTTTTCTTCAAGATAGCAGCGGATTTTCATCTCTGCATTCATTTTATTCTTATCAGGCAATGTAATGCCCTCCTTTCGTGGTTGTGGGTACGAATGCTAAACTTGTAACAGTCATTCCCACATAAATTGCATACTCCCACACCTCTCGGTGCAGCCGATTGAATACCTATACCCCGGGGCCGGAGCCCCAGGATATAGATACTTTTTCACTCCTCAGATTCGTCGTCAGTTACCTGACTCTCGCCTCCGATGAGAGCGATTCCGTGGAATCCCTGAACACTGTTTCCAGCGCTATCAGGTGCTCTGCCATCAGTGATAGACGAACTGTAGTTGCGCACCTTATCATAGAACGTGTTGCGTCCTTCCGGTTTTAACGCATTTGCCTTGCAAAAGGCTACATACGCCGCATAAAGCACAACCTTAGATACCTTTCCGTTCTCTGATAACTTGCACTTCTCATCAAGGAAGCTTTCAGCATTGTGGATAAGGTATCTGCGGTGCTTGATATGTTCCTCAGCGATAGGTGCCATCTTGAAATCATATTTATCCTCGATAAGACCTTTCAGACTATCAAGAGCAAGACTGAATATAACATCCTTCTCTCCGAGCAGCTTCTCTTCCAGATCAAGGTCTATCTCGTCCTCCGGTATTGTCTTGTTGAAGATAATGTATACCAGACGATCAAGGATCGCGTCGTCCATGAATGTGAAGTCAATGTCGGAATTGCCAGCAAAGACAAAGCTCAACGTAGCGACGAAATCACGTTGCTTCTCGAACTTCTCACTACCGGTAGTAAACTCGCAGGATATAAGGGATTTAAAGCTCTCTTCATTTCTGTTGAGCTTCGTGGATGTCTCTCTGCTGATATTCACCCTTTTTCCTTCATAGTGTGCCTTAGCGCGTTCACCACTCATCGTATGAAAGGGCTCATGCGATACCAAGCCACCACCTATTACGGCTTCAAGGACATTCAAGATTGTACTCTTGCCCGTCCTTCCTATTCCGTAAAATACGAAAGCTTTACGTCCCTTTGTCAAGCTGCTCAGACAGTAACCGAGCACCCTCATCAGGCACTCATACTGATCCATGCCTACGCTCGTTTCGATATAGTGCTTGAACGTAGGCGCGTCATCGAGTTTGCAGTGAGGGCGGTAGCGGATGTAGATGAAGTAATCATAAATGTCCTCATCATGCCTCGGAATCACTGCCTGTTTCATGATATCGTACACACCATGTGCCAGGTTTACCTTGAATTGGTTCTTCCAGAATTCTTCAGTCAAATCAACCTGGAGCTCTGGAATGTAACAGAGACGTTTAGTAGCTTCTTTGATCTCTTTGAAAGGCACTACTCGCTGCGACTTTTCGTCGAGCATGTTGAAAATAAGTGCCTCTTCATCAGCAGATTTTAAGCGCTGATAATGCAGCGGCATCTTTATGACCGGTGTCCTGTTGTCGTAAAAGAGTATTCCACTCTTAATGATTCCAGGGACGATCTCGTCCGCTGCATGATCAGGATCAGAGATAGATATCTTTGGAAGACCATTAAGCCTGGTTGTCATTTCCTTAATTGTCAAATTACTTACACCTCCTTCAGGAGGCAGCTATTATATTAAAGAGGCAGATAAAAGCTGTCTCCTTGTAGTTGCACATTCCTCTGCGAATGAAACTTCGAACGTGATGGCGGACCACAGTGCAAAACAGTGTGGTCCTTGCGGTCGTGGGCACGCATGCGTTCTTGTCGACATAATTACTATACCACGCCCACAGCAAAATGTAAATTATATTAATCAATTTCCTAAAATAATTCGAGCATGTCTTCCGAAAATTCTTCGGAAAAAAGGTAGGAGGTAAATTATGGATAAAATTAGCAGAGGTGAAGCTCTGGATAAAATGTTATTGGGAATATACGGGAACAGAAATGTTAATTTTGAGAACCAAAAGGTCATAATCAATGATGATAGAATCAGGAAAACTCTTTACTCTCCAACATCGCAAGATAATGTTAAGCATCTACTCGAAATCACATTTTATAATAAAGATGTTATATTTGAGGATAAAAAGGGTGCAAAATCCTTTAATCGTACCATAGATAAGGTTATAGATAATACAGTTGAGTATTTCAGATGGTTGGGAATATTTATTCCTGAGGTTATGAATTCAACAGAGAGACATCTATTAGGTAGGCGAATGTGCTTTGCTATTCTTGAAAAACTATTGCCTGCTATCTTCAGTAACATTAATACTGAAAAGAAAAGTATAGCTATCGAAAACGACGATATATCTCCTGAGTTCAATAAGGCAGTAGAACGTATAAAATCTAAGTATAGTCCTGGAGACTTTTGGGAGCAGTTATATATTGATATTAAAGCTTCTGATGTCGAAAAGATTTATGATTCAGATTATTCTAAGGACGAGTGTAATTACGGGATTTGTGTAAGGACATACGCTGATGTTGTGTTTAAGGAATTAAAAGTTGTACCATTAGTGTATTACTTCGCTTGTAATAATGATTCAGAACAATCTGAAGCTTCGAATCTTTATAGTGACCCATTTGATGGCCTACAAAAAGAGATGGAATATAGTAACGATTCGTTTGAAAAACTGACGTCAGGTTTAGCTGCCAAGGAGATTTTAGATAACATAAACTTTGTAAGTCCCTATTATTACAATAAAAACCATGAGAATCGTATCGACAAAACAAATAATGAACACAAGGAATATAGGCTCCGTTTAAATGTCAAAATTCCAAATTCAGATTTTATTCCTCGGTATTTTTATTTTATGACCAAGCTGAATGAAGATGTCGTTAGAGAAAAATATCCCAATTGCAAGTCGTCTGCTATGCTAAACAACAAGCTTATGGAAAAGGCAATCGACAAAATCCGTACAGATTACAGAGATAAAATTACTCAGTATTATAAGGAAACGCTAGCTAATATTGAAAATATTTGCAGAAATTTTTTGTCAATTGACATTGAATCTATTCTATCTTCTAAAAAACAAAATGTCTCAGATTTTAAAAAGGCTTTATCATCACTATGTAACGAGAATGATATTGATGAAATGTGGAAGATCTGCCAAGAACAACATCTTTCCGCAGAGCAGACAAGTCGATATATTTATTGTGGCATTGAGAAGGCAATACGAGATTTTTCATCCTTAATCTTAGATCTATCGTTTAGCTGGCAAGATTGCGAAAAAGGAACTGTATCAAAACCAGATATAATCGTTGCTATTGAGGATTACATCTCAAAATCCGATATAAATGGACATATAAGCACTCTTACCAAACTACTTAGAAATCCTAATATTGAAGTAATGAGCAAACTTCGTAAATTTAAAAACTTCAAATGGAACCCTAATGCCGGAATAAAAATGAATTACAGAAACGATAGTAATCCAGTGTATTTTACGGAAAAATACATCAAAGTTCATCATATAAAAGAAAAGGATATTTATTGTTGCTTAAAAGATAGGATTAATCTATACTGTGATAACTTGAAGAAATTGTATAGACTCTAAATTGAATATACTTAATTTTACCACTTATACCACTTTTTTCACGCAAAAGATTTTTCTGAGCCTGCCCCATAAAGGGGCAAGCCTTATACTTACTTATGGTTTTTATTGTAAAGTCTGTAGTAGCAAGACTTGGAAATGCCAAGCTCATGCATAGCTTCTACAGGCTTCTTCTTTCCGTTGCGAACATCAGCTATTACCTCCTGCCAGTTATCAGGAAGAGGTTTAGCAGGGCGTCCGAAGCGGACGTTTTTCTTTTTAGCTGCATCAATACCCTCACGTTGTCGTGCTCGGATCTTCCTGCGTTCGTTTTCAGCTATACTACCCAGCACTTCAATAAGTATAGCATTTATCATATCCATTACCCAGACCTGATCCGGTGGAAAGTCCGTAAGAGTAGTCGGGATATCGAGTATCTTCACACGTACTCCTGCAGCCTTGAATTCTTCCAGTTCTCTCTTAATGTCTGCTTTGTTGCGGCTGAGCCTGTCCAGTTCCTTGATAACAAGTGTATCACCCTTGCGGAGTATCTGTCGTTTGAGATACTGATAACCTTCACGCTCTGTGTCCTTACCGGATGCCTTATCAACGATTATGTTCTGCTCAGGAACTCCGAATCTTATCAGTGCTTCAAGCTGACGATCTTCATTCTGCTCTCTGGTAGAGACACGAGCATATCCATAGATCCTGTTGTCCATATTCAGTTCCTTTCTGTCTCAAAAAGTGGTTGCGACTTTCGGAACGTCTCAAAAGCCAAAACACCACTTTTTGGAACTCTTTTTTCGCTATTTCTCAGGTGTCCCATAAAGTACACTTTTCGGGACTTTAGTACGCACCACAGCAGCTCCCGTAAACATCTTCACCGCACATATACTTCACATCCCTGAGAGCTTCATGTAGCAGATCATGATCCGAGAGCATCTCTTCAATCTCATCGCAGGAGTAGCCGAACTCCAGAAGCAGTTCAACGTCAGAGCTATCAACGCCATAGCACCCGCAGTACGCAAGCAGCAGTTCCTCATGCACGCTGAACATCTCATCTTCCCAGTCGTGCCAACCACCGTATCTGGAGCGGAACAGCCTTGGCTCGAACTCTGACCTTTCGATGACGCCGTTCTTGTCGATACGGAGTATGTCGCCTTCATCAGTCTGTACACGCTCATAGGCAAACTTGTGGAGCCCCACACGCTTCAAGGCATTCTTCATGATACTTTCAGTGGAAGCGTATACATACAGCCCGATATCCTTGAAGTGAAGCAGGCACATCGGATTCGAGCCTTTTATTATGTATAGGCTATTACTGTCATCAAGGACTGTGAAGGTGAAGTTGCCCTCCACAGTCTCCGCCATATACTTGAGACTCTCGAAGTCAAGTTTTTCCTGCTTTTCTATCAGCTGTACGCCGATGTAGCTGTCTGTGTCTATATAAGTCTCAGGTATAATCTTATCATGGCGAAGCTCTTTATCATTCCATAAGACACCATTATGGGCGAAAGCAAATGAAGTACAACCGGCAGTGCCGGCAAAGGGATGATTGTTAAAGTTGAGCTTTTTATCACCCTGCGTAGCCATTCTGGTATGTCCCATCACAGCTGTAGTGCCTTCGGGCGGATTAAAGTGTATTTTATGGGCAGGCTTCGGCCTTTTGTAAATCACTACTTCTCCGTTACGAACATAGCTTATACCTGCTGCATCAGTACCTCTCTCTTCCGCAGCATTAGCCAGTGCCTGTGTAAGTTTTCTCAGCATCTTATGCGGAACAATACCTGCATAATCAGTCCAGCCAAAGAGTGAACACATACTTATACCTCCTCACTTAAAGATGACAGGAGCATCGGGATTATCCATTTTATCAAGTGCTCTCGCAACTTTTTCAATGCGGTTCACCATATGTGTTGTAGCGAGCACAGTTGCAAGTGTTAAAACTATCCTTATATCTCCGCCATATATTTCCGGTAAAGGTAACTTCGGGATCTTCTTCATAATATCAAAATTCTTCATTTTTACATTTCCTCCTGGGTATCAATGTTTTCGTTGATGTATAATTTTCGTTCTTTCAGATACTGAATCAGTTCAGGCTCCTTGATATTGCTGACGAACTCAGACCATGACAGCTTGTGCAGGCCCTCTTCTGAATAGTAGAGAGCAGTGTCAATGATAGCGTTTACCAGTTCCAGTGTAGCCAGAAAAGTATTGAGTTTCAGCGTACCACGGAACATTCTGAACTCAATTGTTGCGTAGTTCATAAGATTGACAGCAGCGTATCTGCCGTTGTTGCCTTTCTTAGCCTTGTCCAGAATCGCCCTTGCTGAATTCTCATAGCCGTATCTGCTTGCCCATCTGTTCATGGCATACTCAGAACGGCGAGAGAACTTCAGCAGTTCATTCCAATGATGTTCCACGAAGTACAATATACGGCTGATTGTCTCATCCTGCTCATCACGGTTATCACCAAGACAGTCTCTGTTCACGTGTACGTGCAGCCCACAGGTAGAGGTCTGATGAGAGCGATAGCCCAGATAAATCGCTTTCTTCATGATCTCATCCCACTGAAAGTCCTTGTGAAAGTCAAGTGACATTGGATGTGTTACAAGCTCCATACCATCATCTAATGAGCCATCGCCTTTGATGTAGATATGTTCCTCGTCCCTGTTGGCGATAGTCAGTATCTCATCGGCGTTATCACTGTCCTTACCCGCTCCGTCAATCTCCAGTTCAACCCCGAAATATCGCTTAGAATCACCATAAAAGATTGGTTCAGGTTTGTATCCGTAGTCATGGATAGAACGGTTTCTGTCAACTTCCTCATGATAACAGTCAGAGCAGTAATCATAGTCGTCAAGATGATAAGCATCGTCCTCATGTAATAAGGCATCACAGCATGAACAACGGGTATAGTGGTTGTGATAACAGTTTGAGCAGAGCGTAGTATACTCGTCGCCGTATGAATCATCAGTCCATATAACGGAACCGCATCTTTCACAGGTTGTCGTATGATGTTCATAGCAGTCGGTACAAACTATCTCACCGCCAACTTCCTCATAGTCATCGTCTTCAATTAGTGCTCCGCAATGGGAGCAGTAAAGGGCATTATCATTGTTTGTATTTTCCATTTTTTCCTCCATAAATGCAGAATGCCAGCCCCGAAGGGCTGGATCCTGTTTTAGTATTCACTTGCAAGCAGCATTGTTGAGTGGTCGCCGTCATCAATTATGTACAGCTTTTCTGTAATCGGAGTATCTGACGGTATGAGGTACTCCATGTGGTATTCGGGTTCTTCTGACGTATGAGTTATTGACTGCATTAAACCTGACGGTTTCAGCTCAAAGACCTGTAAATAGTCCTTCGGCTCAGGTAGCCTGTCAACGCACTCCCATAAGAACAGCTGCAATTCAAGTGGGATGGTGCTGTCAACTCCACAGGTCAGATAGCGGTTTGTTTCTGTCATAGGCATTTCTCCTTTCGTAAAGTGATTACCGTTTTGGGTATCACAGAAATAATGTATATTTCAGATTGCCGAATTATCGGAGAAGATGCTTATTCTGATAATGCTGAATTATCCATTTATTTGATTTTAGTATATATATAATTATTTTGAATAAAAAATACTACATAAACATGAAAAAGTATTACATTATAATAATAGGAGCGAAGCGACGCCTGCAAGAAATATATCTATATTATGATAAACAATAAAAGAATGAAGAATCAAAGAATCTATATATCAATCTATGATAATAATCAATGATAACATTGATTGTATTATGTGTATTGATAACCATTATACCAATTATCTCTAATATGGATAATACTTCGCGCCGGATTTCCTTGCACTTATAATACTATTTTAAGGAGGCTTTTACAATGAAAGCTGAAAATGATAAAAGAAATGTACGAACATCGGTAACGATGACACAGAATGATTCTGAAACTATTGCAAAGAATGCAAAAGAAAGAGGACTGTCTGTAAGTTCCTATATGGTTCTTAGTTCTGTTCATCCTAATCAAAACACTCCTGAAACAATGGTAAAGTATCAGAACATTATAAACCATGTGTGCAGAATCGTTGAAGAGGTTGCTCCTGAGCGTCTCGACGAAGTAAGAAAAGAGGCTGAAGACATATGGTCCTTATAAAATGCAAGAAGTGTTCGGATGGATTTCACAGCAACTATCTTTACAACGCTTTGGATTACTTGCACGATAAAGAGAAGCAGCTTCATTTAGGTGGCTTTGGTGTGGATCCTTATGATCTGGATAAGACATATAAGCAGATGCTTTTTGTTAAGAATTACTTCCATAAGACACAGGAGAATCCACTCATACACTTCATTATATCATTCGGTGATGAAGCGCGAAAATATGAGAAAGCCAAGGCTTATGCTGTACTGATAGGTGCTGTTTTTAAGTGCAGATATCAGTTGGTCTGGGCAGTACATCAGAAGAAGCGTGGTGATTCATTATTTCATATACATATCATCATGAACTCTGTGAGCTTTGTGGATGGTAAGCTATATGATAGTTCAAAAGAAAATCTTAACAAACTCTGTGAAGAAGTTGAACGAATCACAGGTGTTGGTTGCAGATATTATTTTGCCGGATATTGTTCAACTGATGATGTTTGATATATTCTGAATCAGATGATCCGGTTAATGGTATAATATGGGCTTTTTTAATCAGAACAAGTGAAAGTATACATAAATCCCGACAGCTGTACAGATATAAATATAGTCTCCCCGTTATGGGGAGACACAGCTGTTGGTTAATTCATAATTATTTATCGATGTACTTGACTTTTCCCGGATCACATGATAAAATGAGTATAGTAAATTTTAAGGTATTGATTTGAGTATATTACATCTATAGGTGTAGTATGTCCAAATCAGTACCTTTTTTGTTATGTCAGCAATTTGACAAACCGCGTCGGGAGACGGTGAATATAACGCTATGAAGCACATAAATGGATTCACTCACACATATAAACCCTTTGTTTTGTTGAGGAGGAATGAATATGAAAGATAATTATGATTTTTTCGATGACTTCAATTTTGGCGATGATAGTGATTTGGGTTTTGAAGAAGATGACATCTTCTTAGATTTGTTAGATGACGAGGAAGACATTGTATCCTCTCCCCAGGCGCTTCCACCTAAAAAGCGACTGATAGAAGGTCTGACACTGGAGTATGCGGAGTTCTTTAATAGGACATTCACTGATTTTCAGCTTGGACACTTTATGTTCTATAATGTCACTTTCAGGAACTGCATCTTTGACCATATCGGCTGCCAGTGCGGGAAGTTCATAGCCTGCACATTTGAGGATTGCAATATTATTTCTTTCTCAGGCGAAGGCTATGGATTCAGAGAATGCGAGTTCACCAGATGCAAGTGGAGCGGAAACGAGTGTATTGACGACTGTTTTTATCACAGTAACTGCAAATACACTGACTGTGAAGAGAACTATGACCAATGAAGGAGGGTGTTGGTATGAATAAAAAGGAATTTGAAATGATGAACCAGAAACTCATCGACGGCTACATTGACCGTCAGAAGAATCACGCACATATGCTTGACGATGATGCTTATCCCGACGCTAAAAAGCACAGAATAGGCTGGTCGCATGAGTGGGTCGGCAGGGATATGTATGATTCTTTTTACAGACGTGATATCATGGAATATGCAAAAACCGATATCAGAATGACAAAAATCAGAAAGTTCGATCTTATCAATTTCAATATCATCTATATGAAGTTTGAACGTATGATTGCTGAACACTGCTGTATGATGAACGGTACTTTCAAAAATGTGAAGTTCTTCCGTTTCTGTATAGATGGTAAGCCATCTTATCCTAATGACAAAAACGAGTACCACAATCACCGTAATATCGTGATGAATTGCAGGTTTGAGAACTGCGTGTTCATGAATTCTTATGCAAATCATACGGACTGGATAAACTGCAAGTTCATAAACTGCACCTTCATCAACAGTGAACTTTGCTGTACGGGTTCTGAATACAGGGATTGCACCTTCGAGAACAACAAGACCATCTATATGAGAGCATAAGGTATTGACATACTTTAAAAGTGGCATAACGTGTCTATATGCTATCTCGACAAAGAATAAACTGCCTGGGTACTATATCCAGACAGTTTATTCTTACTTATTTTTTCTTTTTAAATCTTCTTCAGTAATAATTTTGAAATCATTTGGATAATTATCAAAAAAACCACTGTTATTATCACTATTATTGTTTTTTGTAAACAGCTTAAAACCTCCGTATCCTGTTATAATTGTTCCGATAGTGATTCCAATGGGGGTTAAGTTTTCATCCACATTTCCAAACAGCAAAACAAGAATAATGGGGATTGAAAATGCATTCAAGATTTTTAATTTTGTTTTCTTGCTTATTTTTTTAAATAATTTAAGGCCTCCATAAAGTATCAAATTACTCATTCCAAGAGCCATTATCGTTACTATAATCGAAAGAAACAAGTTGCTCATATTTTAACCTCCCATTTTCTACTTATTATTCAATTATAATAATTGGATTTTTTGCTGATTTCAACTTTTTAAGAATGAATAGCATATCACTTTCCGGAATTGCCACACAGCCTGCTGTATAGCTTCCTGTCATGCAGTGAAGGAATATAGCTGAGCCTTTCCCCGGCACTACCGGCGACATATTGTAGTTGATAACTACCGAATACTTATATGCCTGCTGATAGTCTATCAGGTGCTCTGCGCTGTTCCAAGTGATATTACCGCTTTCTACCCATTGATTATAAAGCAGAGACTCAGTATCATCCACCCAGTAGCAGTTGCCGTTTATCTGCCGATATTCTACATCAAGTCCGTTCAACGGCTCGGTACCGAATGCAAAGCCAAGAGAATATATGCCTTGCGGTGTACAGTAATCACCTTCATGACTTTTGTCGGATACACCGTTTTTGCCAACGATACCACTTGATTCAAGCACACAGTCCCATACGGAGCCATTTTTCTCATACATAGCTGCAGTACAAGAACTGCCGCTTGAATCAATTGTTATGACTTGCTGTGAATTGCCAATATCGCTGAAAGATAAATCTTGTTTTTCAAGGTAACTGCTAAGATCACTTCAATAGAAACTTATAGACTGATTACTTACCCATCCATAATAATCACCGTCATCAGCATCATAAAGCTCATACCATTCGACAGTATTTGTACTATATTTATTTACAGCTTTTATATGCCAACCATGAGTAAGATCATGCCTTATATACGATTCCGGACCGCCGTCAATAATATATGAGCGAGCGTATCCATCAACTTTAGCTCCTGAAGGTGAATAGATAGTTCCATATTGTTCAATAGGTACTATACCAGTTTTTGCTTCAACCTGCAAATTGCGTACATATTGTCTGCTTGCATATCCGTAATATGATGTGCCGTTTTCGGTATAATGAATATAATACCAGTCACTGTTACTTCCCAAAATGCCTACAGATGAATCCTTTGGCATTTTAGCAATTATCTCTGCATTTACATCAGGCTTAGCTCGTAGATTCAAAGCATCACTTTCTGTGGCTATCAGTCCGCCGGCACCATCATTTTCAGCAAATACAAAATCAGAGCCTGCGCCACTTCTGTGGTCAGAATGATAATCTACGCTATTTGAACCGGAGTTTGCTATACCTTGATTTTTAGGAGTATAATCAGTAAAGCTTGGCTCAAGCCATAAAAGCTTATTCTTTTCGGCAAGCAGTGAATTGAATTCGGATTCAGTGATAATAGCATCTCCATGGTAATATTGTCCAGCGTAGCTGTAGAGTTTATCGGCAAGATTGATGTTATCGCCACTTATACTGTAATAAGCATACACTGCTCCGCCACCAAATCCATCACACTCAATAAGTGATTCATTGGTGCATATCCTTACATTTTCTCCGGTAACATCAGTTGCATTAAATGTGTTATTATCATAAAGATACATGGTAGTATATATTCCAGCCATGTGTTCAGCGGTAAAAAACAGCTCCTTAACTCCATCATCGTTTACATCGAATAAGGCATACTTAGCATTTTTAATCGGGTCACTGCTGTCAGAAACAAGTGAGTTCAGGAATTTCTCCACGTCTGCATTAAATTCTTCATCAGATACAGATGAATTATTATCAGTCTTTTCTGTAGTCTCAGCTTTTTCTTCAGTAGTTTCAACTGTGGTTTCTTCATTCACCGAAGAAACTTCGGTCGTTATTACTGCCGAAACGCTATTGTCATTTGTTGGTTTGGGGTTCTTTTCTTTCGTAAGAAACAGTAAACCGATAACTGCAATTCCAAGAAGAAGTGCCGCAATTATTGCTAATAGTATCGCAACTGTATTTGATTTCTTAGGCTCGGAAATCCGCTGAAAACCGGACTGAGGCTGTACAGGCGGAGAAGTATTGAAATTGTTCTGCGGCTCTGGTGAATAGTTTTGATACTGCATCGGTGGCGGAGTATTCTGACGCTGATATGATGTATCATGTGCCTGAGAATATGTGCCATGATTATCTGTATTTTGAGTTGAAGCAGGGCGATTCGGTTTCGGTTCATATGACTGATTTATCAAATTATTATTTGTATTTTGAGGAGCGGTGTATTGTTCTTCTAAAGGTGTGGAATCAGGCAAAACAACTGTATCTGTATTATCAGATGTAGCAGGAACAGCATACGACTCAGGTATGTATGCATTTTCATATGTGTCAGTTGCTTGTTCTTTCAAGACAGTATCTTCGACAGCACCTGAAGCTTCACTATAGCTTGTATTTTCCGTCTCTGAATGATTATTTTGTGTATTATCGGAGCTGCTATTTTCATTGATTTCAGTGACCGGATTATCATCGTTTGAAGCTGCTTCGTTATCAACGATCTGAACCTTTTCTGTTAGAGATTTTGCTTTGTTTTTAACAGAGTTTAATCTTTCCTTAACTTCATCAGACTTGGCATAATCAACAGCATTTCCTGCAGCATTTTTTGCAGCATCACCAACTTTTCCGACGGCATCTGCAAGCATGCCAGCTCCCGACTTTGCTTTATCTTTAAGGCTGTTCATACCATCCGGACCATCATCTCCAGTAATACTTCTATTAATCCTGTCTTTTATCGGATCTTCATTTGCTCCTGTGTCAGCATTAACATTGTTTAAAGTACTATTATTTGGCGAAGTTCTTTCATTAGAATGAATTCCAAGTATATCATTAAGAGTGTATTTACCGTTTCTGGTAACTTCATTCCAGTTTCGCTGCTGTATTTTTTCAGGAATAAATAATGATCTTGCTAAGTTTTTCAAGTTTTTCTTCTGACCATTTATTTTATCATCATAAAGCTTTGCATTTTTGCATTTCTTATCGAATTCTTTAAGCTTCTTTTCGTAAATATATACGAAATACAGCGTTAGCTTCTCAATAAGAGGAACGTTTTTTATCTTTTCAATATGAACTATAAAATCATCTCTATAAATAAAATCAGAAGATTTTTTATACAGTATATCTTTGTTTTCATTTATTATAGCTCTTGTCTCGTCAGCTGATTCTCTTGTCGGAAAAACGAAACCTTCAATAATACGGTATTCATCATCAAGATTTTTTAGCCTGTCATCTATTTTTTTATATAGTGCATTTGCTTTATCCCTGTCAAGAAACTCAGCTTCAATCCTTTTATCAAGATCATTACGGCATTTTTTAGCATCTTCTTCAGTTGTACCTATATTTTCATCTATCCATCGAGTTAGTTCTTCGATCAGTTCAGTATCAAGTTTATCCATTTTATCAGTAAATGGTTTGTATGCTATATCGTAATACTTCTCTCCAATTCCAATATCATCTGCTAATTCCCTGGATTTATCGAAACAGGTTAATACTTCGGATCTTGTTTCACCCAAATTTTGAGCCAGGTATTTACTAAACAAATCTGCACCTTGACTTTGCAGATAATCTTCAGCTAAAGAGTCGCTCCCGTCCGGAAAACCAAGTTCATAAATTTTATCTCTTACAATCTGACGAATTCTTTTTATATCATCAAAAGATGAAACAACATTTTGTTCTGCGAAATCTTTCATTATTTTTTGGGTATAAGCAGAAAGATTCATTCCAAAAAAATCAGCAATGGCAAGTATTTCTTTAGCGTTATCAAGATACTTGGTAAGAAATGTATTATAATAATTAGACTTATACGGGTTAAGCTTCAGAATTGATAGTGAAAGTTCCTTTTCTTTTTCTTCCGTAAGCTGAATGCTTTTCAAATTGTTATACATAGACTCTGCTTTTGTTGAATCATCTTTTGTGACCCAACCTGCAAGTCCAAGATTACATTCATCGTTAAGTTGATTTGAAATAACCAAACGAAGATTAAAAGCACACTCCCAAACTGATTGGATTATTCTATTTTTTGGAGCCGGATCCATAAAAAAGCGAGCTACTTCTTTATCAGATTTATCTGCAATATCGGCAACTTTTAATGCAGCACCCATTTCATAAAGTTCACCAATAAATGCATTGGTAAAGTCTGCCTCCATTTGATTTGCTGCAACATCTGCAAGTGAACCACCAATCGTTTTGACTTCCAGAGTAGGATGATTTGAAGCTTTATCGTATACATTTGCAGCATCAGAAAGATTGCTTTTAAGTATTGTAATATATTCTGTTTTATAGTCACTTACGGCTTTATCATAAGAATTAAAATATCCTTTTTTTATGCAAAGCTTACTTACAGCTTCCATATCAAATGTGTAGCAGTCCACAGAAATAGCATCTTTTGCAATTTCATCGAGGCCTTCTTTCATAGAATAAAGAAAATCTTCAGCCACTCCCTCTATTAAAGCTTTGGGGTCTTTATATTTCTTCAATCTTTTAGCAAATTCGTTTTTAGCACGATCAGCTATTGATTTATACTTCATACGGAGCTGATTATTGATATTGCGTTCTTTGGGGATTATCAGTGTATTTCCAAGAAACGGAAACTCAACTTCTTTATTATATTCCACAATTATTTCTTTGATATTTTTCATTGTATAATCCTCCTCTGTTTGATAGAACAAGAAAAATATAAGCACAGTGTACCTTGTATAATAGATTTCAGGGCGGTTTCAAGAGTTCACCAATGAGCCTCTTAACAATCAAAATTTTTCAGATTATTCGTCGAAACCTCCGCCTCCAGTTTGAGCAACAGGAGAAGGAACAGCGAAAGCAGATCCAGCTGATTGTTCTTCAACTCTCCAGCCATCATTTTCAAATCGTATAACATTAAGGTATACTTTGTCTTTTTCACCATCATATGATTTAAATTGTATCTCAAGTGTATATCCTTCTTCAATGACGGGACAGGTTCCTTCAAAATGATAAGAGTAATAATTTTGTATAGATAATAGATCATCCGAACTCAATTTACTCTTATCATTAATACTGAAATCAAATCTGAAATTCTTGTACATCTCTTTTACTAATCCCATGGAAAATCCCCATTCACGGTTAATACGTTCAATGGTTTGAGAAGATACACTACGATACTGCTCTGTTGGCAACATTGTTTTACACATAAGATCACCGTCAGGTTGGTTTAATGAACTTTCAAAATCGTTAATGACGTTTCTGTAGCTTGAATACTTAATACTTTTACCTGATCTTCCTGAACCTAAGCTTGATGTGCATCTAGAATAAATTGAACAGCAAAGCAATATTATAAATATATATTTTATAATATTCAGAAATCCTGATTTTTTCTTTTTATTAGGCAGATTATTATTGTTCTGAATAATGTCATTATTCTGAACATTAGTTACATTATTATCGTTATCATTCATAATTGTTTTCCTTCTGTGTTATAATAAGATTATAAGTGGAATATATGCCGTAAATTTATACAATTCATGATACACATCTTTTTATTGCTGAAACACAGGCAATAGCGCTGACTTTCAGACGCTATTTCTGACGGCTTAAATATTTTTATGCAGTAAATCGAAGCAGGTTCATACATTCTGTTTTTCTTTCTATAGACGAATGAACATAGCGATTCAGCGTAGTTTCAACACTTGAATGGCCGAGAATCTCAGAAAGTGTTTTAACGTCAAAGCCTGCACTGATACAGTTTGTAGCGAACATATGCCGCAGGCAGTGATAGCTGACTGACGATAGTTCTGCCTTTGATAAAATAGTCTTGAAACGTCGCTGAAGAGTTCTGGGTTCGATTGGAATAGTATTTCCAGATAGAATAAAAAAGTTTTCATTGCTGCGGAAATTCCGCAGCAATTTTATAATAAACACTGGAATTGGAATAGTTCTGCATGAACTGCGGCTCTTTGGAGTGCCAATGATAATTCTTGTTTTATTATTCTCATCATGTATACGCTGAACTGCTCTTCTGACGGTAAGAATACTTTTTTGAAAGTTAATATCACTCCACATCAGTCCACATATTTCGCCGACTCTTAATCCGGTATAAAGACTAATCAGTACACATAAAGCGGTCGGATCCATATTATTCATGAGATACTTGCATAACGCAGATTGTTGACTGTCCGAAAATAGTTTCATTTCTTTTTTTGTTACTTTGGGAAGTACAACATCTGCCAATATATTGCGGAATCCGTGAACTTTGGAAATGTACTTTGCCATGCATTTAAAAACAATTATGATATCGCTGACATATTTCGCAGATAAACCCGCTCTTATTTTATCTGAGATGAAGCTATGAAGCATTTTTACCGTCAGTGAATCATATAGCAAGTCACCAAATTCAGGCAAAATATGCTTGTCAGCTTTCATCCGGTAATTTGCAAATGTTGATTCTTTCACACGAAGCTGAATGGCTGTCAGCCATTCTTCAAACAGTACTCTTACAGTCAGATTCCCTGATGTGACACTTGAGGAATATATGGGTCTAATCTGTGCTAGTTTTGTTTTGACCTCATGATATGTTTTGCCGTATACCGAACGATATTTCGCTGTTTCAAGCCTGTAACGCCCTTCCCATCGTCCATCTTTTCGCTTGTATATATTTTCGCCTCTCCGTGCCATAGGCTCCTCCTTTTTTAACGTACCATAATCCTGACGGCTTATGTCATTAAACTCACTGTCAAAAATAACAAAACAAGACATCGTTAGTTGTGAAAGCAACTAAAAATTATGAATTTTTTGTTGCTATATTACAGATGCACTTGAATTGTGTTATGAAATATAGTATAATTTATCTATAATAAGTATGTCGCAGATTGTATAAATTTGCGACATATTTTTTGACAATGAGCCAAAATTGTGATAGACTTAATTTATTAAGGCAGCACCGCACAAAGATTGTGCTGAAGATGCGCCGACAGATTTTTCGTCAGATTGTATAGAAATTTCGCAGGCATACTTACGTATGTCAAGGGATTTCTGTGCAAGATGACGGAAAATATGCAAGCAGATTCAGTGCAAAGCCGTCAGGTGTGCTTTGTGCGGTGTTGCCTTAAGTAAATCATATCATGACAGTAAAGAAAACTTGCCGCAAAAACAAGAGGATTTGCCGCAAATATCGAGAGGTGTATAATGCTTTCCTTGAATGTTGTTTTATCGCTTATTATGCAGGCTAAGCGGAAAGGAAAAGGAATTCTTTCAAACGGTAAGGTATATACCTTGCTAATGCTCTGTATTTCAGACTTCTCAAGTGAGACTGAACTACTGAAATGTTTCAATAATGAAGTTATTGCCAAAGAAGCTTACAGAAAACTTGAAAGATTTTTGAGCCGATTTTTAAAAGACGGCAAAGGCTATCCTTATGAACTCATCAGCTTTAATCAACTGAAGAATAGTTTAAATAACACAGAAAAAATGACGATATATTTGCATAAACTTGAATATACTCTCGATAAATTCATTGATAAAAACAAAATTGGTTCTTTAGTTTATACAATGCTGAAACTTGTAAGGCAGGACAGTGACATAAAAGAAGTATTGTACGGCAGCGGTTTCATCGACAAGAAGGAATTGGTTGGCGGTTATGTTCATCATAAGCGTATATGCGTTGAAGCACTGATACTTGGATTGCTGTATCAATGCCATAAATCACCATGTCTCTCCGAAAAACTAACGCTTATGCATAGTCCGGACCGCAATACGTTTCAAGTAATCAGGTATAGCGCTGATGCTCCGCTTGAACTTGACAGTGATCTTGATATTATTGATATTATTAGAACAGAAGCCCAAAAGCAGACCTCCGAAAGCTATGAATACCCTTTTGAGTTTATTTGTAACGGTTCAAAAACAACAGCGCTTCCGAAAAATAATGATCTTTTCATTCAAGGCATCAAAGGTTCAGGCAAAACAGCTCTTTTGAAAAGTCTGATAAACTCCGATGATTCGGCATTTCTGTATTTTTCGCTTGATTCATACAGGGAGGAATTTCACAGCAGATTCAGTACTTGTCCATGCTGGATAATCCTCAATATTCTGCTGAAATATCACTATCAGTATGAATATACAACATATGAAGCTCTGTCCATAAATATGAATGAGGATGTTGTTGTAAAACAGCTTTCATTGCTCAATGAAACATTTGAAACAGAACCCATTTACAATAAAAGCTGGACATTATTGCTTGATGATATGAATGAACTGCCGCTTGGTCTTTATGATGTATTTGCTAAGGAAATAATGCATATCTCAAAGCTGTGGAAAGACGTTCGCATTATAGTTTCAGGCAGAGTTTTTCCCGATAATAAGACAATGGATGTATTGGATCAAGTCAGGCTTACAGGTATCAGTGAGGGAAAATATAGCCTGATGAAATTACCTACGATCTATAACATATACAGATTACCTGACGTGACAGCAGAAACAGCAGGTGAACTGCTGGATCTGTATTTTTCACACTGGCAGGGCAATGACGTGATACGCTTTCTTATCTGGTTTGCATTGCCTCTTGTAGGTAAGAAAATGCTTGACGATTGGGAAACAAGGGAACTTTCAAGAGCAGAAACACTTCAGACGATTGATGATGCACTGAAAATCTATATTCACAATGATCATGTGTATCAAAATCATGTTAAAGTGAGAAATATAGACAAAAAATGCCTGCTTGAAAGCAGGCGGAATGATGACTGGATAGAGTTGTTGATAAAGAATACGGGACTTATCGCATCAGCAGACGAGCCTTCAATGCTCCGTTTCACCGAGCGCTATTACCGTGATTACTTCGCAGCTCGGCATATAGTAAACGCTGTGGAGATATTTGAAACAGGCAGTGTCGGATGCGATGATCCGGAAGAATATTTATCTGATATCAGCTTATCGGGAATGTGGTTTAATGAACCTGACAGATTTCCTGAGAAATACGATACCTATAAGATGCTTGGCGAGGTATGCAGAGAGCGACTGAAAGCACCTGATAACAAGGATTTTTATGTAAAAAACACACTGGATAGATTCCTTGATATCTGCCGCGGATTAAAAGGCGGATATAGTGTCGAAAATGTTATTATTGTGAAGAAGATCATTCATCAAAATATAATTTGTCATACTGATTTCAGTTATCTTAATCTTCCACTGCAACTTCCGGGAGATACTTTGTTCAGTATTGCCGGAGAATATCCCAGTAATTTTTACAAGTGCAGAGTGTATCGTATTTCCGAAAGCGATAACGTGAATAGCAATAGCTTCAAAAACTGCGATTTTGAAGAAGCGGTTTTTCTCGATTCGGAGATAAAGGAAAAGATATATCATCTCGGTGGAATCGTCGATTTTGAGGATGATCATTTCATGGACGAAAACTATCGTGAATTGATTTTACCGTGGATAAAGCCTATTTCGGTAAGCAGATATGCTGATACTGTAAAGGCATTATCATTGTAATGAATGATGTAACATATTGTCGCACATATTTGGTAAGCGCCAACCAATCCCAGCCACATAGTGTAAAAACAAAGAGGACTGCAATGATTGCAGTCCTTTCAATTATATATGCCGTGAATAAGTTGGCGGTTACGTTTTATTATTTTTATTCTACCAGATTTTTGGGTGTTTGTCGACTGCTCTTTCAGTATTACACTTCAAACCGCAAAAGGATATCCGGATATTTATACATCATACAGGAGCACTATCTGAAAGAGTATAAAAAAATGCCATATATTGGCAATTATACATTATATACATCATATACACTTCATATCCTTTTAGTCAATATATTCAGGCTCCATTGGTGTTATCTTGAGAGCATAGTTATGTCTGAAACGAAGAATTCCGAAATAATCAATTTCATAAATAACGTGAGTTCGACAGAAAAAATCAGTCAGTAAGGCATAAAATACCTTGAGGCACATCGGAAGAAGAACATATGGAAGGCTTTTTAGGGAGAAAAGAGTAGGCAGCCAGAGCGGAAATCAAATTCACCAGAAAATTAGTAACACTGCGATGTCTGGAATGATCTGCGTCACATATATTTTTCAGGAAATCATTAACTGATTCAATGACAGTACGTTTGCGGAGCATAAGTCTGTCATAATAATCCATAAGCTTGTTTTTCATATTTTTCTTTGCTCTTGTAACAAGAGTAATATTTTTTGCATAGAGCTTTTCAAATAACTTTGAAGAAATATAGCCTCTGTCAGCAAAAAGTTTGCCGAAAATTTCCTTTGTCAAAGATTCCATAACCTTTTCGTTTCTGTCATCAACGTTGCCGGAAGTCAGACAAAAAGACAAGATTTCTCCACATTCATTGATAATCAAATGAAGTTTGAAACCGTAAAACCATCCCATGGAACTCTTACCTTTTTTCGCATAGTCTTTAAATACACGATGACTGTTTATTCTGTGATTATCACATACTTTTAACGGCGTGGAATCAACAAAAGATATTCCTGAACACTTGCCAAAACGTGCTTTGATAGTGTATAATATAAGTGGAACAAGTGCAAATTTCATTATCTCTACAAATCGGTTGTAACTTACAAGGTCAGGAAAATCTTTTCTCTGATGCTTCATCAAATGTTTTGTATAATACCATTTGAATGTCTTATAGCCCGATAATTGATACATTATCAATATTGTCATAATCTCGCTCAATGACATTCTTGTTTGCGGTATAACTTCTTTTTTATCCATTAACAGCTTGTTTCTGCAATATTCCTCATATGCCTTGCAAAAATCATCCGTATCACAAAAAATTGCTATTTGTTCTTCCATTGAAAAAACCGCCTTTCTTTTCTGTTACCTGAGTTTGTCGTTATTCTCATTATAACAGTTTCCGGCGGTTTTTTCTATACTTTTTTTCATCGAACTCACGTTAAATAATTTCATTCTCTGTACCCTTTTTTATCGAATCATAATCAAGCCCTCTGTCCATGACTTGCTTTTTCAATTCCTCTTCAGCAGATATAAACAACTGAGGATATTTATCACTAAATCTCATTTTCTTCCTCCAATGAAACAGGTAGTTGTTACATTACCATTGAAACAATTAATTATTGGTCTGTCTTTTAGTCGTGCATTTTTATAGATAAAGACCATCAGGAGTATGCCTTATTACATTAAACATACTCCTGATTATTTTCATTATACGGTTGGCTTAATGACATTACCCATACGGGTGAATGTGCTAATAGTATTAATCATAAAGAGCGTCTTTATACCATACATAGTCGAATCTATGACGTTTCAAATACAGTTTCTCGAGATCAGCCATCAAAACATAACCTGTGGTAAGTTTGTTTGTTTTTAATTCGTAATATGATACTTTTCCCCATTTATCATTGTTAATCCTTTGAATATTAGTAACATTTAAAGGAGGTCTACCATCTAAGTTGTAAGCCTCTATATTTGTTTTTGATGATTTAGTATCTGGCTTTGAAAAAATAGAAAATTGCTTATTTTTACTAATGTAATTAGGGACTACTATATTACTATTACTTATACAAACCCAATAATCATAATAATCTACATATCTTGTTTTCGCATCTGTTACATAAAAATGTGTGACCCAAATAACGTTCTTATTATTGGGGTTGTACCAAATATTCTCCTTTCTTACTTCAGTTAGATCGATTATTGATCCTGCAGGTATTCTTGGTCCTTGCTTTACATCTTTAGTGCCTTTTTTGGTGTAGTGGTCAACTCTTGTGTTCATGGCTTTAGTGCATATTGCGTATTCTAAAGGCGTTTCTTCAAAAACTGCCATGGCATTAACAACATTATTCGACATATTAGACGTGTCGGCTGGTAATGATAAAACACTATTACCAATAGCCAGAGCAGCTAAAACAGAGCAGGTGAATTTTTTTAAATGAAACATAGTTTTCCTCCTTAGAAAAATGGTTTAATGTATATATCAAAGCTTCACCATGCTATATGTACTCACAGGTTCAGCTAAGATAACTGAGTAAAAGTATTTGTGTTTTGAGGTGATTCCTTTTGGTTCTTTACCTCATGATCATATTCTATAATTATTGATAGAAAATGCAATATTTTTCTGTTATGGTTATTTTCTCAATCCATAGTCATGATGATTCATTTATTCTTACTCTCCAAGGACATTTCTTATCTTTTCTGCAAGAACATCTGCACTGTACTGTTGGGTTTTCTTGGACGGGTGACCGTCTGCACCCATACCATCACGCATTGTATGAGTCTGCGAGAAGTATGTTGTTATTTTTTCATCGCCGTACTCAGATACAGCACGTTCGATAAGCTCATAAATATCATCGCCGCCCATTGTCCCCATAGTGCAGATAATATAAGAATCAGGACGCTTTTTACGGACGTTCTGCAAAAACGCCTTATATCCTTCAACAAATTCATTTCCGTGAGCTTCGGGATCTGCGGCAACATAGTTCATATCATTCGTTCCCAGATTGATAACGATCACGTCACATTCCTCGGAAAAATCCCAGTCTGTAGCGTAGTCCTTATAATCACTCGTCAGTCCGTAGCAGTCAGGCAGCAGCCTTTTACCGTCTTTTGTTCCGTCTGCGGAATAACCTGACACTATACCGTATCCGCTGTAACAGCAGGTCGTATAATCGGCATCGAGTTCTTTTGCGGTCAGATATGCATATGATTTGGTAAAATTCTCTGTAGACGTGCTGAATGAATCACTCGGTTTGCTCTCCACTCCGTAACCGCAGGTTATGGAATCTCCGATAAATTCTATTGACAACGTTTTTTTGTCTGTGGGAGCAACAGGCTGTGCCGAATCGCTTTCCACATCAAGAGAGCGTATACCTATACCGCCGTATATTGCTTCCGACAGCAGTATCACCTTAACAGTTGCAGTTTTGTCCTCGCCATTCCAGAGAGTGACAGTTTCCTCCTGTTTCTCCATAACTGAATCCCATATCTGCCTTTCATCCACATATACAGCATAGCGTGGATTAAAGTTGCTTAATCCGCTGCTGCCTGCAATTGTCAGTGACGCATTTCTGCCGCTTATGGTGAACTCCACAGCCGAACCGCTCTGCACAAGCCACAGGATATCGTCCTGCATAACAGTTCTGCTTTGCAGTCTGGCATTATCGGACGTTATTGGTATACTCTGCATATTGACCTCAGCCTGTGTTGTTGCAATATCTGTTTCTTCGGGTTTAGAAGTTACAGCGATATCAGTTGTCATTATCTCAACAGGTTCTGAGCTTTTATTATCAGAACAGCCTGTAAATGCTCCCACAGCGGCTATGCATAATGCACAGCCAACTGCGGTCATTGATATATGTTTCTTCATCACTTTATCTCCTCAAACAGTGATTCATAGTATTCGGGAGTTTTTTCAGGGTCGCATGAATAAAAGTATAGCCAGTAAAACAGATTGTCATCGAGCTTTCTCATACATAATGCTTCATAGTTATTTTCATCACCGTCATAGTAAGCGATCTCTTGTACATACTCTTGTCCACCAATAGTGACTTTTTTTCTTTCCTTGTAATCAATCTTTATTCCATGTTCTTCGCAGAACTTTGAGCTACGATCTTTGAAATAGTCAAGTAAATCATCTTCGATAACTTCTTCCTTATCTGGGAACAGAACTGGTTTAAAGATATTCACATTGAAGAATGAGATACCGATATCCTCTTTTGCGTTTCCGAAATCAGCTTCGGTTATTCTCGACTTTTCTATGGCTATATCATTTTTGTCTGTGAATCCGGCTATATATTCCTCTTTATCGTCTGGATTGGGTGGGAAATAGTTAAGATTTCCAGGTACATTCAGCTTGATACCTGCATACTCATTGACGTAAACGCCGTCCTTGTAAAGTCCTGCTTTATAATTCGTACCCTCAATTGCAGGATCAGGTTCAACTACCGTCGGCGGATCAAGTATAGTCTCAGGCTCGTCAACAGGTTTGAAGCCGTCGCCGTAGTTGAGACCGTAGCCTCTTTCGAGCCAGCACTTGTCTGTGCGTATCTGGTCTAATGAGCCGTACCACGGTGAGGGGAGCTTGCCTGTGAAGTCAGCGCATCCGCAGAGCACATCGGAAATGCCTTTGCCCTCAGAGCCTGGGAGATAGCACATTACAACGCTGTCCCATTGATCATATATTCTTGGGCTGATAATAGTCTGTCTTCCTGCGACTATACATGTAACTATCGGTTTTCCCAGTGACTTAGCTTCTCTCTGAGCTTCGGAATTGCCATTAAGTCCAAGCGCACCGAAAAGGTTCATATCCTCAGTGTCACCATTCCATTCCGCATATGCCTGTTCACCAAGGCAAAGCAGCACTACATCTGCTTTGTCAGCCTGTTCAGCATCGGTAATGACCTCAATACCGTAGTCCTCGGCATATCGCTCGAACGCTTCCTGAATAGTCGTAACTCCGGGGACATCCTTCGAGTTGGAGCCGTTCCAGTCCATAGTCCAGCCACCGCACTGAGCCTGACAGCTGTTTGCAGCAGGACCTGTGATGTAGACCTTTGTACCCTCTTTCAATGGGAGTACATCGTTGTCGTTCTTGAGAAGGACAAGGCTTTCCTCAACGAGCTTTTCGGCTACCTTACGATATTCAAGGGAACCTGTTGCTATCTTTTCAGTTGTCATGGATTTCAGCAGCGGATCGTCAAACAGACCCTCATCCTTCTTAACCTTGATAATTCTCGTAACAGCATCGTTCACACGTTCCTCGGTAATATCACCGCTTTTTACTGCATCAACAATTATCTGCTTTGCCTCATCGAACTTATCTGTCTCCATGAGCATATCAATGCCTGCGTTGATACTCTTGATGACCTGTTCCTTATAGGAGCTGCCTTCGATATGCTGTATCGAGCCCCAGTCGCTGACGATAAATCCTTCAAAGCCCATTTCGTCTTTCAGTTTCATGATGTACTCTTTGTTTTCGTGCATCTTTACACCGTTGAGAGATGAATGACTTATCATGATAGTCTGAACTCCTGCATCTATCTGAGCCTGATAAACTTTGAGAAGCTCCTCGATTTCAGAATCAGTAAGCTGAGAGTCGCCGCGGTCGATACGCATAAATGTATCCCCTGGTTCACCGGTACCGTAAAGCACGTTGCCGTCAGCAAAGAAGTGTTTGGTGCAGGCAACAAGTCCGCCGTCGATAAGTCCCTTTGTGTAAGCGGTACTGAGCTTGGTTATTGTTTCAAGATCAGAGCCGTATGACTCGTATGTCCTTCCCCAACGTGGGTCAACGGACTGAGCAACACAGGGTGAAAAGTTCCACAGCATATGGCAGAGTTTGGCTTCGTCAGCCGTGATAAGCCCTACCTGATAGGCAAGCTCTTCGTCATTAGCAGCACCCTGTCCGATGTTGTGCGGGAAGTATACGGCATCCTTACAGTAGTTTACACCGTGAACGTCGTCCTGACCATAGATATACGGAATACCAGCCTCAGACTTGATAGCTGCCTGCTGGAAACCGTCAACTGTCTCAGCCCATGTATCTGAATCGACACATCCTACTGTTGAGAGGATACTGCCATAGTCGTTTGCTTTCATATCGTCCTCAGTGATATTGTAAATTGCAGGCTGTACCATCTGTGCGGCTTTCTGTTCGAGAGTGAGTGTTGCAACTATCTCCTCAGGAGTCATTGATGCGTATGTCTTATATTTTTCACCTTCAAACTTTATCTCGCTTTTTGTTGTGGTTTCGGGTTCAGATGTTGTTTCGGCTTCTGTTGAAGCTGATGTTGCGGCAGATGTTGCTGACTCCAGTGAAGCCTCGGATGAACTTGTTTTCTGTGAGCATGACACTGAAGATATTAACAGCGTCAGCGGAAGTAAAAAAGCTATGTTTTTTCTCATTGGTATACTCCTTTTCGCGCGCTATAGTTAAATGATAGAATAATAGCATTATTTCATAATAGTATAGCTATTTCAAGTTTGGATATTTATATAGTGATTTTAGAGGAATAAAAAGACGAAGAAATTTCCAGTTAAATGATAAAAATATTATTATAGTAAGAAGCACCTTAAATTATTTTCTTTTTTTACTCATAAATGCCACCTTCAGTATCTAAGTATTCTTTTGAAAATGTTTTTGTTTTTTCATCATATTTTATTGATATCCAATCACCTAATCCTCGGTGTTTTAGTGGATAAAAGACAAAATATCTATCAAATACATTATGGTTTTTTTCATCGAACATCTCCCTATATAACCATTTTTTTATGATTACATACATTATACATTTTTTAATACATATGTCTGTCTTTTTGTCATGCCTTTTTTCAGAAATGGATGAACAGGAGTATGTCATCTTTCATTTTACATACTCCTGTTTCATTCACTTTAGTTTCTTAGCTTAATGACATTACCCGTTATGGGGAGACGTGGTTGTTGGTTAATTCATAATTATTAATCAATGTACTTGACTTTTTTCGCATCACATGATAGAATGAGTATAGTAAAATTTAAGGTATTGATTTGAGTATATTACATCTACGGGTGTAGTATGTCCAAATCAGTACCTTTTTTGTTTTGCCTGTAACTTGACAAATCGCGTCGAGAGACGTTGTATAGTGCGTCGGGAGACGCTGACGAGCCACTGGCTCAAACCCGTTCATACATGGAAAACCTTGTTTCTTGTCAAGGAGGAGGATACATATGAAAGATAAAGATGAGATTTTTGATGACGGTTTTGATTTGGGTATGGGGGAAGAAGCTTTTCCCATAAGCTACTTGCTTTCTCTGATGAGCACATGGAACGACTTTATGAAAGATTCGTTTTGAAGTATTATGAACAGCATCATCATGAGCTGAACCCAGCCGCTCCTATCATTGACTGGGACTGCAGCGAAGAATCCGATAGCCGGTTGATTCAATATTTGCCTAAAATGAAAACTGATATCGTATTGACAAAAGACAATAAGACTCTTATCATTGATGCCAAGTATTACAGCAAATCAATGATTGAAAACTATGATAAAGCAACTCTGCGTTCTGCTCACTTATATCAGATATTTGCTTATGTAAAGAATATGGATACGTCAAATACTGGTAATGTTTCGGGACTTCTGCTCTATGCCAAGACTGAGGAAGAAGTATTCCCTGATGGAGAGCCGTTTGTTATCAGCGGCAACAGTATCGGAGCAAAAACGCTGGATCTCAATAAGGAGTTTAAGGAGATTGCTGCACAATTAGACAAAATCGCAAGAGACTATTTTGAAAATAATACGGCATAATATCATTACTTATGATATCAGTCTGTCGAAAAAGCCCCTTTGCTGAGAGAGCAGAGGGGCTGATTTCATGTAATATCAAGCAAAAACGAGATTATGTAGCGCAAAATGGATAAATATAGTATAATCCAGGGGTGGCTGATGTTCCTTCCTGAGGTGGATCGCCAGTTTTTTCAAATTCATGGCAGCAAAT
>Ga0209407_1000354_pt1 | contig 60831 bp, 88 predicted proteins | sample AD_JPNHG3_MetaG_FD_184410 | JGI IMG/M metagenome (GOLD analysis project Ga0209407, IMG submission 184410) | Active sludge microbial communities of municipal wastewater-treating anaerobic digesters from Japan - AD_JPNHG3_MetaG (SPAdes) (version 2) | ecosystem: Engineered > Bioreactor > Anaerobic...
AGGAGAATTGAAATGAAGACCATCAACACTCTCAGAGACCTGCGTCAGTATCCCGCCATCCACGAAAGTGAGGTAGATTTCCTTGTCGAGTGTGCTGCTGACTCCGACATCGTCATTACCGACAACACCGAACTCGAAGAGATCACCGGAGGTAACTACTATCTAGTAGAATCAGAAGAAGACCTGAAGGAAATCAAATCATTTGAATTCAATCAGGCTCACAAACAAATGCTAACAACCTGCCTACATGACGAACCGCTCTTGATGGATGGTGTATCCTTCAACGAGCAACTGAACATGTACATCTTCTTCCTCGGGACCAACAATGGCGGCGGTCCTGTGTGGTACATTCCAAAAGAGATAGCCGACAAAAATCCCAACGTCGAAGCAACCTTCAAGCGCAACAACGAGTACTGGAACAATCCAAATGGTTAACATCACCGGACAAACTTCGATCGTCATCCCTGTGACTATGATCGAATGGGCACCCACCAACTGGTCAAGCAGGGAAGCATGGGGTCCAGAAGCTACAGATGGGTTCTACCTTACGAGAGCAGGTGAGGTGTATCGACTGGTTGCAAACACCGTCATCTACGTCACCCAGGAGCCCTACCAGCACTGACCCTAGCCGGTACCTACTAGAGAACACCCAAGAGGGAATAATTATAGGGATATCTCTATAAGAGTATCCCTATAACATTTCTTAATATAAAGAACAACTAACAAAATAGTATTCTTTATAGTAGACCTACTTAATGAGAGGTAGTAGATGGCTCTTCAGGGAGCTTCATCAATGCCACCTTCGGCAGTAGGCCCTCGGCAATAGCTCGCTCCATGAGTTCTTCGTCGGACAAATCAGTGACTTCGTTCCTAACGATCTTCTCAACACGTTGAAGCTTAGGCTTCTCGTATTCAGCGAGTTCTTTTGCCCATCGAGCAGCAGTCTCGTAATCATTCTCTTGTAGCGCCAGGTGAATACACATCCTGATCACATCGAGTGAGTTCAATTCAGGAATGTCTGCCAAGACCTTCTTATAGGCTTTGGCATTCTTCTTGAAGTTACGCTGGATAGCTTTGTCCAGCATCTGTGTTTCCAGTTGTCGCTGACGACCGAGTGAGCGTCCTTCTTTGGTGATCTTTCGCAGATTCATCAAAGAGCGTTCTCGAGGCGTCAATTCCTCAGGAGGTTTATCGAAGACATACTGACGAGCATCATCTTCGCGCGTATTTGGTGGAGGCACGGGTAGACCTCGTTGCTTTTCTGCCATTTCTGGTAATCCTCATGTTGGGTAAATCCTGATAGGCACCGACTAACTTCTCAACCGGTGTACCAGTCGGAACCTATAAGATAAATAACAAAAGGGACTACCATGTCAAGAAACTTTAAAGCGGTATCAAAAGAAGACTACTTGTCAGAGCGACGCGAAAAGGCTAGGTTTAAAGCGTTATCGGATGGTAAGCTAGAATTCAAGTGTATTTGGTGTGGTGATCTATCACTGAAACCAGAAGGCAGGGGACAGCGTGATAGGCGCTTTTGTAATACTTGCGAACAGAATGCCACAGAAAAATTAGGCGATAAGCTATCAGTCGTGGTGTGTGCCGGATTCTACAAATGGAGAGCTATAAAGAAGGGTATCGAGTTCGACCTAGATCAAGACTACCTATACAGTATATTTCCAAGAGACTTCAAATGCCCAGTGTTCAACGTAACCATGAGGATCAATACACGAACAGCACCTTCACTTGATCGGAAAGATAGTTCAAAAGGGTATATTAAGGGTAATGTAGAATACATATCTCTTAAAGCCAATCAAATGAAAACTGATGCAAGCATCAAGGAATTAAAGATGCTGGTATCATATCTAGAAAGTAAATCAAATGAGTAACGATCGCAACGAAGCCACCAATGTTATCATCAAGGACGTGCAACTGTGGTGGGCTAAGTTGGATAAGCCTGTCGAGCCTTTCGGCACGAAGCAATTTGAGCTGCAAATCCGCTTTCCCAAGAAGCGTGTCAAGGAAATGGAACAGTACGGCAAGGTCAAGGAGACTGACGAAACCGGTACCTTCAGCATCAACCTCAAGAAGAAGGCTGAACTGAAGGATGGTTCGCCTGCAAAGAAGGTCAAGCTCGTTGACAAGAAGGGTAATGACATTGACCCGAAGACCCTCGGAAATGGCTCGAAGGGTAATGTCAAGCTCATGCTCAAGGAGTATGAGATCAAGGGTCCGAAGGGTAACGTCACGAAGAGTGGTACGCAAGTCATGCTGATCGCTGTTCAAGTGACCGACCTGATCGTGTACGTACCGAAGAACAACGGTACGGACTTCGATTACGAAAACGATGAGAGTGATGAAGATGACGCTCCGAAGGCAGCTCCCAAGGCCAACAAGAAGAAGACAGCTGCGCACGACGATGACGACATTCCGTTCTAAATAGAGCCACAAAGAGGGCCACCGAAAGGTGGTCCTTTTAATTCCACCAACACAGACAAAGAATACCGTGACTCTCAAAGATCTCTTCGCATTCAGCTTCTTCGTAGGTATCATTGCGCTAATCATCGGTTGGTTCATGAACCTATACACTGTCATCAATAGCGCCATCAACGGTGCTGAAGTGACGACTCTCTTCATTGTCCGCATTATGGGTATCTTCATTGGTCCCATCGGCGGAGTACTGGGGTACTTCTAAATGCTCGAATACATCCAAAGCAATATCCAACACGACACAGCTCACATGACTGTAAATCTCCTACTGTGTGGTGGATTCGCTGTCTGCGCCTACGATGCAGTCAAGAACGGTAGCATCTACTCGGGCATTTCCGCTATTTGTTCACTGGTCGTCTTCTTCTTCATCAACTGAGGTATACATCATGGATGAGTTCGTCATTGTTGTGATCGCATTTGCTACCACCGTCATTCTGGGCTGCTTCACCGTCATTCTGGGCTGCTTCACCGGAGTCACCATCACCAAACTCGATAACGATGCTATCGTCAAGATGGTCGGCGACGGTGCCAACCCTGTGGCAGCTCGTTGCGCGGTCAGCGGACGCGATAGTGTTCTCTGTGATAACGCTGCCAAGGCCAACGCACAGATCCAAGCTCTGACTCTGCAAGTCGAAGCAATGCGCCAACAAACCGGTAAAGGTCTCTGATGAAACGCGTACAAGCTGGTGTAATCTGCGAAGTTATCGGCGGTACTTACAACCTCAACGTAGGTAAGCAAGTCAAGGTAATCAGTCTGCAAGGCCAGCACAGCCAACTCGGCAACATCTGGCGATGCACTGTCGTCAAAGGAGGACAGCTTGTAACTGAATACGGCGCAGTCGGTATCTCTGCCGATTTCGCCCAATCGTGGCTTCGACCGATCGACGAGGAACCCCTGCCGAATCAAGCAGAAAAGTACACTCAACGCACCGACCCGGTATACATGAAAGGCTGATAACATGCTGACGCAATCGACAAGCCAATTAGCACAAAACGCTCTGCGGACTGAACTCAACTTCCTCGACTGGCTGAAGGATCACCTGAAAAAACAGCAAAAGCGTGAAGCCAACCCATATCTCGGTAAACGCAACCAAAGCGAGCTCTACTATGACCTCTGGAAGCAACGTACTAAGGTCAAAGCCCGTCGCAAGAAGCTAGCCAATGCGCTGAAAGAATTGAAAGACTTCACCTGGACAGGCCATCCGAAGGATCTAGAGTGAACGACGACCTAATCAAGTACCGCTACCTACTGAAGAAGCACGACTGGTGGTTCGAATACTCAGATGACCACCGTGTGTGGAATGCTGGATGGATTCAACTTCAGAACATCCGGCTGCAGCAGCAAAAGCTTGATCCCGACTTCACAATCTGGAACGAGCACTGCCCTGAGGAAATGCGTATCAACAAAAGAAGCAACCAATGAACATCGACCGCCAACTCGCTACTGTACGTCGCATCTCCGAACTGAAGCCGATCGAAGGTGCTGACCGAATCGAACTCGCAATCGTGGACGGCTGGCAAGTCGTCGTCAAGAAGAGAGAATTCAATACCGGTGACCTCGCGGTGTACTTCGAAATCGACTCCTGGGTTCCGCTCGCTGTCGCCCCTTTCTTGAAGCGTTCCAGCGAGCGTTCATACAATGGCATCATTGGTGAGCGACTCAAGACAATCAAGATGAAGGGGCAACTGTCGCAAGGACTTCTCCTACCAATACGAATTGCAGAGTGCATCTCGGGAAACCCGCTGCGTCAGTTCCGAGAAGGTGAAGACCTGACTGAACTACTCGGCGTGCAGAAATGGGAGAAGGAAATCCCGGCACAACTGACAGGTCTCGTCAAGGGTAATTTCCCAAGCTTCCTAGTCAAGACTGACCAACCGCGAATCCAGAACCAATACAAGTACGTCACCGACATCCTGGGTCTGTATGAGCTATCGGAGAAACTTGATGGCTCAAGCATGACCGTCTACTCAACCATGAATGACGGTGAGCTGGTGCAGGGCGTGTGCAGCCGAAATCTTGACCTAAAGCGCGACGAAAACAACGCATTCTGGAAGGTCGCCATCCGAGAGAACCTGCTCGAAAAGCTTTCTGCATATGGTGAGAACATTGCACTTCAAGGTGAGTTGGTAGGACCTGGGGTTCAGGGTAATCCGTACCAGCTGAACGACTTGCAATTCTTCGTTTTCGACATCTTCAGCATTGATAGCCAGACGTACCTCGGCAGCGATGCTCGCATTCGTGCTTGCATAGACATGAACCTAAATCATGTGCCTATCCTCGGCGCGGCAAGCATTACAAAGACGCTCGAAAATACAGGTGCATTCGTGAATATGCCGCTACAAGAGATTCTGAACCTCGCTGACGGCCCCAGTATGCTCAATCGAAATGTGGCCCGTGAGGGTATTGTCTGGAAGATGATCGAGGATCCACACAACACGTTCAAGGCAATCAGTAACGAATGGCTCCTGAAGGACAAGGAATGAACAAAGTAAAGCGCAGTATCAGTCCTGAAATCCAGGCAAAAGGTGCTGCTGCGCTCGCTGCGTGGCGTGCCAAACGAGCAGCTGCTCAAAAGAAAGGTGGTAAGTTCCTCGAACGGTGGCTAGAGGAGGAACGTATCAAGAAAGAACAAAAGCGTGTTACACCTATGATGGCCATCAAGAACTTCTGCAACAGCTGCGTAGGCGGTATCCGTAAGGACATCCGAGAGTGTACTGCTCCCCAGTGCTCACTGTATATCTACCGACCGTATCAGAACGGAGATGACGAATGAGTCAACCAATCTACGTAATAACGTACGGCGTAGCCTACGAAGGTGAAGGGGTTTTGTTCGCAACTACAGATGAAAACAAAGCCTGTGATTTTGCAGAAGACTATCTAAGACAAGAAGCCGACGACTACTTCCAAATGGCCGACTGGACGACTGTGTACCGAACTGATCCCGGTGGAATGCCCCAAAAACTAAAGACCTACTACGCCAAATGAAACTGTATGAACTCCCCCAAAGGAACGTGGTTCAAGTTCAACGACGAGGTTGAAACCGATCCTATCCTTTTTGATCATCTTGACGGCATGTATTCTGTGTGCTGGTATCATGATCAAATCGTACATGTAAACGCAACTGCCGAAGTTGTAATCGTGGAGAAACCGCAGTGATCAAAACAATCTATCTCGCCGGTCCTATGGAGAATGTCTCCGACAGCGACATGCGTGAATGGCGTGAGTGTGCAAAGGGCATCCTCGAGCCCGCAGGTATCGTATGCCTGGACCCGACTCGACGACGTCACTCATTCGAGCAGAAAGTAATGCGTCGTATCTTTGATCTTGACATGCAAGACCTGCGCGACTGCGATATGGTACTTGTCAACCTAAACAACGACGCGCTCCCCAAGCACGGCACTGCAATGGAAGTGTTCTATGCTTCCTACGTTATGCGCAAGCCCGTCGTTGCCTTCAAATCGGAGTTCACTCGTTACCACCCATTCTTCGAATCCCTCGTGACTGAATGGCGTAGCAGCTGCGAAAAGGCATGTGACACAATTATCTCTCAATACCTGTGAGACTAAATGAAAGAGATCTGGACTATCACTCTGGCAATTGCAAGCCTGATTTGTATTTACAACCTGTTCAAGCCTAACCGAGTGAGAATCTAATGCCGTACGTCACCCAAAACACCCGAATCCTACTCGATGCACGCGTGCGTGGGCCTCATAACGCAGGAGAGTTGAACTACCAGATCACTACACTTCTGAAGAAGTACATGGAAATCAACGGAGGAAGTTATCAGTCGATCAACGATATCATGGGTGCTCTCGAAGGTGCGAAGCTCGAGGTCTATCGCCGAGTGGCTGCTCCATACGAAGACACCAAGATCAAGGAGAACGGAGATGTCTACTGACTTCTACGACCAAATGTCCCTGAAATGGCGCACCGACGCCTACAACCGCACTATCGAAGAGGATGAACAGATGCAACAACGAATTGAGCCGCTGACTACAGACATGGAAGAGGCTATCGTCAACGCCCGTCAGAAGCAACGTGATGAAGTCATCAGCCAAAAGCGTGTTGAAACCCTCGGTGACATCCTCCGAAAGGCTATCCAAGAGGAAGGTCTCAGTGAAGAGCCACAACAACCTGCACCGAAACACAGCATGATCGTTGGGCTACCTGAAGTTCGCAAAGAAGTCAAGATCAACAAGAAAGATGCTGTTGGTGCTACCAAAGCTTCTACCGACTGTATCCCATCTGCTGCGATCTTCGCTCTCGGCGCTGCTATGGCTGACGGCGGTAAGAAGTACGACCCGTTCAATTACCGTGACTCTCAGGTGAAAGCTTCTGTCTTCCACAACGCAATGAACCGGCACCATTGGGATTGGTGGGAAGGCGAAGACTACGCACCTGATTCCCTGGTTCACCACCTTGGTCATTTGATGGCCTGCTGCGCTATCATCCTCGACGCGATCTCTGTCGGTAACTTCGTTGACGATCGTCCTAAGACCCGTATCGAAGGTGCTTCTCGCCGTACGCAAGTGTGGCTAAAGCCTAAGAGCGAAGAATGAGTGGCTGGCTGATTGCACTCACCGGGTTGATCTAACTCGGTGTAGCAATCGAGCAAGGAGTCAAAGGCAATATACCCATGTGTCTGACCTACGTGGGTTATGCCTTTGCCAATGTAGGTCTCTACAAGATGGCATCATGACGGCTGAATTCACCGGATCAGCAATCTTGCTATTGCTAACTGCAATGATCTTCTTTCCTCCTGATGGAGATGTATAATGTTCGCTACCCCAAACGAAACTTGCACTGATGCTTATACAAAGCTGTATTAGGTATACTATAGTTTAGTGAGACACCTTCCGCTAGAAAGCCTAAATCAGATGGAGCAAGTAGGGATAATGGAGATGCTGCGTGACCTACTACGTAATGAATTCAAAAGGAGTCAATAATGTTTCACATCCCGCCGCATAAGCTAACTGAAGAAATGAAAAGGAAAATGTGTGAGCGTATTAACTCTGGTCGGCAAGACCAATCGGGGCAAGAACAAAATCAGAGAAGCGGGAACCAGCCAATTCCTGCTACTGGAAACCCGCGAGACAGTCGGGTTCTCTGATAGGACCGGACCCTGGCTGCACTCAAGCGGCACATCTCAAAGCCGTTTGTGCTGACACAAGAAGCAATCAACTGCCACCACAACTACGTGGAAATCGAGAACCACTTCGGAAAGAACGTATATGTTACCCGAAAAGGAGCTATCCGTGCGCGAGCGGGTGATCTTGGTATTATTCCTGGCTCTATGGGACAGCGGTCCTACATTGTGGAAGGACTTGGTAATCCCGAGTCTTACTGCTCCTGTAGTCACGGTGCCGGTAGAGTCATGTCCCGAACGAAAGCTCGGCAGGTGTTTACGGTACAGGACCTAGAGAATATGACTGAAGGAGTTGAATGCCGTAAGGATGATGCTGTACTTGATGAGATCCCCGGTGCGTACAAAAACATCGATGAGGTCATGGAAAACCAACGTGACCTCGTTTGTGTCCGTCATACGCTCAAGCAAGTCCTCTGTGTGAAAGGCGCATAATGGCTACTGCCAGCGAAACCAATGCAGATCTTCGAAAGCAATTGACGAAGCTGCGCAATGAGTATAACAGCCTGCAATATAAGTATGATAATCTGCTACGTGAAGTACAAAGCGAAGAGCACGCCTTCCGTATCAACCTACGTACACAATTGCTGGATGCCCTTTCTTACCAACCACCTTCGAGGTACTACTAATGAGTTCCTTTGGACCATGTATGTGTGGCGCACCTGATTGCCCCTCTTGTGGGCCAACTCAAGGTTATACCGTGCTGAAGCGTTGGGACAATAAACGCGGTCGTTACGTCTACTACAATCCTGAAGATGGTGACGATGAAGAAGTCGAATACGGCGACGATCGAGATGAAGATGCTGAATCTGGAAAGGAATACTGATGAGCACCCTAGTTATTGGTGAATGCTGCGACGGCTTCACGCTGGAACTTCTAGATGCTAAGCGAAATCCAGTGGTAGAGCACCACTATATCAATCAAGAAGATTTCTTCAACGAGCTGGTTGACTTCATGACTCGAGCTGCTCCCTATCTGGGTATCAAGATCGAGACCATCGAGGAATACTGATGCTTAGTAAACCACCGATCGGAGTCTCGCCTAAAGACGTATGGCTCGAAGAACGCTTGTTCGAACTCTCCCGTGCTGTATACGAGTACATGTGTTGGGAACATGATCCTGACAGAGAATTCCATAGCACAAATAATTTGGAGTGGCCTGTCCCCAAGTGGATCTCTGAAATGAAATGGGTTATCAGTGAAATGGAGCAGTGAAATGGAGCGACTGAAATGAAGCCGATGCTGCTTGAACGCAAGAACCCCGACATCAACACGCTGCACTATCCTGTAATGGTGCTCCCAAAGCTTGACGGTATCCGCTGCGTCATCACCGAGGATGGTCCTAAGACGCGATCGCTCAAACCGATCCCGAATGACTTTGTCCGTAAGGAACTGTCGTTCATGAGCCTGAAGGGTCTCGATGGTGAGCTGATTATCGGTGAACCCAACGCAGAAGATGTCTTCAATAAGACTACCAGTGGTATTCGCCGCGTGAAGGGTGAACCGGACTTTACCTTCTGGGTCTTCGATGACTGGACTGCCGGTGATATTCCCTATGATCAGCGTATGGCTGAACTGGAATATGTCGTTCATGACCTCCATCCGCGAGTGAAGTTTCTCAAGGGTGAACTGGTAGATTCGCCTGAGCACATGAAAGAGGTCGAAGCAAAGTATCTCGACATGGGCTACGAAGGTGTTATCATTCGTGATCTGAAGGGGAGGTACAAGCAAGGACGTACCACCATGAAGGAACACAATGCCTTCAAGCTGAAGCGATTCGTTGACAGCGAAGCCTACGTCATCGGTATGGTCCCGAAGTACCGTAACGACAACGAAGCTTTCACGAATGAACTTGGTCGTACTGCTCGCAGTAAAAAGGCTGGAGGGTTGGTTGCACTCAACACTATGGGTGCATTGGTTCTGAAGGACATCGAATCGGGTGTCGAGTTCCAATGCGGCAGCGGATTCGACGACGAGCAGCGCCTCTGGTGGTTTAATAACTGGTTCGAGGTCAGCACCAGTAAGCAACCTGTTACTTACAAGAAGTTCATGATCGGTGAGAAGGATAAACCCCGGCACCCGATCTTCAAGGGTCTTCGAATGAAGGAAGATTTATCCTGAGACTTGAAAAAGCACCACGGCCATTATAATGAACTCGGTTACAAACTAATTCAAGGTGATTAATGCTTACTCCTAAGATCCCACATACCAATCTCAAGAAGACCACCGAAGGGTGGAAGGTAGGTTACTTCGCACGATCCCACCAATGGGGAACCCGAGTGTATAAGGTCGTCAGTGTCAACCACGTCATGCAATATGAGAAACATCGTGGTGGTCGACGCGAACGCGGCTCTCTATTCGAGGGTCTGCAGGTCACGCTCGTCGAGGTTGGCGAAACCAACAAGGGTCGTTTCCGGTTTACCAACGGTAGGCCGTTTACGATCTACGAAGGTGACACTCTGTCCTGGTACTATCCCGCGAAAGGTATCTGATGATCGGCTACAAGTTGTTTCACAAGCGTAAGGACGGTACGTACGGTCCTCTGTTCATCAACAAAAAGCAGAAGCTCGTTGCCGGTGTATACTACGCAGCTGGTGATTACCCACTAAGGGTTACGCCCATCGTCCCGGCTGGCACATTTGCTCGGCACCAGTGGCCCTCATCTAGCTACCAACCGTCCTGATCGTGTTTGGTGTAAGGTCGAATTCATTAAAACGGAAGAGATCAAGCGACCTGACCGGCAAGGTGGGGTCTGGTACCTTGGTTCTGTCATGAAAATTCTCGGAGAACATAATGCCTGAGTATCGCATCGTCAAGCGCAGAGAAGGCAACGTACATATCGAAGTCGGTATGCCCTTGCGCGGAGAGTTCTACGGCTATTTCGAAGTGATCCGAGATCGCGGAACTTATGACGATCTCATTACCAGCGGTGGACTATGGTTTGATCCTACCGACGAAGAGGCTAAGCTAGCCCTCATCGATTATGACGGCGCATACTTCCTCGATGAGCGCGTCATCAACATTCTACTTGGAGAAGGTGTTGTCGTGGAAGATGTATTCTTCCCTGACTACCATTGCATCTAATGCAACTGATCAAAACCGTCAAGCACTTTGTGTCAGGTTCCGACAAGTTCTTCGACATCTTTCAGTGTACTTTCACAGATGTCGAAGTCGATCGTGATGCTAAGGGCCGTAGGTCCATCAGCTTAAAGGTCAATGGGAAGGAGTATCGAGGCTTGTACAACAAGCAAGTACTCGATCACCTGACAGAGAACGAAGGCAAAGAGTCCTTCATCGTCATGTGGAAGAGCCCAAAGGGTAACCACATGCTGTCCTACTCCTGGGAACTCTGGGATAACTATATCAAGGGAGATACCTCCGAAGACGTCAAGGAGCCTGCCTGCCAAGATGAGACCGGCGAAGCGTTCGTCTACATGTGGATCGATCGCTCGACTGATCGTAAGTACATCGGCTACCACAAAGGTACGTTGGATGATGGATACATCGGATCCAACTCGCGACTGCAGGAAGAGTATGAGCAACGACCTAATGACTTCTACCGTACTATCTTAGCATGGGGTACGACGAGTGATATGCACGAACTCGAGACTATGCTGCTGCTCCAACTAGGTGCAGCCACTCGAGGTTCCTTCTTCAACGTCAGCAACAATCTGAGGGCCTAATGCACTACATTGAAATCCAAACTCCGCAACGCTTGTTCACGCTGCATGTCACAGACGACAAGAAGCTTGAGGAAATGATCAATCGCCTGAAGTACGTAATGAGTACTCCGGGACATTGGTTCCATGAGGCAGTTAACGAGTACGAAGACATCGTCCTGCCTAGCGCCCTTCTTTCTATGTCTTCTTTTATCGTATACAAGAATGGCTGATTACGCAGTTACAGTTGTCTTCATTGTCAAGGCTAAGGATGAAGCCACTGCCCAGAGAATGGTAGAATACGATTCGGATTTCTGGATGGAGATGGTAGACGATAATTTCACTAACCCTAAAGACAATCCCTACATCAGTCACTCTGTTGTGGAGACCTCACCTGTATGATGGACAAGTTGGAGTACATCCGTGGTCTGCTGAAAGGTCGGGAGTACAGCTGTCAGCTCATGCAGGCCGCTCTCGTCTTCTGGCACAGCCAAATCCCCTTCTACGAAGCCACCGTATACCTCACTACACTGGAGAAGAAGCTTGAATCTGTTAACTCCCGAAGTAACAATCGAGGAATGCGCCGAGGTAATTCAGGCGATAACCAAGATTAAAAGGTTTGGTTTCGAAAACTCAGGATATAATAATAAGCAAGACCTAGAGATCGAGATCGGTCAGCTCAAATATATGCTTCATAAATTAATTCTCGAATGGGAATTAGATGAAGATAATATTTGGTTTAACTTCAGACTAAAGAAGTATGCGCTGGAACAATACGCCGTGCATAATGTCTGTAACCAGCCGGAGCCTACAGCTGATGAAGTGTCAAAAGACATGGGATAAGTTTTTCATGGATGTAGCCAAGAGAGCTGCCGAGGAATCATACGATGAGAAAACCAAGGTTGGTTGTGTCATCGTGAAGAACAGGAATATACTGTCATTCTCCTATAACGGTACGCCGTCTGGATACCCTAATATAATGCGTGACGAGAACGGGGATACCCTGGATCTGGTTCTACATGCAGAAACAAGTGCGATCGGTAAGATTGCAAGATCAAATGAGAGCTCAGAGGGAGCTACGCTCTATTCAACCCTGTCTCCTTGTATTACTTGCGCCAAAGCCATCTATCAAGCTGGCATTGGGAGGGTGGTATATGAGAATGACTATTCCAGCAATCGCGGTGTCGGATTCCTTCGAGATCACGGCATCCTTACCATGAAGAGGCCACCTGAATGATCTACCTTTTGTCCACTGCCCTGATTCTACTGGGCGTATTCTACCACTATCTGCTGAACAAAGTGCAAGATCTGCAGGCGCAGAACGAGGATCTTGGAACTATGATCATGTCAATGGCTCTCGAGCTTCACGAACTAGGGTCTCCCAATGTCTTCATCCCAAAACCGCCGCAAGAAAGTCCTCCCAAATAATATCACGAACTAGGATCTCCCAATGTCTTCATCCCAAAACCGCCGCAAGAAAGTCCTCCCAAATAATATCACGATCTCTACTGCTTTCCTTGCCCCGATCGACAAGGAAGTGAAGGCGATGTTTACAGGAGTGTTCCACGACTACATCAAGAGGTTCGGGGTCAAGCCGACCAAGAACAAGATGCATGTAGCCATCTGTGGTACCGAAGAATTGGCCGAGCCCGGGGATCACCTGGGTTCGACCATCACCACAGAGGATCGTATCTTAATCCAGATCAACGATCCAACCCTGAGCCGCGACAGCGATCACACGTTCGTTGTCGTGAAGTTCGTCGAATTGCTCGGTCATGAGATGACCCATGCAATGCAAACAATAACTAGCCATGACCCCCGACACGCCGGACCATACAGGCACGACAAGAAATGCGACACGGAGAGTTACTTCTTCGATCCTCTGGAAGTAGAGGCGCGTATCATGGAGTCCTTCTATGCGTTCACGTACGGAGCGGTCCTCATGGACAGTAAACTACACAGAGAATAACAGATGGCCCTCGTATTTGACATCGAGACAAACGGATTCATCCGTGAGGCTCACACTGTCTGGCTGCTGATGACCGAAGACACAGACACCGGTGAACAGAAGCAGTACTCAGACCACGATCCGGATCTGCCGCCACTCAAGGAAGGCCTGAAGGCCCTCCACGAAGCTAAGATCCTGGTCGGACACAACATCATCGGTTACGACTTCCCGGTGCTCTACAAGCTCACCGGCTGGAAGCCGCTGCCGTCGCAGGTGATCTACGACACCTGGATCATGTCGATGGTGCTCCGCTATAAGCGTCCGCACAAGCATGGTCTCGAAGGATGGGGTAGCCACTTGGGTTATCCCAAACTGAAGTTCGACCAGTTCGATCGGTACTCCAAAGAGATGCTGACGTATGGTATTCGCGACGTCAGTCTCAACGTCAAGGTATACCACAAGCTAGTTGAAGAAGCCCGGTCCACTCTGAAGATCAACCCGCTGTTCAAAAAGGGTTTGTGGGTCGAGATGGAATTTGCCCGTATTGAATCTGATATCCGCCAATACGGATGGCGTTTTAATGAGGTCAAGGCTAGGGCTCTGCTGGAAGAAATGCAGAGGCGCATGGAAGAGATCGAATCTGTGGTGAACCCGCAGATCGGTCTTGTATGTGTCAAGAAGGATAAGGCTGACGAGTACAAGGAGCCGGTCTTCAAGAAGAACGGTGAATATGCCTTGTCTACTGCACGCTGGTTCGACATCGATCCCGCCACTGGAGTATCAGAAGAGCGTCTGGTTGACGGTCCCTTCTGTCGTATTGAGTTCGAGCCCGGTCGCCTGTCCTCTGACAAAGTACTTAAGGCATGGCTCTACTCTATTGGGTGGGAACCTGACGACTGGAACGTTGAAAAGATCAATGGCAAGTTCGTTCAGAAGTCGCCCAAGCTCACCGAATCGACACTGAGTAAGCTCGGTGAGGTCGGTATGATGGTCTCGGAGTACGGGTCTGTCAGTAACAGACACGGTATCCTCAATGGTTGGCTGAAGGAAATCGAATATGACGGACGTCTTCACGGCAGAATGTGGACCATCGGAACTCCTACTTTCCGATGCCGACATGAGGTCATTGCTAATCTACCCAAAGTGGGAACACTATATGGAGAGGAAATGCGTTCCCTCCTTCTGCCGAAGGAAGGATGGGTTGTGGTTGGTGCCGATTCGGCCGGTAACCAAATGCGAGGGTTGTGTCATGATATCGGAAATGAAGACTTCACCCGTGAAGTAATCGAAGGTGACGTTCACACCCGTAACGCTGGTGTGTTGACCCCGTTCATGCACCCGGAACCTACACCTAAGGAAGCACGCAATAAGGCGAAACCGTTCCTGTATGCGTTCCTGTTCGGTGCCGGGGCAGAGAAGGTCTCGCTAATCCTACGTGGTGTCCGCGATCGAACCATCGGTCAGCGGGCCATCGATATGTTTGCTGACTCGGTACCTGGGCTGAAAGAGCTCAAGGAGAAGCTGAACAAGCAGTTCGAAACCACTAAGGCACGATTTGGTGAGGAGAACACCTTCATTCGAGGTCTCGATGGTCGCATTGTCTTCACCGGAAGCAAGCACCAAACACTAAACTACCGACTGCAGACCACTGAGGGTATCACCTGTAAGGCTGCTGCCGTCTATCTGCGAGATAAGCTTCGTGAAGAGGGTATCCCGCATAACTTCCTGCTACATTATCATGACGAGCTTGCTGTGGAGTGTCCTCAAGAACATGCCGAACGTGTTCGCACTCTCGCTGTTGAAGCATTCACGGAAGCACCTAAGTGGTTCGGTGTTACCTGTATGGGTGGTGACGGGAAGATCGGAAACAACTACGCAGAGGTACACTGATGCTGAAGGTAACAAAAGAAATCCCGCAGTTCGATATGGCATTGATCGATGCGGACTCGCTGATGTACCTGATTTCGTGGGTGACTCCGAATCAGAAGCAGGCCGAACGAGGCCTGATGAAGTACATCGAAGGCATTATAGACGCCACAGAAGTTCCTGAAGCTTATGTGTTCGTTAAGGGTGACAACAACTTCCGATACGAAGTGGATCCTGAGTACAAGGCTAACCGCCGAAGCTCTATGGATCCTGAAGTGCTGGATCGAGTTGAGTTGTTGTACTCGTATGCACGGAAGAACTTCATTGAGAGTCACAAGGGCGAGGCAGATGACTACTGCTCTATCTTCGCCTACAAAGCACTGGAAGACGGTAGGTTGCCGGTCATCTGCCACATCGACAAGGATCTCAACATGATCCCTGGTTGGCACTATAACTTCAAGAAGGAGGAATACTACTTCATTTCACCGCAGGAAAGCTTCACATTCATGTGCCGACAACTGATGTCCGGGGACATGTCTGCTGACAACATTCCTGGTCTGAAAGGCATCGGTGATTCTACAGCCGCTAAGTTCCTGCACAATAAACGGCTCAGTGAAATGAAGCAAGAGATTCTACAGCAATGGGTCCACACTAATCGGACCATCAACGGTGACGGGGAATACCCTACTCCGGCGCATCGCTACGAACGTTTCCTGCAGTCGGCTAACTGCCTGATCCTGCGTGAGACTGAAGAAGAACTCAGGCCGTTGAGCGAAGAAGAAATCCTTCGCAAGATGTCTTGGAATGATGCTGAGACTGACTACCTCTTCCACAAGGAGCGTGATGTCACGGACCAGATCCTTCTGAACAGCCTACCGATTAACTGCTATATGGAAACCAAAAGGGTTAACCGATGCAAGGACGATACGGACACTGGAGATGGGGAGGAGCCGACTTCGACCCCAACGACTACCACGGATTCATCTACCGAGTCACCTTCCTCCTCACAGGAGAGCGGTACATCGGTAAGAAAGCGTTCCACAGGCTCAACAAAGCTGGAACGAAACGGTACGGTAGCTCAGACTGGAAAACGTACACGACAAGCAGCACGCACATAAACGAGCTGCTGGAACAGTATCCTAAGGAGTGCTTCTGCTTCGAGATGGTGTTGCTGTGTGAGACCAAAGCAATCTTGTCTCATGCAGAGTGCAATATCCTGCATAAGCTAGATGCGCTCACTGAGGTGGATCCTGTGTGGGAGCTACCCCGCTACCTCAACAAGCGTATCGATGCTGTGCGCTGGATCACCAAAAACTACCCCAAGCTGGAAATCGACCAGCTCATTCGGCTACATCTTTCATTTGACCCTATCAAGTAATTTATGAAGATCACCCACCGCGACTTGTATAAGCTTCTGTCTGACAACGACGAGGATGCAGACTCGGTTGAACGTAAGTTCGATCGAGAGCAATTCAAGCAGACACAGAATAAGAAGATCGCCAAAGAACGCCACAAGGATTCACTGCGCAACAAGGAGAACCGGGAGCAGCAATGAGCCAATGGCATTACGAAGCGTGCCCTAAGTGCCCCTCATCAGACGCCTTTGCATACAAAGACGGAGATGAATGGGGCCATTGTTTTTCGTGTGGACAAAACTCTCGTATTGAAGGGAACGAAATGACTGCAGCTACAGCTACCCGTAAGAAGGCTACTGTTCAAAAGGATGACGTCGGGTTCATGACTCTGGAAGAGATCGGCGAACTGGATGTTCGTGGTTTCCAAGAGCGAAACATCCGCAAGAACATTGCAGAGCACTACGGGGTGCGTGTCAGGTACGGTGATGACGGTAAAACTATCGTCAGTCACTTCTATCCGTACACTAAGAAAGGTGTTATCGTAGGTTACAAGGAGCGAGAGCTACCCAAGAAGTTCTCCATCCACGGAGAAGCCAAGGGTAAAGACCTCGAGTTGTTTGGTCAGAATGTGGCTACTGGCGGTAAGCGTCTGGTCATCACTGAAGGTGAGCTCGATGCAATGGCTGTCTCCCAAGCGCAGTTTGACAAGTACCAGAAGTTCTATCCAGTCGTGTCCCTGGCCAGCGCCAGTCAGACGAACGCCCTTCTGGAACAGCGCGAATGGTTGCGGTCATTTGAAGAAGTCGTTCTGATGTTCGACAGCGACGAGCCAGGTCAGAAAGCCGTGGCGGAAGCTGCCAAGATCATCGGCTTCGATAAGGTCAAGATCGCGAAGCTCCCTGAGAAAGATCCTTGCGACGTGCTCTTGAAGCATGGCTCTGACACGTTGATGAAGTGTGTCTTCGATGCTACCAGCTACAGCCCCGCGGGCATTGTCAAGGGTGAGGAGATCTGGTCGCGCTATAAAGAACTGAAAAGTGTTACTACCCATCCGTATCCTGAGTGTATCGGTGGTCTGAATCCGCTGCTGAAGGGTATGCGTGAAGGCGAGATCGTCCTGTTCACTTCTGGTACCGGTAGTGGTAAGTCTACTGTTGTCAAGGAAATCATTCTTGACCTGCTGGATACCACCGACAAGAAGATCGGCATTGTCTCGCTTGAGGAATCGATCGGTGATACTGCTGAGAAGCTAATCGGTATGAAGCTCCGAAAGAATCTGGAAAATGAAACTGTTTCTGAAGCTGAAGAGCGTGCTGCATTCGAGGCGCTGTTCAAGGACGAGCGTTGCATTATGCTTGATCACCAGGGTTCGGTGTCTGATGACAGTCTCATCGATAAGATCGAATACCTGTGTCTGCTCGGTTGCCGTTATATCTTCCTCGACCACATCACTATTGCTGTGTCGGAGGGCGCTGACGGTAAGACCGGTAACGAAGCGGTTGACTACGTCATGAGTGCTCTACTGAAGGTTGTCAAGAAGCATAACATCTGGTTGGGCGTGATCAGCCATCTGCGTAAAGGCCCCGAGCGTAAGCCGTTCGAAGAGGGTTACCTGCCTTCTGTAGACGACATTAAGGGTTCAGGCTCGATCAAGCAGATCAGCTTCGACATCATTGGTTTCGCTCGCAACATGACGTCAGATGACGATGTCGTCAAGAACACCATCAAGTTCCGCGTGCTGAAGGCTCGCAAGACTGGGCAGACTGGCAATGCTGGTTCTGCATTCTATGACCGGGAAACTACCCGACTGAAGAAGTCGGATATGATGGACTTCGCCTAAAATCGGTTATAATCCCAAGCCCTAACTGAAGAGGATAACATGGATCCAGTAGAGTACCTGTCGCAAAAAGTAGGCAAAGTAGTGCCCGATTCCGACAAGGTGTACAACGAGGGAGCGCGACTACTTGCGTGCTTCCCGGATTGGGAGCACCACATTGATCGATTCGTCAGTGAATCTTGGAACACCCTGCTTAAGTACTGCATCAGAAACAAGCAGTCTACTTTCAGTGCATCTGTCAAACTTACGTTTGCTAGCGACCTCATCGGTAAGCGTCTCGCACGGGAGATTGGTGCCGACGAAACCAACATCAAGTCTACCCTTTCACTCGGTGACCTACTACTCGAATCCTTTCTCCAAGCAGAACTGATCGAGATCTTCCGGGAGTACGAGGGTCGTCGCGCCCCTTACATGGTGCGTATTACAGGAGACGTCGATGCTGTTAAGCCTGTGCTTATTGGTACTAGTTTTGAGCCTCTGGAACCGATCCGAGGTCTGCGGTCGAGCCTCACGAAGGAGCCATTCATCAAAGGGTGGAATAACGCAAAGAAATTCCACGAGTACCTTGACGCTCCGTTCGTCAGGGCACTTAACGTACTCCGAGCTCAGGCTTGGCAACTCAATGATAACGTTCTGCGAGTTCTGATGGCCAATCCGCCAGAGACTTCAATGAATCTGGTTGATGAAGATGGTGTCATCCATGTGTACCACTTCGATAAGTCTCAGAACAAGCTTCCTGATACAGAGCTCAAGCACCTTGACGGTACCCCGTTCCTGGGCAACAAGGACGCGAAGCTTCAGCGTATGATGTCTAAGATGTTCGAGTACAATCAGGTCGTCGCGAAGGCGCAAATGGTGCAAGAGAACGGTGGAGTGTTCTATCAGGAAGTCTCTTGCGACTATCGTGGCCGTGTGTACTACGCGGAACCGTTCCTCGAGTTCCAAGGCTCAGACATTGCTCGCTCGCTGTTCTTGTTCAACGACAAGAAGCTTGTTGGCGAAGAAGGTGCCTTCTGGCTATATGTGCATGCTGCCAATAGCTACAATGAGAGCTATACCATTGATCAACTGAAGGGTCTGAAGTGGACGACAACAAACTACGTGAAGCACTTGAAGAGCGAAGGTCTGGATACGATCTCGGTAGACAAGATGTCGATCAAGGATCGGTACAACTGGACGAAGGAAAACTATTCGCGTTTCTTGTCTCAAGGGAAACCTATCTTCTGCTCCGAGGCGGAGAAGCCCTACGCGTTCTTGGCTGTAATGTACGAGATCGCGGGTTATCTGGAGGATCCCACCTCCTATATGTCTGGGCTCCCGATTCCGATCGATGGCTCCAACAACGGTTGGCAACACTTGGCGGCAATGTCGAAGGACAAGCAAGCTGGTGCGCTAGTATCGTTGGTTCCGGCACCACTACAGAATGACTTCTACGTTGCTGTAGCAAAGGATCTGGTCAAGCTGATGCCTGACTGGTTCGAAGATCGGCAGATCCCGATGAAGCATATCCGCAAAGGTATTGCTAAACGTGGTTCTATGACTCGAGCCTACAGTGCTGGCAAGACTCGCATTGCAAAGAACATGTACGATGATTGCCACGTTGAGGGCTTCACCGTCAAGTATAATATCAGTGAAGCTGATTGCGAACTGCTTGCTGACAATCTCATCAAAGCAATCAATCAAGTGTGTGCCGGTCCTCTGAAAACCACGAAGTACCTGCAGAAGATTGCCGAGCATGAGCTCAACAGTGGTCGCAAGGTTATCGAGTGGATGACTCCCTCGGGATTCCCTGTGGTTTATAAAGCGTATCTACAACACGAACGTAAGCAACGAGGAACTATTCGTGGTATCAAGGGAAATAAGGATGGCCGTATCATGCATGTGGTACGGGTGGATGTACTCACTAAGGACACCCATGAAAAGGTTCCTTGCCGTCGCAGCTTTGCGAGTGGAATCAGTCCTAACTTTGTTCACAGCATGGACGCAGCACATATGGCTAATACCATTAATGCTTTCGGGGGAACCTTTGCCGCTGTTCACGATAGCTTCGCTACTCATGCTTGCGATGTGAAGCTGCTGCAGGATGTCACCAAGATGACTTTCGTTGCGCAATATGATGTGCCTAATTTCTTCGACTACATTCAGGATCAGGTGATGCAACACCAAGATACGTTTACCGTGGCGCAACCTCCGTTGGGCCGACTCAATATCAACGATGTCATGGATAGTGAGTACTTCTTTAGTTAACTTACAGCTGGCACCTATAGCTAACCCCAATTCACAACAAGAGGAATCACAATGACCCCGTACCAACAGTTCATCGCAAAGTCGCGTTATGCCCGTTACCTCCCTCTCGAACTTCGTCGCGAGAACTGGGATGAGACCGCTCGTCGGTGGATCGATTTCTTTCAGGATCACTTCCAGAGCCAGCTTCCCAAGGACCACATGGTCTGGGAAGACCTGTACAAGCATATCAACGAACTTGATGCGCTGCCTTCGATGCGCAGTATTATGACTGCCGGTGAAGCTCTGCGCCGCACCAACGCTGCAGCGTACAACTGTTCGTACCTGCCGGTGGATGACATGCGCTCGTTCGATGAGGCAATGTACATTCTGCTGTGTGGTACTGGCGTCGGCTTCTCTTGTGAGCACAAGTACGTCGAGAAGCTTCCTGTTATCCCTGAGCTCAAACACGACCTCTTTACAATCGTAGTTGAAGACAGCAAGGAAGGTTGGTGTGAAGCCTACCGCAAGCTGATCGAGCTGCTCTACAAGGGCTACCAACCGACTTGGGATGTCTCTAAGGTGCGCCCTGCCGGTGCTCCGCTGAAGACCTTCGGTGGTCGTGCCTCCGGTCCTGGTCCGCTTGTCAGCCTGTTTGAATACACCATCAATAAGTTTAAGCACGCGCAGGGTCGCAAGCTGAAGCCTATTGAAGCACATGATATTATGTGCAAGATCGGTGAAGTGGTTGTGGTCGGCGGTGTTCGTCGCTCTGCAATGATCTCTCTGGGTGACCTCGGTGACTACGATCACGCAACTGCTAAGGCAGGTGCATGGTGGGAGAACCACGGTGAACGGGCTCTGGCCAATAATAGTGCTGTCTACGACACAAAGCCTTCCATCGGTGAGTTCATGAAGGAATGGCTAGACATCTATAACAGCCACAGCGGTGAACGCGGTATCTTCAACCGTGAAGCCAGCAAGAAGCAGGCCAGCAAATGGGGTCGTCGCGCATACGACGTCGAATACGGTACCAACCCCTGCAGCGAAATCATTCTGAAGCCGTATCAGTTCTGTAATCTCTCGACTGTCGTTGCTCGAGCCAGTGATACAAGGCATGACCTTCGCCGCAAGGTTACCATCGCTACTATCTTCGGTACCATGCAGAGCACGCTTACGAACTTCCCGTATCTGCGTCCTATCTGGCGTGAGAATACCGAGGCAGAACGTCTGCTCGGCGTGTCTATTACTGGTATCATGAGCAATGAACTGTTGACTGGTAAACAACGCAAGGAGGTTTTGGAAGAGCTTCGTGATCTGGCTCGTACCGTGAATCGCTATTGGGCAGGTGTTCTTAATGTTCCCGAATCGACTGCTATCACTTGTGTTAAGCCTGAAGGTACGGTCTCCCAGCTGGCCCTTACTGAGAGCGGAATCCATGCAGGCCATGCTCCGTTCTATGTTCGTCGTGTTCGTCAGGACAACAAGGATCCGCTGACCCAGTTCCTCATCAATAGCGGTGTGCCACATGAGCCGTGCTTCATGAAGCCGGACTCGACTACTGTGTTTGAATTCCCGTTGGCATCTAAGGGTATTACCCGGCATGACTTGACTGCCATTCAGCACTTGGAGATCTGGTTGGACTTCCAGCGCCACTGGTGCGAGCACAAGCCCTCTGTCACTATCTCTGTTAAAGAGCATGAGTGGATGGAGGTCGGTGCCTGGGTGTATGAGCATTTCGATGAGTGTACTGGTATCAGCTTCCTGCCTGATGATGGTGGTACCTATAAGCAAGCTCCTTATGAGGACTGCACCGAAGAAGATTTCAACCGTCGTGTCGCTCAGATGCCTCAGGTTGATTGGAATAACTTCCTGGAGTTTCAGGACAACGTTGAAGGAGCTCAGACCCTGGCCTGCACGGCTGGTGGTTGCGCAATCTAATGGCTATCAACAACTACACAGAGCAGAACCTTGCTGATGTTCTGCATAAGGGTATGCTAGATGGGGTTCGCAAGAACCTCAAGCAGCAACTAATGAATAACCTTGAAAAGGAAGTTGACATTGCTATCGACGAAACACTGCGTCAGATGAAGGGTTATGTGGAATCATACAGAAATATTGTTTCCAATAACATAATCTTCAACGTACACATTAACGGAGTACACAAATGCTTAAGTCCACCATTACATCAATGACACTACGACTCTACAAAGACGAGTCTGCTGTAATGTATGTGACGGACTACGATGCAATCATCAATGTAACATTCCTGTCCAGCAATACAGTGTTCCTGAGTGGCTTTAAAGGTGAAGTCAACAGGAAGATGCTCAGGCAGATGTATCGGTGGTTTGTGGCTGAAGGTATTGAATACATATTGGCTACCAGATCACCGCTACACTCACTGTTCTGCGCTACTGAGATACTACCAGGTATCCAGCTGTTAAAGATATCTGACCTAGAAAGCCGGGTCAGTAAGAAGCCAGCCGGTCCCTACTAGAAACGCACCCTAAGGAGCACCATACATGTACTTCCGTGACCTCGAGACTGATGCGCAGAAGAAGCGCGATCATGACGCTGCCATGCGCAGTGCTTCGTCTGAGCGGCTTAAGCAAGTCGCTGCCAAGATGAAACTGAAGAGGCAAGCAAAGAAGGATTCCTGAATCCTACTACCTTAGGACCGAGTCGGCGTAATCCGACAGACCCGTGCGAAGCGGGTTTCTTATTTGGATTGTTAGACACCTATGGAGAGTGCGCGGGCTGTAACCCCGTTGGCTTCGGCCCCGTAAGGTTCGATTCCTTGACGGTCCACCAAACAACGCTGATTTAGCTCATCAGGTAGAGCAATTGCCTTGTAAGCATTAGGTGGTGGGTTCGAGTCCTACAATCAGCACCAAACAAACTGAGTGTATTGTCAGTCAGGTCAGACGGCCCTCTTTGGAAGTGGGAGGTCGTAGGTTCGAATCCTACCACTCAGACCAGTAACAGGAGTACAACATGGAACTAATCATTGGCATCGCTATTGGCGCTGCATTCGCGCCCTTCTGGATGAAGGCTTGGGAATTCATTAAGGATATGTTCAATCGTTACTTCGGTAAGAAGGAACAGGAATAATTAATGGACTTCCAAAATGCACTGACCAATCTGAAGGTTGGTAACAAGGTAGCCCGTAATGGGTGGAATGGTAAGGATATGTATCTTTATCTGGTACGTGGTGGTAAGTTCAACGTTAACAGAGAACCACTACTGACCCATCTAGGCTACGGTACGGAAGCAACTTACCGAGATCACATCGATATGAAGACTGCTGACGGTAGTCTTGTTCCTTGGGTTGCTTCGCAGACCGATCTACTGGCTGATGACTGGAAGGTTGTTCTATGATCCCCCGATATCTTGCTGAAGAGCAAACCGAGAGCCTGACGTCCCTTAACGAATTCTTGATTGCTGAACTGGAAGCAATGGAAGAGGATCCGCCGATGGATATCGACGACTCGGTAGACGAAACCAACTATGACCCGTATTCTGGCAGCTACAACCTAGAGTACGCCGACTTCGCTGACAATATGGAGATTGATGGATGAGCAAAGGTAGCACCCAACGCCCCACTGACAAAGCCAAGTTTGATCAGAACTTCGACCTGATCTTCGGCAAGAAAGGGAAGACAGACAATGATGAACAAACCGCCACTGGCAGAGAAAGCACCGATGAGCAACGCCAAACTGACGAACCTGATCGCTGACAATTTCCTAGTCTACTTCAAGGCACACACCTATCACCTGAATGTAATCGGTCCTAACTTTGATCAGTACCACGGCCTGTTCAAGGAAGCATATGATCTGCTCTGGGAATGGCACGATGGTCTGTCGGAACAACTCCGTATGGGCGGCGATATGTTCAAGCTCACACTGATGGATATCTGTAAGACGGCTGATATCAAGGATAATGCACCGGGTGCTTCCGTCCAAGCGATGTTTCAGTCTTTGTCAACTGATCTTGACGAGCTTCTTATTGAAGCCGAATCCCTGTACGCTTCTTCTCCTCCTGCACTTGAGACTGTCCTCGGTGACTACTGTGCAGCTATCACTAAGATGAAGTGGAAAATTAGCGCCACGCTAGGAAAGTAATATGGCCAATAAAAGCCTCGCCCTAACTAACTACAACATCTTCGCCCTTCAGGGTGACGATACTGTTGATGATATGGATGTTGTAGAAACTATGGGACTTGATCCTAAGGTGGCCTACACTCCGGACATCAACGATGCCGCCATCAAGAAGATGTACCATGAGAATGTAGACAGCTACATTAAGTCCGGCATGGATGAAAAGGAAGCAAAGAAGCTTGCAGAGTTTCATGCCTCTGCCGCTCATGCAACCATTGCAGCTGCGATGAGAGATCAGAAGAAGCAATTCCAGATCTGAAATAATAACCCCCGAATACTCTTATGAGTAAACGGGGGTTTTAAATTTAGAACGGCATTGCTTGATCGAATCCGTTATCTGTCGGAACAGGCGGAGTCTCAGGCTTCGACAGCACATTGCGCTGCTTATTGCGGTCTGCTTCAGGAATAGGCACAGGGTTATAGCCTTTCTTGTCAGCGGATTTACCGCCGCCAGCACCCATCTGCAAGCCACCACCATAGTTGCGTTGGATCAGGCCGAGGTTATTCCATGCATTGGTGACACGCTGCTTGAAATCATTGGTCCAAGGCTTCATATCACCCATACGCAGATACTCAGCTGCCAGATCAACCATCTTTGGGAAGTTATTTGCAGGGATAGCCATCATGTCGCGTTGAGCATTAGGCATATCTCCTGGGTGAACCCACCCAAGCTTCTTGGCGTCTTCAAGAACGCTCTGCATATTGGCCAACTTCTGCTCCCACTTACCCTCAGGCGACTGCTCGAAGTGTTGCTCCGATTGGTTGAGGTAGGCAGCGTACTGCTTCTCGCGAGACATTGGACCACGCTGCTCCTTCTTGCGAGCTGCCTGTTTGGTACGCTCACGACGCAGGAACGATGCCTTGTAGTCATTAGGCATCTTGGTGGACCCAACCTTGTAATCCTCAGGCTTGCCGAGAACAATACAACGTTCAAAAATCTCGTCGAAAATAGCTCCAAGGGCTGGATACTCGCCGACAGCGCCAATACTGACAGGCTCACCACGATTCACGACACGACTCTTTTCGTCATGTTCCATTTTGTGAATTGCTTGTTGGATGCGCATACCCATAGAAGCCATTGCCGGGATCGCTGCGGGGATTGCAACGTTGTTATACACATGGTCATACAGCAGCGAACTACCGGCAGTACCAATGATCGAGTCATGAACAAACATGACCGGCCACGGGTTTTTCTTTTTGCTACCACCGATACGCCGCTTGTTGGCTTCCACCGTTGTCATCTTCACCAAATCGCCGTCAAGCGCCTGGATCATCAGCACAGCAAACTGTCGGCTCTGCATAGTGCCAAGTGCGTTATGGAACTCGTCCCACTGTTGGGTCTTTCTATTCCAAAAATACTGAGTTCCACGCGAAGCAGCTGGGATAGTACCCACCCTATGGGTAGGCAATTCCGTTTGCTCTCCGGTGTTCGGATCAATGAAAACATCTGATAGATAACTTGGAGTTTTGATAAGGACTTCCGACCCGTCAGCTGCCTTAACGCGGGACAAGGAACCCCCACCCGCAGACAGATTCACCGGAGCGGATCCGACAGGGGAGATAGCCAGCGTGTCGTTGGTAATGCCTGGGAGCTTAATCGGTTGATTCAGCACAGCAGAGAATCGACCAATGTTCTTCATCATGTTAACAGAACCGCTATCGATTAGCTTACGCAAGGAGATCTCCACAGCAGAGGACAGGTCGGTACCTGCCTCGATTGAGCTGACGTAAGGACCGCCACTACCAAACAGGTATTTGTCTCCGAGTGCAGCATAAAATTCGTCAGCCTCGATCATCTCCATGAGCACATCAGTGAACATAGAGGCATCCTTGCCATATGCGTTCTGCATCAGCGGCTTCTTAAAGAAATCCTTCGAGACACCAGCCATACCGTCCGGGTGCTTATCAATGGCTTCCTTCCAAAACGATGCCCACCCTTTGGATTTGCCCTCATCATCATGAAGCATATCTCGCAGGTTGGCCATCATAGTGTCCATACCAAATACCCGCATGTCATCCATGTTTGGATTGGGTGAATACAGACGAGCAATATTGGTGGCGGAGTCGCGAGAACCCTTCAGACCATAGAACAACGACTGCAGGAAGATACCATTCTGATTACCGTCAGAGATTGCGTGGTGCGTCAGTGCGAACGAGTGTCGTTCTGTTGCGGGAATCTTGCTCATGGTCTGAGCCTTGAAGAAGTCGTCCCACAGGTTCAGAGTACCAAGAGCTTCGCCCTTCTCTGTAGCAGCCCACAGTGCCATCATCTCGTTGTCCGGGGTGATAGTCGGATCAGCCAGATAGGCATTGTAGTGCCTACCCAATTCTGCCAGACGGGCTCCAATCTGCGGAGTATACAGCTGAACAACATCAGCTGGGAGCATCTTCACAACGTTAGGACCAGATGGTTCCAAGGCTGTGTAGTAGTACATGACAGCGTTACGCATGGCACCAATAGCGCCGAGGTCATTTGGAGACAACGCCTCAATACGTTCCTGAACGGCAACACCCCCACCCTTCAAGGTCTTGGCTAGCTCTTTAATGCGATTGATACTCTTCTCGTTGAAGAGATCACCGGCAACAACAGTATCCTGATCGGCTAGGGCCAGCACATCACGAATGATGTTCTTACTACCCATATAATCGGTGTTGTAGCTGTTGGGATAGAAACGCTGGTTACTGGTGGAGTGAATCCACTGACTATACAATGCGCCTAGACCTGCCCGCTGCACGTTCTGCATATCGAATTCAGCAAGAGCTTTCAGTTCAGCCATAACCTGCAGAGCACCTTGCTCTTGAAGCTTAGCGAATGCAGCTTCGTGCTTAGGATCACCTGGAATAAACGACTTGTCCCGCTCTACACGGTGTTTAGCTGCGTCGAATGCGCCCTTGTGAAGGTTGTTACGCTTAGCGAATGGGTGCGTACTCCAAGCAAATTGATTATCAATCATCTGGACATACTCATCACTGAAGATCATCTGCAACTCGATGTTCTTGCGTGCAACATCCTTTTTACGGAAAACGTTGGCGGTGGCACCGAGAATGCTTTTAACAAGTTCAGCAGTGGTTGTGACCACATCATCACCAGTAATAGCTCCAGCAGTTGTCTTAGGACGTCCCTCAGAGAAGGTCGCACCGGAATGGGTGGGTGTGCTAGAAGCACCACGACGCTTAACCTCACCGGTGACGGCCTCGGAGATACGTTGAAGGTTCATAGCTTGCCGCTTCATATCAGGCGCGGCTTCAAGAACAACACGACCATTCTTATCAGTACTCTTGATAAGGGCTCCGGTAGCAATGTTGTGTTGTACCATCGCTTTTGCAAGCAGATCAACACCACCATCGCCGAGCTTGATGTTCATTTTACCGAGGGCATTAGACAACGCGCTACGTGTAGCGTTGATCATGTTGCTCTGATAGTCCTTGATACCCTCAACCTGGGCATTGTCCGACGCGGTTTCATCACGACGAGACCTACCGTTGTTCTTCTCTTCCTTGTGGACACCGGCCTGAACTACAGCCTGATTGAAAGCAAGAGTAGACAGCGTGGCCAGCACGCGTTGGTCTTCCACAGAAGACAAACCAGCATCAGCCATTACCTTGATACCAGCAGGCATCTCATGCCCGTCAACCTTGATGGTTGCACGACTGGCGTCATAGGTTGGCCCTCCAAACACAGCATCCTCACCAATAGCAATCGCCTGTTGGAGATCTGTCTGCGACGTCTGGATATAGTCGTGCATATCCTTCAAACGTGTGTTTAGCTTGTGGGCATCACGGGCGCTGATACCCCACTGATTGGAGGCTGCACGTTCCTGCTCTTCGAAGAGGGCACGCTGCCCGCCTTCAAAGTCGCCGGAAGCAATTGCCTGGACCGGGCCGCTAGGATCAAACTGCGCTTCCTGCTCAACTTGCAGTTGCTGGTTGTAATCCTGCGGCGCGATCTCCTTGTACTGCTTCTCACCAGTCAGAGGATCAATTACCGGCATACCATTATCATCGAGCACAACTTCGCGTTCTGCTTGAGGAGGGAATCGAGAGCCGCTAATGTCGGCAACATCTTGCATGTTCTCGATAGTAGCACCGCCCAGCATCTGAGGGATGCCGCGTTCTACTTCAGGATTCGGCTGGACCTGCGGTACAGATTGCACAGTACGCATAATATCTGCGCGGGGATCGGGAACAAGCGAAGGCGCTTGTTGCTTCATCGCATTGAACAGGTCGATAGCCGAAGCCGTCGAGCCAGAACTCACAGGGGATGCGACCCTGATATTGATATTGGCTGCCATTTTAGTCCTTCTTGAACTGTTGAGAAATTACTTCCGCTGCTACAGGGAAGCTTCCGATTACCGGCGCGGCACGAACCGCCTGTTTAACACCCTTCTGAGTGTCACCGGTACCAATGTTGTAAAATGCCGATACAGCTTTATCAGCCCAAGAGATTGGCGGGGCCGCATTCTTGATCGACTGATAGGTATACTTAAGAGGCTCCTTAGAAGGATCCGCCTTCTTTGTGTCATAGAGTGGTGAGACTGTGTCCACCAAACTCTCAACACGGCCAAGCAGACCTGCACCGTAGAGATCTCGCTGCGCCTTCTTCACGTTACTCTTGATATACGGGCTCTCATCATCACCGTAGGCAAGCAGGTCTTTCATAGCGTTAGCCATGTGAGCGAAAAACAGAGCCATTGCCATAGTGATAAACGCTTGATAACGCATACCTGCATGACCTTGGATCATATAGTCGCGGTAGAGTCTCGGCAGGATCGTAGACGTCATGGCCGCAACAAATCGGGTCATGGTCGTCAGAACACGCAGTCGTGGATCGTAGTAGTACTTAGGCAGGTTAGCCATAGATGGATGAACAACCTTCTCGTTCACCATGTTACGTGTGGCCCGAAGCAGGTCTGCCTCGAGCTCACGCACCACGTTCTGAGTGAACTGATCAATGTCAGGAATATTACCCAACGCTTGCCTTGCAGCGGGATCCCGTAGGATGTGCAGCATTGCGGGGTTTCTATCTGTATTAGTACCAGACAGCGCCGCATCAATGATATCCCCAAGCTGGCGCTCGTCAGTTGCCTGAAGAACATCCAGCATAGTCAACATCTTTTCAACGTCAATACCCCAACCTTGTAGTTCCTTGATCGAGTACGCCTGCTCCTTGGTAATGCCTTCAGCCCTATTGACAGCAGCATTGCGCCGATCCAAGGGAATAGACATTAGTGAGTGAAGTTTGGTATGCAGGATATCCGCAGCTACAGACAATGCACCCATACGAGTAGCATCCGTCATAGCACGCAGGAGAATGATAGATGAGAAGACACGCATTGTGTTCTTCATGTTTGCTGTGTCAGTCTCGAAACGCGCCTGACTATTATAACCACTATCATTATACCCAAGACGTTCAAACAGGCTACGCTTGAGATACTTCTTGTGGATCTCCTTGACCCTAGCAGCCAGGGCATCATGCTCTTCCTGCGTCGAGTTTGGATTATTCATCAGCTGTTCCATCTGATGGTTGACTTCTTCAGCTGCCCTAACAGCTCTCGCCTGAGAAGAGTTCCGAGCATAGCCCAGACCAATAGCCGATACAGAGAAGGAAGTAGCCTTGTTAAGATCCGAACGAATCTCTTCAATAAGCGTCTTCGCAGCTTCCGCCAGCTGAGAGCTAACCTTATCTCCCGGTGTACCGAGAGTAGACATAGCAATTTCAGGGATAGAACTGAAAGCAGCCTTCCCGAGGGAGGCAAGCATTGTGGCTGTTACACCCCAACCAACCATCTTCTCAATATTAGGATAAGCCTTAAGTGAGTTATAGGTACCTTCTGCAATAGCGTACGCGTCCTTCACATTCTGTACTGTTGTGAGAAATTCTTCTTCAGAACTGAACTCACGGTTCTGTGCGGCCAAATGCAGGAGCTTAGCGAGGTTACTACCGTTGCGCCCAAAGAAGATCTCTTTAGCTGCCTGACCAGCAAGTTTATGCTTGAAGTTTTCGAACGCATCAACGATGTTAGGTTCGAACAGGTCATTCAGAGATGGATCAGCAAAAGCACCGGATTCAACCAAACGCTCTTTAGCTGCTGCCATACGAACAGGTTCGCCAGACATCAGGTCTTCGATGGTGTTAGCAGCTTGTCGGCTATTCATACCACTATTGACCAGATACGCAGAGAGGCGCCCCTGATTGGCTGCAATCTGCCGAGGATCAACCGAGGCGTCTACGAAAGCAGCGTTCAGCGGGCTGATATTGGAGGTATCGTATCCTACTGAAGCTAGTAGGTCACGACCAATCTGCACAGCGTTCTCTGCTTTCTCTTTCCAACGTTGCAGTGTTACATTCTGGGCGGTATCGGGTGGCAGATCTTGATTGCGAGACCAGTGTTGCTGCCACGCGTCACGCAGCAGACTATGCACTTGTCTTGTAGGAACGCGTAGCTCATCCGCCAGCGCATCTAGGTCAGGAGTGGCCATCGCACCAATAATACGCTGTTGGAAACCATCGTAGTGATCTCCGGCCAGGAGACCAGGCCGCAGAAGCGACTGCAGGATAGGCATGTATTGCTTAAACGAGCCGTCATCCTTACGGTACTTGCGCACAATAGTATCGGACAGACCACGATAGAAGCTGAGAGGATCCTTAACAATTGACAGGAACCCGTTCCACATACCGGGTTTACCGGCCATGTTGTTCAGGTTATCGGCCCCCTCGGGGAACGACATTTGATTAAGCATTGCGATTGCTTCAATCGTGTTACGAGCCCCTTCGAGTGTGTTGGGATTAGCTGTACCAGCGGCCTGCCGCTCTCGGCGTTGAGCTCCCCAAAGTTGCCGTTCAGTCATCTGACGTTCAAAGTCTTGCTTTGCAGAACCTGCAGAATGCCAGCGGCCCATATCGATTGCTGTCCCGATTGCGTGGAAACTACCACCGAGAATACCACCGCCGATAGCTGCATTGGAAACAGCACTGTAAAATTCCTTCTCATATCGCATAGAAGGATCGAACTCACCAGCTTGAGCAAAGAGTTCCAAGATTTGCTGACCAGATTCAGTGCCAGCCTCAATAGCTCCGGAGAGGGTAATCTGCTTGAGAGCTGCAATGTGGGCCTGTCGAGTAGCGTAGTGGTTCTTAGCAAACTGAGCCCCACCTTCTACCATCTCAATGATCGTCTTGCGACTGGCCTCTTTCAGGAAGGCTTCGGCAGCGGCTGCATCGCCAGCCCAACGCATACCGGGACGCGTCATAGCTTCAATGACAGCCTTACGGCTAACGGCGTCGAAGATACTGTGACCGAACATACCTTCAATACCTACCTTCTCAAGCACGGCTGAAGCAATACCAGCACCAATAGCCAGCGAGCTATTCTTCTTGTCAGACGGCTGGTCAGCATAGAACCCACCACTATAAAGCAGGGCACCGGGAACGGTGGCAGCTGCAAAGCCGAGGGCTCCTGCCGGGGCCAGCGCACCTGAGGCTAGCAAGACACCCATCATAGGAAGAGATCCGGCAAGCATATTGCTGGCATACGTGGCTGAATTCTTGATGGTTTCCCAGCTGTTGGTACCTTCGATATCCTTCCAATCACTGAGTGTATCAGGTAGAGCACCTGCATCCATCTTAGCACGAGCAACACCTTCGCGGCCTGCATTGGCGAGCCATTCCCATTTAGCAGCATCACCAGCTTGCTCAAGAATACCCCAACCTTTGTTCTTCATGTCAAGAACAGCAGACTCCCAAGATGTTCCCCATTGATCATAGGCCTGATTCATGATGTTACGATCACCATGACGGTGGATAACAGAACCAACATAATCAGGAAGGGCGCTGGACAGATATGCTTGGTCTCGAGCCTTCTCAAGTAGACCCTCAACTCGCTTGCGATCATTGGCGTCTAGGTTGGGATCCTTTAGGATGTTCTCTAACCGATCGATCTCTTCGAGAGCTTTGCCGAGAGCTTGCGTCCCCACCATGTTCTTGATAGCAGCAAACTGTGTCTCATCGTGCGCGTATGCGCGAGGGACAAACAAAGGATCACCACCAGCGGCCTTGACTCGCTTCTCGTATTGCTCGCGAGCGAACCTGACTGTTGGATCAGAATTAGCCAGTTCAGGCATGAGACCATGCAAGGCATCTAGGAAGCTCTTACGACCTACAGCGTCAAGGGAAGTATACGGGTTGATGTTGGTGACACCTAGAGCCACAAGAGTGTCACCCAAGGAATCACCTGCAGGATTGACCTGTTTAGCCAGCGTACGACCGTGCACATCCTTAGACCCGGTAGGAACAAGATCGGTATATCCCGCCATCTTCGCTACCGTGTTGGCGACGGCTTGTGTGTTATCAGCCTCGACCTGACCAGGAATAATAACGCCCCCTTTAACCTTGAGGGTTTCGGGAGCGTTGAATCCTTGCAGACGATAGCGTTCGCGTTCGCTGGCAAGCGTATCCGCGTCTACATTTCGTAAGGGAGATTGCAACGGCTTCCCGTCAATAGTCTTCACAGCTGATCCTGGATCCTTTACTTCTGGATCCGGAAGACCGGCATTGAGTGCGTCCCAAGAGGGTGTTGCCATTACAATCTCCTTACCGTATGCAAACGGTGTTAATTTTTACCTTGGCCAAACTTCAACCACAACAGGAAGGGTGACCATTCTTTACCAGTATCTGACTTTGATCGATTGATCCAATCCTTCTTTTGAGCATCTGGCAATTGCTTGAACTGGGCTTCCTTACGATTCATCCATTCACCGGGTTCAGCACCGTTCTGTTTTGCCATGTCCATGACTTCCTTAAGGTAAGTCGTGGCATCAAGACCCGGACGACCGTTAGGTGTCCCAGCCTTGTAGAGATCCCTGTTGGTCTCTCGCGAGTCAACAAGAGTAGCACCCATAACGAAACGAGCCCAGGCTTCGCGTGACAAGTTGTTGATACCGGCACCCCGGTACTGCTCAGGAAGCATTTGGAGTGCATGGTCAACCACAACAGCGACCCGCTTAGGATCAGCAGCATAACCGAACTGCGGGAGCAGATCCATAGTAGCCAGCGCAAGATTCTTAGAATAGCTCTCAATAACCTGAGGTGATGTATTCTTATCACGAACAGAACCATCCTCACGACGATTAAAATGATTAAGTCGTGCATGGATAGCTGTGTAAGCATCTTCTTGGATGGCCTTACGTGTATCATGGAAGTCAGAAACTGACATAACCTTGCGATTAGTCTTGACCATGACACCCTTTTCAGGGTCATGAACCCACGTATTACCTTCCTTGTCGATCTTGTACTGTGTAGGTGCACCAGAGATAGCATCATAACCAGACTGCGTACGGCTAGCCGCATCGCTATCTTCTTGGTCATTGGCCAGCACACGGTTAGCATCCTGCAGAATTGCCTCTCGACGACCAAGATCCGGTTCCTTACGAGCCATTTCAAACAGTTTGTGGGCTTGCCCCTTCGCTTCCGGTGTAGCCTTCTTCATCAGGTCCATGAACTTAGATTCGTGTTGACCAATGGAAGTCTGCAACTTCGCAATGGCATCAGCCTTAGACTTTGCTACAGCTTGTGCTTGTTGGAAGGCTTGTGTTTGCTCGTCATCTTTACGCTTATCGCGAGACGACAAGGTGTGTAGGCCAGCGTATCGAAGGGAACCACCAACCGAGCCGCCAGTGAGCAGACCACCAGCCGCAAGCAGGGAGAAACGCATTAAGTCTTCGTTATTGAAGAAGCCCTTATCACCAAAGATTTTTGCCAGACCATTGGCTAGCCATTGTTTGAGGTCAACATCTCCTGTTGGCTTGTTTGCCTCAAGACTTTCGAGTGCCTTCTGAACCTCAGGTGTATACATATACTGCTCAAAGGCTTGTGCAGTAGGTTGCATTGACTTGGGGATCTTCACCCCGTTGCCACCGGGTTCCATGCTATTCTCTTGTTGCCACTGTTGAGCGTCAACCGTGGTTACCTTACGATCAGACGAATCGATCACCTTACGATCAGACGAATCGATCGGAGGCATACGCTTAAGCGTCTGGGGTACAGGAACTAAAGACGGGGATGTTGTTACTGTAGCTCCAGGACGAGCAGATGCTCCGGCTGGCTTGCTAACCCCCTGGTAATTACGTTCAAGAGCTGGCATCGTAGCGTTACCACGAGCACGTTCGAGCTCCGCCAAACGCAGACGTGCCTTACCACGGGAGTTGGCATCTGTACCCGGATTCTCGATGAATCGCTTAAGTGTTTCAAGCTCTTGACCCATCTCCGGTGTATATGTTCCGGTATTAGTCCGGCGACCGCGTTCAGTTCCGACACGATCGGTAGCAGAAACTGATGTCGCCGTAGTTGGAACATTGCCAAAGATCTTCGGAAGGTATCCCGCAGTCTCCGGATTCAGGTTGCTCTTCCAGTCATCACCATACTTACTAATCAGACTGTCCATGTTACCTGGACCCATATTGTAGGCGGCGAACGCCTTCCCCGGATCTTTGTACTTCTGCAGTAGGGCTTTCATGTAATCGCCCTGGAATCGGCGATGCTCCTCTTCAGAATCATTGGCCAATGGTGCTACACCAAAGCCCGGATCTTTCGCAGTCGCTGGCATGATCTGCGCCACGCCGAGAGCACCTTTTGGAGAACGTGTCAGTGTTCCATCAGGGAGCTTGTGCTTGCCTGCTGATTCTGCTAGACGTTGCCTCTCTAGGAGTTCATCCCAATTGTCAGGCACTTCAAGGGTACCATCAGCAAATCCCATGACGTCATTACGCTTACGACCGGCATTCACCAGAGCAGCAATGACAGGTTTGAAGTTACTGTCTTGTGCAATGGAAGCAGGAATAACTGCTTCACCAGGAGTGAGCATAGCGGGAACTACATCAGTAGGGCCAGCTTCAGGGTTCTTAAGAGTCACAGAAGGACCACTATGACCAATAGGAGGTACCGTAACACCGTGACTGGGTTGTTGGCTACCACCCTTATTATTCTTAAGAGTAGTAGGTGGAACAACAGACCCGGCCTGCGGAAGCTCGAGAATACCGTCGCTAAAGCCTTCGATGGGCAGTCCTTCAGCTTTGGCTTTGGCCATCTCCTTTGCGAGTTTCAGTTGATGCATCTGCTTCTTACGAGCTTCGTCGTTAAGAGCTGCAACAACAGAGAGCTGGTTCTTGAGGCGACCAGCGTCGGATTGCACCTGAGCCTTGACGGACAGTGGTCCCATCATCTCTCCTTGTTTATTGTTGCTGGATATACCCGCCTCGGAATCGAAGGTTAGGGTTGCTCTTTGAACTCAGCCATAGGGTTAGAGCCACCGCCACCAGCAGGCGACGTCGAGACACTACCCATAGTTGGTTGAGCTACAACACCACCTTTACCTCCCATTGCAGGAGACCCTTGGAATGCGTTCTGTTGTGTCTTGGCTTGACCAGCTTGGATTGGGTCGTAGGCTTCATTCAGTTCTTGAAAGTATTTACCTGTTACTTGGGGTCCAGCAGCTTGTTGGGGTTGGGCAACAGCCTTACCACCAGCAGGTTGAGCCGCTACAAAAGGTGTTCCATCTGCATAGCCTTTGACGGCACGCATTTCAGCTTCTTCCAGCTGACGAGCACGGCCACTCAGCGCCGACTTCGCTTGACCGAGAGTACCGTCGTTACCGGTAGCAGATTTAGCCGACGCAGCGACTGCATCACGACCACTCTGGATAATACGGTCCCAGATGCTTTTAGGTTTAGGTTCCGGCTTTTTCACTTCCTCGGTACCCTCGGCGAATCCGAACATGCTACCGACAGCATTACCGGCCATACCACCAAGTTTCGCCCCGACGAATGTTCCGATAGGACCAAACGTAGAACCGAGGATTGCACCAGCAGCAGCACCGGCAGCTTCATCGTATTCACCCTTCATGACACCGCCGATAGCAGCACCGAGAGGGCCAGCCATTTCACCGAGACCAGCAGCAGCACCTGTGGCTTCTGCAGCGGCAGCAGTAGCTTGAGTACCAGCCCCGAGAGATTCACCAGTCAGTTTAGCAGCATCACCAGCCATTTCTGCGCCCATACCAAGGTTCTGCGCGGCCAGCATAGCAGCCTGAGAATCCTTAGCAGCGGAAGCGCCTTGACCGACCATAGCAGCGGTTTCCTTAGCAGCGAGTGGAGCAGTAGCACCCTTGATCGCATTATCCGCCATCTTGGTGCCGACAGCAGTCGTCACAGCACCCGTCAGCTTGTCTTCCATAGAGGGACCAGCCATCACGGGACTCGGCGCACTCTCACCACCACCACCACCACCCAAGGGGGCTAGTACGTTATTTGTGGTCTTTTGCGGATTCTGCACCCATCCCCACTTTTGATTGTAGTCAATAGCCATCACTTACCTCCGCCAGTGGCGACAGTTTGGTTACGTGCAGGATTGCCGTAGATAGTAGAAGCATAACGCTGGAGAGCCTGCCAAGGAGAATCCCCGGCTTCCTGCTCCATGCGACGTTGTTGCTCACCAAGATTAGAGAACGCTTGTGCAGCACCGATAGCAGCACCTTGACCTGCACCGTAGCTCTGCCCAAGGGCACCTTCAGCAGCCATCTTATTTTGAAATGTACGCTGCGCGGAATCGTAATCGATCGTTGCAAACTGAGCTGCTGTTGCCGCGTTTTGAGCACCTTGCTGTACAGCCTGACGTGCGCTGCCTAGAGTACCACGCTGACCGTAGTCGTTACCGAGTGCAGCTGTACGCTGGCCTGCCTCAAGAATAGCTTTATCCTTGAGAGCAGCCGTATCGTAGCCACCGCTAGTCGCATGCTCTGTAAGGCGATCTTGCTGACCTGCCAGACCAGAGATAGCGCGGTTGGTTGTATCGCCAATGGCCTTAGCACCAGAACCAGCAGCAGCTTTGAGCAGCGGGTTGGAACCAGCTACGTTATCGAGCTGACCGCCAGTGTACATACGCTCGGCTTCGTTGCCGACATTCTTGATATAGGGTACCGCCCAATCCGGGATTGTGGAGTTTGTTTGGGTACCTCCACCACCGCCACCTTGGCGACGGCTCTTAATCTTCAGTTTGAACATGGAGACTCCTGTTTAATTTCTTTGCGCATAACATGGTACACGGTTTCAAACCCAGGGACTACCTTGGGTAGAATCCGGGACCATCCTGACCGTCCCCATTGTTCGACAGCCTTGCAGTTATTCTTCTTCGCGAATTCCTCTACAATGTAGTATTGATCAGCCCAGTAGCTCCACTCAATGCCAGCAACAGCAATGATGTGGAGTGTCCTGTGCGTACTGTAGTCAAGGAATTGCGTCAGACCGGCTCCTACGAGCTGACCTTCGTCTGTATGGAAGACCCACAGTTGTGCCTGCCAATTCATCAACTTTCGCAGGTAGTCTGTGAGCGTCGATTCACCGACACCATGATCAATAGCACTTTGCAGAAGGTCTTTGACTTCATGCCAATGCTCAGTAATCATTTCAGGCACTAAAAGGGTTGTCTTCATATTACACCACAATGGTCTTTCGTTTGATTAGGTCGTTCTTAACTGTACCAGCGAGGTCATCAAGACAAACCACCATATGTTCTACATTAGGTACCAGTAGAATACTGAATGCACCCGTTACTGGATCGCTGGTAGCTGTTGATACAACCTTAACAGTATCCCTTCGGATAGCATAGAGCGTGCGCTGCACAGGCAGGCCCTCGTTAGTAACTGTACCGGTGAATGCAGCGGAAGGCGTGTCTGGATTAACAGCCTCTGCATCACCCAACACAATGGTATATATCGGTAGCTTCTTGGCTAGGTCAATATAGCTTAGACCTGTACCACCTGAAGGGCCTACAAGCTGGTTGCTCTCCAGCAGAGGATCCAGTTTAGCGTCGAGCTCCCTAACCGGAAACGTGGTCGGCGGTGTGAAGCTTCGGAGTCCATCCAGTACATTGTTCAGGTTCACTACAACACTGTCAATATAGCAGGCGGGAATAACATCAGCACCATTACCATCAGCTCCGATAGAAACTCGGATACTGCCGTACGCATCCCACGTAGACCCATCGGTTGCGGAACCGGCAAGCACCCCATCGACAAAGATGCCGAGGTTGGCACCGAACTTAAGAAACCGAACATGCACCCACTGATTCTGAGCAATCACAGTTGTAGTTGTGATGGTCTTGTCAGTAGCACTTGTACGATACTTGAGCTTCACCTGCCTAGATGAATCCATGCCGAGCCACCACTCCTTAGCACCAGCACTGTTCCAGCGAGCCATAATGCATGCGTCAGCTCCTGGTGTACCTGTCAAGTAAATCCAGGCATCTACAGAGATATCGTAAAAATCTAGGTCGTAATACCAGTCTGTAGAACCAAGGGCGGCAGTCCAGATATAATCACCGGTACCGTCTAGAAGCAGAGAAGAAGCGCCTGTTTTGAATTGGGCGGTGCTGATTTCTGCGTTGCCCACCGCCGTAAAGGTCAATGCAGCTTTTGAGGCATCTGTGAAGGTAGTGCTTCCATTTGAACCTTCAAAATTCAGCAACGCCATTGCGTTGACAGCGGACAATCTTGACATTATCTATCTCCTGCCGTTTGCATAAGACCATAGTAAGTGGTGCCACCACCGCTGTTGAATAGTGGAACCACCATGTAGGACTTACCGGATAGGGCACCCAAACCAGCTATAGTTGAGAGGCTGAGTTGGGCGAGACTGCTGGATCCGTGACCGAAGGCAGCTAGATATGGTACGCGGCCTCGCCACACACCGTTAGCGGCAATATGGCTTTCATACAGCCAGAAGTCTACCATCAGTAGCTCACCAGTAGCAGGATCCGGTGGCTGATTACCCCAATCCATAGCTATGGATTGAGAGCACATCCAGCCTTTTGAAGCTTTACCACAAGCGAATGACCCTTCTGCATTGAAGAAGTTGTGGGTCATCCAGTGCGCCACCGTAGTACCGGCAGAACCGAAGGTGTACAGGTAGCTGGTGTTACCCAGGCGACTTGTAGAAGTACTAGCTACAGTTGTAGCCAGCGAAGGCATAACCAGTACGGGGCCGGGATCAGATACCGCTCGAGGTTCTACTTGCGCCACGTAGATATTCTGCGCACCGTTTGCACCAATACTGGTTGTGCCGGTATAGTCCCAGTACAAGAAGAAACCTTTTTCATCAGCAACACAGAACCAAGGCCGAGCCGTAGCATCCGAGGTTGTGGACTTAATACAGAAAAAGTTTCCACCAGACACCTGATCGGCACGAGGCACTACGTTAGTACCTGCATCGACAGATGTCATACTACCGTAGATACGATAGTTGACCGTGCGATTCGTGTCTGTACCTTCAACAAGACGAATATACGTACCGCGAGCGCCGAGGGTAGATGCCATCCTAAATACTGCCTTGTTGGTACCAGTGTATGGCTTTGTCCAACCTGCCGGTGATTTGGCACCATATCCAGTAACCAAGATCGCATCCAGTAGTGTGATCAGCGAATCAGCCGTACCGTTTAGGACCGGCGCTGATGCGTCATCATATCGATAGAATGTTACGGCCATTATCGGGCTCCTGAAATTTGTACTGCAATACAGCCAACAGATGTGTTACCTGCCCCGCGACCCGCATTCAGGAACAGGAACTCTTTACCTGCTAAATCGCCGGACCCTGTCAACCGAGTATCATGGAAGCGAGTGCCACCCATTGCGTGATCTGGTGCGTACAGGAATGGAATATATCCTCGGGGAATACCAAAAGACAACGTGGATACTTCGAAGAAAGTTACGGGGGATAGATTGATACCACCAGTAACCGGATCAGGCGCGACCTGACCGTAACTTAGGTCACCGATAAGGTTAGTGCCGGGGCCGGAATGCCATCCGAAATATCGGCGTGTCCCGCTGATAGACCCTAGAGAACCGGCAGCATTGCTGGCGCAGTATGTGAAGCCATCTGCCGAAGTGCTGGTGCCGATTGCTTGGTAGGCGGCTGTCGCATAGGCAGTAGCCGCCAGCGTGGTGTTAGTACGGCCAAGACAAACAACAAAGTCAGTGTCCAGGGTACCAATACGGGACGTACCCTGACCGCAGCACATGAAGCTGTGGTAATTGATAGACTCAGGGTAGCTAGTTGTGTTGCTATCACAGAAGAACACAAACGCGGTATCATCCGCCACACAAATCCAAGGACGAGCGGTAGAATCCGAAGTTTGCGATTTTGCTACGTAGAAACCGTTTGTGCCAACTTGAGCGACAGTCGGCGTAGGGTTAGTGCCGGTGTCTACATCGCTCATAGTCTTGTACATGCGATACTGGAACGAACGATTAGTATCGCCGTTGTCTACAATACGAACGTAGTAGCCTGCTTTACCAGCAGTAGACGCCATGCGATAAGCCACCTTGCCAACGCCGGTGTAGGCTTTCGTCCAACCGGCAGCAGCTTTGGCACCGTATCCGTTAACGAGAATTGCATCCAGCACTGTGATGATGGAATCCGCAGTGCCGGTCAGCGCAGGGGCCGATGCGTCGTCCCATCGGTAGAGTGTTGTTGCCATGAGATTATTCCTTAAGCAAAGGCGTATGTGCCTGTCGTTGTATTGAGTTCAGTGTAGGCATCTGCCGTAAAGTTGAACGTGCTATCTACCAGCCCTGGAGGACCGGGATCAGCAATAGCTGTAGCTGTTCCGCCGTCAACCGAGTAAACCCACTTCCCCGTTGCAACATAGGTCATAGTAACCTTGGAAGCAAGATTAATGTTGTACGCGTAGGTGGCTGTACCAGTACCATTCAACGGTTGTAACGTAGCGTTATCCGAACGAATCAAAATAGGCTGAGCCGACATGTTGATGAACGTGTACGTTGTACCGATTGGATACGAATACAAAGAAGTATTCGGGATCGACAGCGTTACGGTATTGGCATCACTTGCTGGATGGTAGTGATGACCAGCACCTTCAGTATTGAGCAGATTACGCGCCTCATTGGCAACAATTGTCTGCTGCAAGAACAGACCCTGACTCACCGAGGCCCACTGCATCAAACCGTTAAGGTATGTGGTGGACGACGGTACACCAGAAGCCGCTAGTTTCGGTTCTGTTACAGAGTCATCTGCCAGTTCACTCGTACCAACTGCACCCGCTTGAATCTCTGCCGATCCAATAGAGTTGTCCGTCATCATCCCGTTCGTGATCGAGTTCTCCCCGATCGTGAACGTCAAGATATCTAGATCAATAGACCCTGGTGGTACTTCTTCGTGTAGACCACTCGGTTGGGCAATACTGTCAATCAGCTGGATCTGGCGACCACCAACTGTCTTGTACCAGAGTTTTTTCGTTGGGCCAAACGTCGTAGCATACCATGTGTAGTCTGACCAGTTCGTGGATTCGACCGGATCATCTGAGTTATACAAGCCGTAGTACAGCTTGTTGATCTGGCTATCGCTGAAACCAGTACCCTCGGCATCATTGGCATACTTGATGTGTAGATACTGGTACAGGAAGGCCAGAGAGGAACCGCCAGTATTGACGGTGCCTGTACCGGTATCTTCTGTCACACCAACATTCAGATCAGAGACATAACGCGAGAGGTCGGCAAGGAAAGAGTCTAGCTCCGTATTGCCGGTGAAAGGAGGGTTAAACCTCATGTCTTACCTCCGTGATGTGTTCTTGATATCTAGCCCAAGGAAGGACAACTTCCAATATTTCGTTGATTCAATTCTGATGTTGAGGAACCTACCGTCAGCCCGTGGGTTCACCATGTAGCCTTGCGATTCGCTCCTTGGCGTGATCACGAACTTATCACGACCGTCCGGATTAGCGTATGAGGGTTCCTTATCGTATACATTCTGCGCTGTCACATAGATGTCTACCGTAGTGGCGATGTCGTTTACTTCAAAGATAGGTGTGATACCTGTGATGACATTAGAGCCAAAAGGATCATCAGCAACCACTAGCTTCCTACGCTCGATCATAGATGTGAAGTCGTTGTAGTTGCCGCTAACAGGGTCAAGCATTTGGTAGCCTGAATCCATTTGCAGCACACGCGCAGCTCCTTGGAGAGCCAACATAACTTCCTTGCCATACTTGAAACTACCAGCCGTGAGCTCCGGAGCCTTGAACATGCTCTTGACTTTAGGTAGCGTACGTAGGGTGTACGTGTCTTGGTCGTAGTTGTAGATCAGTGCCTTGTTGCACTTTGGCTCGAGGGCATTCTGGTCCGGGTAGCAAACCCAGATCTCTTTATATCGCGCATCTCGAATGACAAACGTGCTTTCAATATACGATTGGTTGACATCACTGAGGAAGTACTGACGCATTCTACCTTCAGCAACTGGCTGAATCTGGCCAGAACCATTGTGAATATAGATGTCGTTACGATCAACCACAAAATGCTTGTTGTCGAACTCGGCGACACATCCTGCAGCTAGCACTCCGTGTCCACGCGCATATGGGCGAACAGATGCAATACCATTATTGATCGTCAAAGAGTGAATGCTGTCAGAGGAGTAGATCATCAGATTACCGCGAAGCTCTAGCATGTCCACAATAGGACTACTTGTATTAACTTCAAACTCATCAGCTGTGTCGGTCGTCAAGCCTGGCTGCCACACAGTAGGGAAGCCACCAATAGCTGCTTGAACCGAGATACGGATAGTACTCGGCGCATTGGTCACATTTACGCCGTCGTTAATAGTGAGATTGGCGGCAACAAGAGAGTAGTTAAAGGGACGAATAACCTTAGCAGTGACGGTATACCCAGGAAGATAATTCCATCCGGGGAAAGGTTGAAGAGCCGAATCAGCCACTCCTCCATTATACAGAGCATAGAGTGGAGTTGACGTACCGTTGTTGAAGAAAATCGCATAACCACCTCCGAAGGAGTCGATCTGCCACTTGCTACCCGAGTAAGCACCGCTACTGAGCATGCTGCTTTCCGTGCCATCAGCGGCACGCCTTACGACAGTACCATCTTTGACGAACACATTGTAGCTTGTGTCAGGACGCTGCCAGTGAATGCCGTATTCGGCCACTAGCGAATTGAGACTGAATGTTGTGGTTTCCCCAAGGATTGTCTCCACAGACGAGTTGCGGAAACGAACATTGAGGGCATCCGTGAATACGTTCTCAGGGAGGTTGACAGGGGATGTATCCTTGATCAGACCACCCTTGCCGAGATTTTTGACTGGTACCACTGCCATTGTTGTTTCCTTTGTTTCTCTTTAGGGACCGCTTGATTTTGGCCACGTAGCGCGGCAGAATTCCAGAGCTTTCCTTAGGGTGTCTGCGAAGGCAGCTTCCCCTGCAAGAAATTCTGCATCCTCTCGAGATAGTTCAGCTCCAGTGCATGCTGCTCTTGGGCAGTTAGCGGTGGCAGCGGTGGAATCTTCACGGGCTTGGGCGTCACGATCAATTCGTCTGGCGCGGTCGCGCAAGCTGTCAACAAGACGCTGATGAGCAATATTGATTTCATTGATTTCATTGTCTTTCTCCGCTTGCGCTTCTAAGATACGCGTCACAAGCTCTTCTTCGGTCTTACGATTTTCTGCCTCGAGCTTTTCAAGGGCCTTGCGCTGTGACTCCTTATACTCGCTCATTTTGAGTTGTGCTTTTGTTTCTGCGGAACTGAATCCGCTGTTATATGCTGACTTGTACGCAAAGAATCCGCCGCCAAGTAGCGCTACTACAACGGCGATTCCAGCAAGCCATTTCACCAGGATCGGTGACATCACTGGCCAATACATTGTTTGTACTCCTTCTGACGTCTCTGAGTCAGGCCCGGTAGTGGTTTTCCTTGGAACTTATCCCAACGGAGGATTTCTTTGCAGGCGGCATCATAGTTACCTGCCTTCAGTTGTTTTGCTAGCGTAGAATTGCAGAATGCGGTCTCACCAATATTGTACGTGAGCGATACGTAAGCGTCAAACTCGTGCTGATACATGGGCACGGGGGCGCATCTCTTTACAGCATTCTCAAACTTACTTGCGTCTTTCAACAGGCGAATTAGGGCACGTTCTACCGTGATCTTGTCACCGGGTTTTACACCTTCGGTAGTACCAAAACCAATGGTAGGAACATCACCCTTTACAGGGGTGTAGGCGTCAGAGCGATAACCCTCATGCAGCGCAATACCGACAAGGGTAGCACCTGAGAGTACCAAACCGGCGACCTTAACTCTTACTCCGTCCACGACGTTTCCCTCCTTTGACATCCCGCCAGATCTGGTACGCCTTATGACCAATCATCAGCAGGGTGTAAATGAGGGTAGCCCACATGACTAGCTCAGATACACTGTAACCTGCGATGGTTGCTAGGGAGATTGAGACTGGCGGTCCCACTTTTGCTGCCAATGCGACAGCCGAATCGGCTTGATTTTCGGTGTTCATAGTGTTTCCGTCAAGGTGATGAAACTAGACTGCCATCGGCGACTTGTAGTTTGACAAGTAGTCCCGTGGTCATCCCAACGTTCTTTAGTTTCGATCCGGCAGTTAGCGTAGCACATCTGTGATCAATACTGTATCGCTCGCGTTGTACGCGGCAGTACACAATATTGTTATACAGATAAAACAGAAGCACGTCTGATTTATTACCTGTCACAGCAAATGCACGCTTGTCATCATGACAAGCCAGAGGATATGTGGCTCCTGCAGGCAACTGCGTTGTTACGTAGGTTTCCGTAACCGTATCGTACCAGTAATAGTAGGCTTCACCTGTTGTTATTGTGTATGCGATGAAGGGCCGCATATTACTATCAAATGCAAAGGAAATAGAGGTGACGTTCATAACACCTGTTAGAATATTATAATCGACACCACTTGTAATGTTCTGTAGCGTTATCGTGCCGGTAAGAGCGGTATACTTGCTTTGCCAAATATACCCGGTTAGTCCTTGTGACGCATCCGAGATTGCCACCCCACCTCGTTCCTTTGACACCGTTTCAACGCCCGATGGCGTATCATCCGGTGACAGGTAGTTATTTCCGCTACTTGATGTTTTGAATAGATAGGATGGCAATGGCATTACGCTCTCCCCCAAGTGAGTTTACCTGTGATGGTAATTACCCTAGTATTGTCTTTTGGAATACTGGGCGAGAAACTGTACTGATACGCGCAGCATGAACTCGTCACTAGCAGGGCAGAAATAGAACCACCAGGGAAGTTACCGTAGGCGAGCTCCATTGTAATTGTGCCGCTCTTTTCTAGACTATTGTTGACGTATGCTGCGTCACTGTATGTATATAGCTGCGATATATTACCGCTTGGACCTGTGGTTACTGCCCCAAGCGCACCATCGTATACATACGCAACTGTCCCCGCCCCGTTAGCGCCAACAAAACGGGCGTTGCTGTACAACGGTCTCCAGTATGAAGACGAGCCTAGATAAGCAGGTCTACGTACGGTAGAGTAGGTCACGCCACCGATCACTACACTGCCAGCTACATCGGATGTATTAGGAACAATTCTCAACGTGTAGTATACAGTCAAGAACTCCGTCGAAGATACTGTGATAGTTGTGGGTACACCGCCACCTGTCAGGATTAGCGCTCGGGAGAACATTCCGGTGCTGCTCCAACCGAATCCAACTTCGGAATAGGTGCCGTTTAGCTGACCAGCTTGAAATTGGTAGGCCCATTGCTGAGTTGTGATATAGTTAGGTCCTGTACCCACAACTAAACCAGCACTGGCGGCAGATGTAGTAGTCCACGCGGCCAGAGTCTGTAGCTGTGTATCAGTAACGGCTGGTGCTGTAGTACCGGTGCCGATGGCAATACCACCTACTATACCTGACGTACCATACCGATTAAGCCCAGAATCAAGAATCAAGTTGTCGAACTCTAACTCTTGGCGCAGTCGGCCTGTAGCCGCATCTCTGATTTCGAGCCTGAAATGACCCGACAGACCAATGTCTGGTTTCTGCATGATCACTCCTTTAAACACGAGCCCAGGTTACCTTGCCATTAAGAACCAACTGTTTGGTGTTGTCCTTAGGAAGAGCCGGGGTGAACTCGAACTGATATGAGCACATAGTACCGAGCACCTGTACTGACTTAATACCACCAGCGAGGTTACCAGAAGCTAGACCAATAGTAAAAGACCCTGTCCGCTCGTAACTGTTTCCGACATATGTACCGCTTGTAGTATTAGCTGACGGATAATCTGTCGAGCCTGATGGTGAACCAGTAACAGCACCCAAAGATCCATTAGTGAGGATCACAGGATAGCTACCAGACTGGCCACCCACCCAGGTTACAGCACCGTTGTGCAACGGTCGCCATACTGAAGTGCTACTGACGTTCGCTGGCTTGCGATCGACACTATATGTAATACCAGACACAACAACGCTAGAAGTATACGTATTGAGGTCAGGGATGACGCGCAGCATATAGAACACATCAAGGTATTCTGTACTCAGCACTGAAATAGTAGTCGGGTTACCCAGACCGTCAACGATACGCGCACGCGAAAACATTGTCGTGCTACCCCAACCCATACCGATCTCGGCATAGTTACCGTTGAGAGAGCCTGCATTAAAGCGGTAGCCACACTCATAGAACGAAACGTAGTTTGGCGCACCTTCGTTACCGTAGCCGGTCGATGTGGTTGTCGTAGTGGTCCATGCTGCAAGCGATTGAAGACCGGTATCACTGACAGTAGGCGTAGAGGTACCTGTCCCAATGGCGCACCCGGAAATAGGGGCACCAGTTCCCATACGATTGAGGCCCGCATCCAGGATAAGGTTCTCGAACCACCCAGTATCGCGCACAACTTCGTCGGTCTCCTTGTTGCGGACCATCAACCGGAAACGACCCTGCAGTTTCAGGTTCATATCGGTGTTTAGTTGTTGGTTATGCAAGTGTGCCTCCGGTAATCTGGTTAGTTAGTGCAATGTTTTCGTCAGGCCAGTTAGTGTACTGAAGAAGCACAATAGCATTTGTACCGCTGGTAAGCGAGTTAGTGGCATTGTGATCTTCTGGTGGCCAATTCAAGTAGTCGGTGTAGGTGTAAACTGTCACAGTACCGCTGGTCAGCGAGTTAGTGGCATTATGATCCTCAGGTGGCCAGTCAGGATACTCAAGGAGCACAGTCTGAAGGGTTCCGCTTAGGATCTGGTTTGTCAGACTCAAGTTATCAGCATGGGGGAACAAATCGCCATCTATTACAAACCCGTTGACCGCAATATTATCCGACCAGAACACTGGATAGAGCTCGCTCTCGATGTATACATCAGGTGTTACCACCGGTTCCGGCTCTGGCGACGGCGCGCCACCGCCACGTGCAGCGCATCGCGCGCTGGTCGGGCGCTCATAGACATCCCCGTATGGAATGTAGTTGATGCGATCAATACTGACAGCACCACCTTGAAAATTCAAACCAGCATCTTGCGCGTTGTTAGTGGGCTTGTTACGATACGGGCTGCTCTGCCCAGGATCCGTCACACCATCCAGAGTCGGCTGGCGGAAGGCTCCGCCGTTTGGATCAACGTAGCCTGATTGTCTTCGAACAGCCATGTTTCGCTCCTTAGATCAGACCACCTGTATTGACATTGATTTGCACGTTACCGCCCTTGGCTCGCCTGAACTTCTCCTCACGGTTCAAATCCGTGATCGTTTTCTCTGTCATGTCTGCGTACCGTTTCTCCATCTCCGGGAAATTTAGATAGGCAGCTACATGGCGTAGCGCAGCAAAGATGATCAGCCGCTCGTGTGCGTCTCTCAACCAGTTCCAGGCTTCGCGCCCAACAAACATAACTGACGTTACGGATCCACCATTAGTGACCGCGTAAGCAGCAGCTTCACCACTGGTGGCAAACACAGCATTTGTGGTGCCTCCGGTAACTTTGTATAGATTGGTTCCATTAGAGACAACCGACTCCAGCAGCGGTTGGGCCTCATCGTTGTAGTCGAAGGAGTAGTTCTCAGGGACGACACTATACAGAGCGTCTAGCTGGCCCAGGCGGCGATAGTAGTGCAGCTCAATGACATCACCCACCTTCAACTGAGGGGATACAAGGAACTTCAGATCCTTCCACACATACCGGAACCAGTTGTACTGATCGGCGTAGGGGTCCAGGAACGTGCGCACGTCATTAACTTGATTGTACATCCACTCAACCGTGCCATCCGGCTTGCGCTTCAGCAAGTAGATGAACTCAATGAGGTCTTCAGGAACATCAAACTCAGAGTAGGACTTTACTGTGTTGTTAGTCGAGTCAACCGTGAACTGAAGAGTGTATTCCAGCTGCGGAATTCGCAGGTAACGGTAGATGTCGTCGTTACCATATTGGAGACAATCCTCAATAACACTTTCAGGTACGGTAGCGACTTCTCGACGGTTCGACCAGTCGCGAACCTTGGCCTTAATGGCATCATATTGAGGAGTTGCCATGATTAAACCACCTTCTTAACGTTGGATGTCATCAGCAGAGGGTAGTCCTCTTGGATGATCTTCTTGAACTTGCGCACTGCTTCCGTGTTGTGCATGAAGTCAGGTGCATGGATGTCGATACCGTACTTCGTCAGAATATCAATAGCAACGATGTCCGGGATGATAGCGAAAGAGCGATACTGCCGAGTTGTCGGTGCGTGCTCGTCAGCCAGTCGTTGTTGGTGCGCATATTCCCGGTAAGCCTGGATGTCTTGATCCAGTCGGAAGTTACCGCCATTGTCAAGGCGAACATCGAAACTGTACGGGTTGTAATCTTGGGACTTGAACATCTTCTCTGTTCCTTATCGATTGGAGAGCTGGCTCATCCAGATACCATCAGAAGTCATGATACCGACTTCATAGAGGGTATTTGCACCGTTGTATTGCGCGGGGTTGACCACTGTATAGGCACCTGTGTGATCGGTGTAGATAACCTGCGTAATACGAGGCGCGTTGTAGGGTTGCGTACCGGACGGGGCAGTGAGGTGAATGTGGAATAGGGCCGACGCCGAGATGATCTCGCTGGTACCATCTGTGGCCGTAATCTTGAGCCCCGGCAGTATGAACATGATTAGCTCAGACGGCTGGAGAGGAATGGACTGAACACCGGACCAGCGGTCAGATCCCCGATGTCGTATCGGATGGCTGTAGTCTGCGTAATACCTGTCACAGCGACAGTGACGGGTGCAGCGCCTGCAGCAGCATCCAGATACTCGACACCCGTAATGAGGTTCGCAGCACTGACACTGACGTTAGTGACGTAGTTAGTAGGGATCAGCACATAAGTACCGTCCGCTTGAGTGATCTTCAAGAACATGGTGATCCTTTCTAGGAATGAAAAAGGGAGAGGATTGCTCCCCTCCCTCTTTGGTCAGACTATCGGATTAGGTACCCGACAGACCCAGGATCAGACCAGCACCCTTCGGGTTCTTGCACTCGAGAGTGCCTTCTTCCACGATTTGGCCGATGATCGAGTCACCGAGCTGGCCCAGGTCCACTTCCTGCATCGGACGCAGAGTGGCCCACGAGAACCACATCGGATCATACAGGAAGGCGAAGAAGTTCGCCGTGTCAGCCAGACCGCTCACCGAAGTGTAGCTCAGGCCCATCACGTAGTTAGGCACGACCATGACGTCGCCGAAGTCGGACATGTAGATCTCGACCGATTGACGCAGCTTGCCGTCCGTGTCGATGTTCCGACGAACGTTACCGGGACCAGTACCCTCGACGGCAGAACCGGCAGCTTGAGCACGGGCCGAGAAGGCGCGGCGATTAGCCGGACTCGTCATCAGCTTCGTGGCACGACCACCCTGCTCGTAGATCGTCTGCATCAGCGTATCGACGTGCGACAGCTGCAGAGGATTCGTATCGCCGGAAGTAACAGTCGTGTACGTACCAGCCACGCCACCACCCGGATTTGTCGGGGCAGTGTACTCGTTAGCAGTCGTCAGGACGTTCTTGACGTTGTGGTTCATCCAAGCCTGATAGCCACCGAACGTGCGGGGCGAACCAGACGAGGAGCTTTGGTTGGTCGAAACCAGACCAAACTCTTGGTCACGCTTCATTTCCACGCCACGCTTCTTCAGCTGATAGGCGTATTCGTCAGCAACACCGGCTTGGTCCACGGCACGCTTGGTACCGGTGACTTGCACAGTCTTGCTGTTGATCTGGCAGTAGTTGCCCAGACGCGTACGGAAGGGTTCCGCAGCTTGCGCCGCCGCTTGCGTAGCAAACGACACGCCTTCGGCAACTTGACCGGCAGCGGGCACCGCCAGTTCGTCAGTTTGCCATTCGTGGAAGATCGCCGTGGCCTTGGTACGGCCAATCGAGCTCATGAAAGGGGTTTCATCTCGGGACAGATTATTTGCAATCGATCGCTACTCGACTACAGCAATACCCTCTGTGGTGTTTTCTTTGACCCAAAGCCACACGTTGCATACATGACTGTCTTACTCCGTTCTCTTCGCACCACTCCCACAACCTGACATTTACCCATTTTTGGGTTTTGTGTTTGTTCCAGATCGTGTAAAGGAAACGATGATTACGTTCACGAACAGCTTCTTTATGCTTATTTGAGTGTCTATGAGGAGGAAGATCTTTAAGAGTCTTCTCCCAATGGGCCTGCATCTTTTCCAAAGATTGTGGAGGAGGTAGCACCCCACCGGCACAGATATTCCAACCGATGTTTGCATCAGGACGAAGACGTAGTTCTTCTGCCTTGCAATCATCTCTGGAACCTTTGAAAAGAGTCTTGACTTTCAGGGAGCCTGCATACTTTCGCATAGCTCGATGGATCACATGTTGACTACCCGTTTCAGCAGATCGTCTGTGTTCTCTCATACGCTTACCACGATTCTTCGTGATTCCCACGTAACCTTCAGTCAAAGGATCCTTGTGTCGCTCTAGACGGATCCAATACACAACATAAGTTTCAGTCATTCAATATGACTCCTGCTCACCACATTACTGCAGTGTTTAGACTACATCATCACCTCACCAGAGTGAGGGCTGGGCGCTTCGGATTCGCTTGAATCCTATGGACTTCATCTTCTTAGGGAGAAGGTATGTCCTAGTCGTTGAACCTTCCGGAATGTCACCACTCCAGCTTGGCTGCTGATTATCCTTCATGTCAGGACTTCCCAGCAATTCACCCAGTTTTCGACAGAGATTGCTCTCTGAAGGATCTCCCATTAAATCATCGAGATGAAGTTCGCCAGATCTTCGCGTTCGCCCGCGTTGACGGCATTACCCGTGGCACCAGCCGAACGGGCAGCGGCCTTAGGACCGCCAGTGGTAAAGTTGTTTGCAGCCATTTGTAGGCTCCTTCTTTAGTGAGGTATTTGATTTACAGTTTACGGCTCACCGAAGAAATGCTCTTGAGGAAATCCATTTGCTCGCGTTCTCCAGCTTCACCGGACAGAACTCGTTGACGAGATTGCTGTTGGGCAGCAGCTTGACGCGCAGCAGGTGCTGCACCCTTGCGAGTAGGAACGCTCTTAGCAGAAGGAACCGCCTTACGCTTTGCAGCGCCGACATCCTTCGCAGTCTTCAGACGGCGGTAGTCATCAATGAACTTGACAACCTTAGCGTCGTAGACCAAATCGAGCAGACCTTCTGGAATGCCTTCGTCCAAAGCGAACTTGCGAATACTTTTGGCAAGCTGGTCGTTGAACTCAGGAAGCACATCCTTGATGTCCTTCGAGAATTGTTCAACCATGCGCTGTTGCTCTTCTGCTTGTTTCGCTTGGAGTTGGGCAACCACTTCCTTCGTACGGGATTCACGCTTATTGCGGAGGCTCCAGTACTGCTCTTGGATTTCTTCTTGCTTTTCTTTCAGTTCTCGGGCAGTGTATGTGTCGCCATCCGCACGGGCTTTCTTGATGGCCTCAGTGATGGTCACGTACTCGCTCTCGAGTGTCTTTTCTTGTGCGCTGATTTCCTCATGGAGGACCGTACCGAGCTGAACCAGTTCGTTCAGTTTCGCCGTACGCTCTTCTTCCACTTGTTTCTTCAGTTCGCCGATTTCTCGTCCCTTTTGAGACAGGTGTTGATCAGTGGCGAAACCCTTACGGACTTCAGCCAGAGTTTTGTACTCAACCTTACCGTTAACCGGCACGGGAATCTTATACTCCCAGTCAATGTCTTCCTCGGTAGGCAACTCAGCTTGGGTAGACGCATCATCCTCGCTAGTTTCTTCCTCGGCAGATTCATCTTCTGCGTTCTCGTCTGCTTCGTTTTCGGCCTCAGAAGCGGCATCGGGATCTTCATCCGCTTCATCTTCCGGAGTTGGGACGTCCTCACCGTTCTTTGGTAGAGACCCTTCATCGTCCTCCCCCTTGAGGCCAATCAATTTGGCCGCAGGAGAATTCCTCAGGATGTCATCGAAGTTCGGAACTGCCAACTCTTCACTGTTACGTCCGTCATCTCCGCGTTCAAACTGCTCACGACTTACGTTGCTGGCAGGAGTGGAGGTAGAGAGATGTTCAAGTGTGCTTAGTGCCATTATATGTTTCCTTCAGATAGGCTCAGACGCGCTGCTGCTGGCCTTGTTTTGCTGCCTTGGCGGCACGCATAGCTGCCATACGATCCACGACGTCATCATCCTTTACCGGATTGAGTAGGGCGCGAACAATGTCGGCGGCATTAGAGATGTTGACGAGTACCGGCGCGAAATTCTGCGCACGGCCCACACCACCAGCCTCACCGGCAGTGGCAATCTCGTTAATCAGTTGATCTTGGGCGCGAAGTAGCACCTCAAGGGCTTGTTCAGTTTTGGTCATTGTCTTCCTGTTCCTCTGCTTCTTGAGGTCGTTGGATGTACTTCGCGTTCTTACCGAGAGTTTCCAGTTCAATCAGGCGTTCCTTGACAGAGCCCAGAGCCATAGCTGTATGGTACAGGAACTCGCGTTCCTTCACACAGTGAGGTTCTGTCTTGATCCAAGTTGAGAACAACTGCGTCAAAATGTCAGTGAATGCATCATCGAAGAACTCTTGGCGTTCGCGCTGAGCGAACTGACCACGGAACAGAGAAAGTTGAGCATCGCGAAATGGCTCGACAATCTCCGACTTCGTGATCGGATCAACTTTAGGCTTAATTCTCTCTTTAAAGCCCTTGCTGAGTTTGTCTTGCATATCTGTGGAATCCTTTGTTGGTCCTAAGAGGAATCGAAAAGATTCCTAATAGGAGCCGACTAATGAGTTATTTAGTGCAGAGCGCCATCCTGCGACATAATCGCAGCAGCAGGCTCTTCCTTGGGCATCTCAACCTTAGGCGAATTGACCGGAGCAGAAGCATCCTGATTGATGAAGGTCCAGGCTTTCTGTACCATTTCCTCAATGTTGGGCTTTTGCAGCAGGTCTGGATTGATCCCATCCTTTGCCGCCTTAATAACAAGGTCGGCCCATTTCTGGTGGTGGGTATCCATCGCCACGATCATCTGACGCATGTTGTCTTGGATAGCGTTCTTGCTCTGAATGTTCGTCAGGGCAATTGTAGCTTCACGCTGCATGATATCCAGACGTTTGATCTGCTCTTCCAGCGCACGTAGCTTTTCAGCTGCTTGCGACTCAGCATCTCGAGCTTTCTGTGCCTGCTCTTTGAACTCAGGAGTGGTGTAATCCACAATGAATTCCAGAGGATTCAGGTCCATTGCCTCAATAGCCTTGGCGGCGATATTGGCAGCAGCTTCGGGATTGACCACAGCACCGGCCCCCGCTTCTTTGAGAGCAGGGATAATGTCACGACCGATCTGGGTCATCTTCCGGAGCATTGTGCTGTTGCCGTTTTCACCGACGTCAGCGTCAACCCAAATCTCCATGTCGTCAGGCAAGGTACCCGGATCAATTTCGTAACCCTCGCCCTTGCTGTCAGTAAAGCGAATCTTCTTGCCAGCCATCTTTTCACGCAGCATCTTGAAGACACCGGTAGCGAGCTGCCGGAAGCCGGTCTCAGCAAAGCGACGAGCCATGAACTGGATACGGACCTGAGCAGCAGACATAGCACGCTGCATCTTCTCCTCACTATTGCCCGACACGTAGAGCGTATCGTTCAGACCTTGAGCAGCTTTCGACAAACCAGTACTTTGTTCCTTATGGAGCTGCATAGTCTCCAACAGAGGAACGGTACCCTGGCTGATTGTGTCAGGAGTCAAGGCAGCAACAGCATTGTTGGGATTACCGTTGGTGGCAATCAGCTGCTTCGGCTTCATGTTCTGAAGCGCAGAGAAGTCAACCGTGTTAGGGTCGGCCAGCTTAGGCGAGTAGTTCGTCAGATAGACGTTCTCGACGAAACCACGCAGGATAGCCGTAGTGGCGAGCGTCGTCGGACGGATCATATCTGCAGCAGACAGACCGTGGAACTCGTGCGGAACCTCGAACGGGCAGAGGACAGCAAGAGGGATACTGTCGGCATCCTCTTCAACTAGAATATGCTTACCGGCAGTAATAAATCGTTTCAGCTCGGCAATACCGTCACCGTCGCGATCACAGCGGAGCCAGCTTTCTGTCACGTTGACAGTACGACTAGCTTCATCCAGGTCCACTTCGCGGGTACGACCGACAAGGTAGTACTCTTCACCGACGAGCTTCTTACGGACAGCTCGTTCTTCGTTGTACTTCTGCAGGAAGTTGGTGGCACCGTCACCCACTTCAGCCCAGTCGATGTCCTTGGCCTTCTCAGGGTAGTACTTACGGATCTCACTCCGGGTCATTTCCGACTGGACAGCAACGAAAGGAGCATCCTGAATGCTGTGGGCATCACGGGAAATACGGAACAGTTCAGGGTGAACGTTCTTGATCTCAATTCGAGAGCGATCGATCTTCCTGCGGATGCGAACATCCTTGTAGACGTTGATGATCTGTTGTGTCCCGTCTTCCAGGGTGACCATCTTTGGTTCGTAGTCGAGACCACCGACAACCTCGGTGTCTTCATCGGCCAGAAGAATGTCAAGATTCTCTTGGGTGATTTCATCGAACTCATCGAACTTGTATTCGAAATCTTCGATAAAACCCCAACGGATAGTGGAGTTCTTCCACAGCAGCGCAGACTTCATCCACGTACCAATCTTAACCCATCCGTCATTCTGCTTGAAGACAACGTAATCCAGCAGGTCAGCAGCCATCTTGGCAGAAGCCAGAGCTGTGGGTGTCTTCTTTGTAGGAACAAACTTTGCAAGCTTGTTATTATTCATCAGAAGCTCAGAGAGGATGGCAAGGTAGCCTTCAACCACTTCCACCGTGTCGGAAGAAACAATCTGAGACACACCTTGAGGCAGCAGGTGGCCTTCAGCCATCATACCGTACTCGTAGGTGCTCTTCTGTCGTTCCCGCGCAATATCGGCACTGTTGAGCCAGTCACCGACGCTGTTCATGATACCTGACTGAATGAGGCTAATTACCTGTTCATCGGATACCGGTTCTTGGTATTTGTACATCGCGTAGTACCTTTCAATCAATCAATCGGGTATCTATGTTGGCGCGTCAGCGCCCGCGAATTGGAAGGATACGGTTGGCAGGAGCCGTAGGTGTACCCTTACGCTCAGGAAGGTGAGCCTTCCCGGTGTTTGCCGGACTGTGCGGCTTCAGGAACTTCTTAATGTCCTGAGTCTGTTGCTTGTCGTTGTTGTACAGCATTGCTGTTGTTTCCTTGCTTAGAGTTGACGAACGCATTCGCCGTGAAGAATCCGCCTACAGCAGCCACCATGACCACCTAATAGGTACCACTTTCGATACTTCCCAGGAAAGCCAGAATAGATGACGCTATTGTTACAATGGCCAGAGCCATCAGTTTTCGGTATCCGATCAGAGCCATACTGTGTCCTGATTATTGTAGATGAATCCACCACGTTGAGCAAACGGGATTTTGTCTGTTGTCAGCCTGTCCCCGTGAGTACGAAGCATTTCGAGAGCAATTGCTAGGGCGATAACTGTATCGTCATTACCTCCAGGGATAGCTTCCGTCTTGCCTTCATCTGTAGAAATATACGTCATGAGCTCATTGATCATGATCGGTGACGGGATCCAGATTTCCTCGTTCTCGATAGCATTCTTCAGGAAGCCGATGATGGCAGGTTTACTGCTCGCCGTCGTACGCCAGCCCATACGGGTAGCTTCTTCCTTGCTGATGTTTGCAATCTTGGTTTGGTAGTACAGGTTTTGATACTTCATCTGAACCAGTCGATTCAGCGTAGCAATACCCATAGAGTTAGATTCTACCCCAAGAAGTGCATTGTTGTAGTAGCGACCCAAATAGAAAAGCAGGTCACCGAACTTAGATGGGTCAATGTAGTTGTTACGATAAAGAGCACAGACTTCCTTTCGGGAATTCATGACAACAGCAGCACTGTAGTCTCGACCTACGCCGAGAGCAGTATCAGCCGCAATCAGGAATACATCGTCGAAGTGTGGGTATTTGTAGATTGTCAAACCACCGCGTTGGGCATCTTCAAACATGGTCTTCTCAAAGTCGAATTCCTTTTGTGCAAGGATCGGTTGAGGGACCAGTGCCTGAAGCTTCTCAATGTTGAACACGTTGGAGCCGCTGACAATGAATGCTTCTTCTGGTGTAGCAGGATATTCCTGACGGAACTTACTCTCGCCGGATTCAGCTATCTTGAGTCTCCGCCAGTAGAGCTGGTCGTTGTCGAGTCCATACTTCTGCTTCAGCACTTCCTCATGATCCATTGGCTGGAATCCTTCGGGAGCTGCCCTACGGTATTCCGGCATAAGGAACCAAGGAACGAAGATCGGTAGGTATTCATTCTTCCCGTTAACTGCATCCATCCACAGTTGGTGGAACTTGTTACCGACACCGTTGGCGGTACTCTCAAGAATTACCTCTGTGCCGTCTGCCTGGGAAATACCCTGGAAGAGACCTGCCAGGATCTTCTCATCGTGGATCCAGAAAGCTACTTCAGATAGGTGCGCAATAGTCGGAGTAGTACCCCGGCCAGCTTCAGGAGATCCGGCAGTATAGAGTCGATAGCCCGAGTCATTATGCTCGAACATGATCTCTTTTGCGTTGGACTTTTTGAGTGTCGGTTTGAAGTCATCGCTCATGTAGTCGATTGTGCTCCGGCTCATGTTGAATAGAGCATCCGAAGTTGCGCTGTCGTGAGCCATGACAACTGACTTGTTGTATGGGTTGAAGTACGACTTCCAGAAAACTCGTGCTGTGGTATATGTAGAGATACCCATTTGACGAGCTTTCAGAATGATGGCCCTTACTAGGCCAGTCGTGCGAAGTTGCTCCTCAATTTTATCATTGATGATCTTCTGTGCTTCGTTGAATTCGAATGGAATGAATCCTTTGGATGAATCTTTCGGGAGGATTCGGATCTGCTCCGTAGCAAATTCTGCGAAGTTTGTCTTGTAGGAAGCAAGCTTCTCACGGCGCTTTAGCTCGCGGAGTAGTTCGAGCTTAGCGACGTTGGATTTTGTTGATGTGGCCATTCGTGCATACCTTCTTGTGCAGGAAATTGTCTAATAGGTACCGTCAGATTTCGGGAGGTACTAGATTAAGGATTCTTTTTGGGAAAGTACTACCCTAGTTTTTCTATGGGTGAGTCTTTCTCTGTCTGTCAGAGTACGGATGTGTGTGTTTGGGGTTCGCCCCTTCTGTTTTCGCTGTCCCCCTTGTTTTCCCTGGGTGCGCTGTGCTTGGCCCTGCCCGCGCTCTCTTCCTCTTTCTGGGCTGTTTGGAGTTTGTTGTGGCTGCTCGTGCTCTCTCGTCCTTCGCTTCTGTCGTGTCTTCTCTGGCGGCTGCCTCGGTTGCTCGTCCTGCTGCTCCCGCTGTCCCTGCTTGGGTGGCGCGGGTGCCGCGTGCGTCGCTGTCTGCTCCGGTCTCGTTGTCTGGTGCTGTTGTGTTTGTGCGTGGTGATTCGGTCTGTGTCTCGGTCGGTGGGGTGGTCCGCGAGTGCCGTGTCTCGTACCTGCCGCGTGCGGGTCTGCCGGCTCTCTCGGTCGAAGCCGTGTTCCGGGCTGTCTCGGCGCGTGTGGCTGCCGGTGCGTCTGTCCGGTTCGTTGCCGCGTTCGGGTACTCGCCTGATCGCTGGTTCTGTGGTTCGTTCCCGGTCTGATCGGGTTCTCTGGGTTGGGTCGCGTGCGGCCCTTCCTTGAGCGTCTTCTCGCTCGTCCCTGCTCCTCGGGGGTTCTCTGGGGTTTGGAGTCTGTTGTGTCCTTCCTGCTGTCTGTTCGTGTCGCCGTCCTTCGCTTCCTCATCTCGCTCTTGGTGTGGTCCCTCGGTGGCCCTCGCGCGTGGCTCTCCCTGTTCCGCTGCGTGTTGGCTCGCGACTGGGGTGCTCTCGCCTACTACACCGATGTGGTGTGGATGGACTGGTCGTGGATCTCGGCTCGTCCTGGTCTTCGCGCGCGGTTTGTAGCCCCTGCTGTCCGGTGGCTCTCGGCGCGCTTGCCTGAACCCGCTGCTGTGGATGGCTCGATCCCCTTCTAAGGGTTCTCTGCCTTGGGCTCTTCGTCGAGCCCTTGGTTGAGCGCCTTGTTGGTGCTTTCGTTGCCGGCGTTTCCGGTATTGTGAGGTGTGTTGTGAAGTTCGCTCTCGCTGCTGCCCCGTTGGTGGCTGCTGTCGGTCGGCCTGTACCACGACTCGATGAGCAACCAGCAGGTGATCTACCCCGGCCACCTGCGCAGCGCCTACGGCAACACGTTCTTCAAGGGGTGATCGTGAGGCTGCTCCTCGTTGCTCTCGCCTGGACACTGGGCTTCAGTGTTGGTTCTTTGTTGGTTCGTTTCTTCTGAAAGGGTAATCATGAACTACGGTATCTATAGCCCGCAATTCAACCGCATCATCGCTCGCTTCGGGTTCAGGGCTCATGCCGAGCGATTCCTGTTTACAGCTGATCCCGATGGTCGCCTCGGGTTCGAGATCAACCAGCTCTAGCAACGACCCCTCTGGGATGGTCCTCTAATCGGGGCCATCACAGGGTAGTCCACGGTGGATTACTCGTCAACGCCATTCTCAAGGAGATTCAAATGGCTGCTCGCGTTTCGTTCATCCCTTCCTTCGTCAACGCTACCACGACCTTCAACTTCACCAACAAGCGTGAAGAGCAAGTTGTGGCTTTCAAGACCACTCGTACGGGTCGTGATCGTGTCTCGGCAAAGGTGACCATCCAGGCGATGCACTTCGATCAGGCCAGCAAGAGCATCAAGGTGTTTTGCTCTGACGGTAACCTGCGTGAGTGCCGTGTGGAGCGTCTGCCCTCGCTCGAGGTCGGTCGTCAACTGTGGCGTCAACTGCAGGAGATCGGCAAGGCCGGTGCTGAGTTGAGCTTCGTTGCTGCCGGTGGCTTCTCGCCGGACAAGTGGTTCTACACGGTCGAGTAAACAGTAGGTCATTGTTGGTTGGACCATAACTAACCAACACAACCCACCACCATCCAAGAAGGAACTGACATCATGCGTATCTTCGATAATCTCCGTAACCTCCGCAACGCTAACGCAGACGCAGCAACCTACCTGCAAGCCAACACCACGATCCCAGACGACAATGCCTCCTTCATGGAGCACCTGGGTGGTTGTGCCTATCTCATTGAGAACAAGGGTGATCTTGCCATAGTTTATGAGGTGAACAAGGAGATCGACCTCGTTTCTTCCTACAAGGATCTGGTTGTCATGTTTGTCTGCAACAACAACAGCGGAGGACCGACCTACTTCGTGCCCAGGCATCTGTATTCTAGCAGGGAACATGCCTTGCTGACCCAGTTCGATGACCTTCCCTTCTGAAACAGGAGAGCCTACCATGAGCGACTTCACCATCACCAAGAACCCACGCAACAACGGAGATTTCATCGTGAAGACCACCACCAAGACCACCTACCCGAAGAACACCACCAGGGCTACTACCACCAAGGCACCTACGCCGGTAGTCAAGCCCAAGTTCATTCTGCTGAATCCCATCCAGCCGAGCTTCTTCGGGCTAGCCGACGACCAGATCCACGAAATGTGTGAGGATCTCAGCGGGTTGGGCTACGGCGTAATGCTGGTCGAGGCACAATTCGAAATGATGTTCTACCTGTGGAGCAACAGCAAGAGCTCTCTCGAAGAAATCTGCACAGAATACAACCTGAAGGGCGTCGTCGTGGAGTCCACTGCGGTATATGATCAGGTGGAAATGCCCGAATTGGTATAATTCGGAGCACTTTTGGGATATCCTGCAATGATTTCTTGCGGGATATCTCGCCATTCCTTAAGGTAGGAGCAACGGCTATGAGTAATATGGCGGAGAATAATGCTGGTGGTGCTCGCAGGGGC